>OLGO01000080.1_pt1 | contig 103697 bp, 75 predicted proteins | sample 1605861 | NCBI WGS metagenome assembly OLGO01 (sample SAMN03283253) | human gut metagenome | biome: human-associated habitat; material: feces | host: Homo sapiens | place: USA | collected 2013
TGCTTGGCGCCGACAACGGCATGCTGATGGTCACCGCGTCCGGCACCGCCGTGCAACTCGCCCGCCGCGGCTGAACTGTGCCGGCACCAGCTTGTGTGCCGGCACCGGCGTTCGGCGAAACATCGCACGGCGACGGTATCGTAAAGCGTTGCGCCGCGAAGCGCGACGGATGATACCGGTGGAAAGGACCGTGTGATGACTCAACCGCAGGCATATGCAGTGACCGAGGGTGACGGGTTGCCCGTGGTGTTCGTGCATGGCATGGGCGTGGACCACCGTTCGCTGATGCTGCTGGATGAGGCATTCTTGTGCCCGGAGTCGGGCGCTGCCGCGTCGCGGTCGCTGAAGCGCATATATCTGGATTTGCCGGGGTTCGGCCGCACTCCGGCACTGCCGGCACGCGCGTGCGGTCTGCCGGAGATGGCCGACTGGCTGCAGTCCGCCATCGACGATCTGGTCGGCGCGGGGGAGCCGTTCGCGCTGGTCGGCAATTCGATGGGCGGTGCACTCGCCCGTGAGATGGTGGCTCGCGAGTCATCGCGGGTTCGCGGGCTGGCATTGATCGCCCCGGTGGTGGATCCGCGGCGCACTCGTCGTCATGTCGCCGAGCATGTGATCGCCGAGCCGAATCCGACGCTGATACACGCGCTGCCTCAGGATCAGACGTTCGATTTCGTAACCATGGGCGTCAACCAGTCATTCGCCGCGTGGCGCCGCTATCAGTCATATATTTTGCCGGGCATCCGTCTGTGCGACCGTGACGCCTGCGCCAGATTGGACGCCCGTTATTGGCTGAATGACGACCCGGAGCGCGTATTCGGCACTTATGCCGGGCCGACTCTGTTCGTCACCGGACGACGGGATCAGATCGTTGGTTTTGAAGATCAACGGGCCCTGTTGTCGCATTATCCCGACGCCACGTTCGTCACGCTGGATGATGCCGGCCACAACGCGCACATCGACCAGCCCGAAGCGGTGATTCATCTGCTCCGGGAGTGGGCCGGCCGGCTGTGACGGTAGGCGTCCACGCGATGCCGGGCGCGGCACCACGTATGACACGCGCTACACTGGCGCCCATGACCGGTAAAATCGAAGCCTACGACCATCTGCTTGAAACGGCTCGTGCGATACGCGAGCAGGTGTTCATCCGCGAGCGTGACTGGCGGCCTGAATTCGACGAGTGGGATGCCGTGGCCGTGCATCTGCTGGCGTTCGACGGGAATCGGACCGTGGCGACATGCCGATTCTATGCGGATCCTGACCATTCCGATCAGCCGGGAAGGTACGTGATCGCGCGTCTCGCCGTGCTGCCCGACGCGCAAGGCCGCGGTATCGGCTCCCAACTGCTGGCCGACGCCGAACGCCGTATTGCGCACAGTGGAGGAACCATCGCCGCGGTACATTCGGAGAACGACCACTACAAGTTCTACGAGCGGCGTGGATATCAACTCACCGACGAACTCTACGACGACGGCCGCCACGGTTGGTTGATCAAGGCGCTCATATGATGCAACTTACGGGTTGAAATAGCCGAAATCCGTGATTCCCCGTGCGAAATCGCCGTTTTCGGGCCCGAAAACGGCATTTTTGCACGGGGAATTGCCCAGAACGGCGATTTCAACCCGTAATTTACGGGAGCGAGTGGGGGCTCTTTGTAGTAATGGCCGGTTATCACGTGATCCGATTGATCTCGCAATCAGTTGGTTTCGCGCGACGACAACGGCGACGACGGAGGACCCGGACACGGCACCGGGGCCGACCGGGACGAATCCCACACCCACGTCAAACGGGACCAAACCGACCAGAAACCAAAGTCTAAAACACCACGTCTAGTCCCTAAAACCCGGTATCCGGCATATATGAGAAACCCCGGAGCGTTGGCGTTCCAACGTTTTCCGGGGATTCTCCATACGTGCGAGTGGGGGGAGTTGAACCCCCACGAGCATACACTCACTGCCACCTGAAGACAGCGCGTCTACCATTCCGCCACACTCGCAGACAAAGAGATAACTTACCAGCGATACGTGGATAATGCAATTCGGCGTGTCGCGGTGGGGCGCCGTAATGATTGTCGCGGCGGGTGCTGCGGTGATTGCTGCGGTGACGCCCGCCGCAAGCACCCGTCGCAGCGCTCCCTCACCTCACCCGCGCGGCCCGTTCGCATAGAAGCGGGCAAGCGACTCGTCGCGGAATTCGTCGAAGTAACCGCCGTCAATCGAGGCACGAATATCGTCCAGCAGCTTTACGAAGAAACGTTCGTTGTGGATCGTCGCCAGCGTGAACCCATTGAATTCGCGGGCGCGCAGCAAGTGGTCCACATATGCGCGCGTGTAATGCTGGCACGTGTAGCAGTCGCACCCCTCCTCAAGCGGGCCGAAATCGAACTTGTGCTGGGCACGCTTGACGTTGTAGCGCCCGTCGCGCGTGAAAATCGCCCCGTTGCGCGCGCACCTTGCGGGTGCAACGCAATCGAACGTGTCGCCGCCATTCTCCACACATGCGAAGATGTCGTCGACCGAGGCGATGCCCAGCACGTGCCGTGGCCGGCTTTCCGGCATCGCGTCGCAGATCCACGCGCACGTGTCTGCGATGATACGCTTCTCGATCGCGCCGCCGATGCCCACACCGTCGAAGTCCAGCGAGGCGATCTGCTCGGCCGCATGCCTGCGCAGGTCCTCATAGTTCGCGCCCTGCACCACGCCGTACAGTGCCTGGTACGGTTTGCCCAGCCGCTCCTCGGTCAGCCGCTGGTGCTCGGCCACGCAACGCTGCGCCCAACGGTAGGTGCGTTCCACCGAGGCTTCCTGATACGAGCGCGTGTTCATCAGCGTCGTCAATTCGTCGAACGCGAACATGATGTCCGCGCCGATTTTATGCTGGATGCCCATCGAGATTTCCGCGGAGAAACGATGACGGTCGCCGTTGAGCGGCGATTTGAATGTCACCCCATCCTCGTCGACGAACGCCAGTCGTTCCTTGCCCGCCGCGATCACGTCGTCCGATTTCATGCCGGTCACGTCCATCGCCAGCGTCTTCTTGAATCCGGCTCCCAGCGACAGCACCTGGAATCCGCCGGAATCGGTGAACGTCGGCCCGTCCCAGTTCATGAATCGCGCGAGTCCGCCGGCCGCGTCGAGCACATCCTGGCCAGGGCGCTCGAACAGATGAAACGCGTTGGACAGCAGACATTGCGCCCCCAGCTCGCGCATGGTCTCCGGCAGGACGGCCTTCATTGCCGCCTGCGTGGCGACCGGCACGAAGGCCGGTGTGCGGATGTCGCCGTGCGGCGTGTGGATGATGCCGGTGCGGCCGTAACGGCGGCCGCCACGGCCTTTGCCGTCAGCTGAATCGGGCAGTTGCGTAAGGGTTTCGAAAAAGAATGCGCTGCGGTCGCCGGGCCTGCCATCGGCCGCGCCGCGCGGGTGCTCCAGAAAACTCGTCATACGATTACTCTAGGCGATGGCCGGGAAGGCGGGAGATGGCGCTCGGAAAGCCTGCTGCGGGCTTTCCCGGCGGTTCGTGGCGTATCGTTGTCTCAAGCTGTCCGGCTGATGCGTCCGCTTTTCGGACGGGATATCCGCGGGTTTCAGAAGAATCGTTTTGCTGCTGACCGGTCGGAAATGTCGTACGAAACAAGGCCGAAGGCCTGCTTCATGATAACGGTAGATAATTCATTCTCTCCTTCCAATCAACGTTCAGGAAACATCCAGAGCAGGTATCTTTACTCTTACGTAGAGCTTGGCGGCGCGCTGGCTCACAGATACGAGCCCCAACCCGCCTGCTGATACTTACGAATATTGAAGGAGACAACATGGCTGACAACAACAACGGATACTGGCCCGCCGATAACGGCGGCCAGCCTGAGCAGCCGCAGAACGACAACCTGCAGCAGGACGCTCCGACGACCTCGGATGCGCAGGATCAGCAATTCGCCCAGGAGCCGCTGGGCGCGCCTCAGGAAGCGCCCGCGCAGAACGACGACGCGCAGCAGCCGCAGCCCGAAGCGCAGGATACCCGTCCGACCCAGCCGTTGGCGCCTGTCGCGCCGACCTCAGAGCAGGCCCAGGCTTCCGAACCGACTCAGCCGCTGCCGCCGCAGCCGACTCAGCCGCTGTACCGCCCGGCACCGGAATACGGCGCCTACGGCCCGACTCCGACTCAGCCGGAGCCCCAGCAGCCGCAGCCGACCCAGCAGCAGAATCAGAACACGGGCAACGGCGGCAACCCATTCTTTAACGGCAACCCGTTCATGACGCGCCCGACGGACGACGCCTCACAGCAGAATCGCCAGAACGGCAACACGCCCTACGGTTTCCCGTTCGGCCCGCAAGGCCCGAACGGCGGCCAGGATCAGGGCATGGCTCAGCCGGAAGACGGCGGCAACGCGTCTCGCGGCGGGAGCTCCGCGGCCAGCCACATCGTGACCGCAGTGGTGGCCGCCCTGGTGGCCGCGGCGCTGTGCCTCGGCGTTGGATACTTCGCGCTCACCTATGGTTGGGTGAGCACGCCGACGACGACATCGCTGACCAACGTCCAGTCGAACAAGTCCGGTACCGGCAGCGCCACCGCCAAGACGGGCGAGGCCGCCGACTGGAAGACCGTGGCGAGCGAGGTCTCCGGCTCCGTCGTGTCGATTCAGGCGGCGCTGAGCAACGGCACCGCCAAGGGGTCGGGCGCGATCGTGAGCGCCAAGGGCTACATCGTCACCAACAACCACGTGATCTCCGGCGCCCAGCAGATTCAGGTGACGCTGTCCAACGGGCAGATGTACACCGCTCAGGTGGTCGGCACCGACACCACCACCGACCTGGCGGTCATCAAGCTCGACAACCCGCCGAGCGACCTGAAGGCTGTGGAATTCGCCGACTCCGACAAGCTCGCCGTCGGCGAGGACGTCATGGCCATCGGCAACCCGCTGGGCTATGACGACACCGCCACCACCGGCATCGTGTCCGCGCTGAACCGTCCGGTCACCGTGACCGATGACTCCGGCTCCGACATCGTCACCAACGCGGTGCAGATCGACGCGGCCATCAACCCCGGCAACTCGGGCGGCCCGACGTTCAACGCCGCCGGCCAGGTGATTGGCATCAACTCGTCGATCGCCTCCACCGCGACCTCCAGTAATTCCGCCGGCTCCATCGGCATCGGCTTCGCGATTCCGTCGAACCTCGTCAAGCGCGTGGCCAACGAGATCATCAAGGACGGCAAGGTCAAGCACGTGGCCCTCGGCGTGACAATCACCACCGGCACGGTCGAGGCGGACGGCGTGACCCGCGCCGGCGCCAAGGTCACCGCGGGAACCTCCGGCTCCGCCGTGGTGTCCGGCAGCCCCGCCGACAAGGCCGGCCTGAAGGTGGGCGACGTCATCGTGGCGTACGACGGCAACGCGGTGAGCAGCACGTATTCGCTGCTCGGCTATGTACGTGCGTCGGCGCTCAACGACAAGGTGACGTTGACCATCGTGCGCGGCGGCAAGACCATGGACGTCGAGGTGACGCTCGACAAGGAGGAGTCCGCGGTGAACGGCTCCAGCAGCTCGAACTCGAACAACAACCAGAACAACCAGAACAACCAGAATGGCAACGGCCAGAACGGTAACGGCAATGGCAACGGCAACAGCAACAATGGCAACAGCAACAACGGCAACGGCAATGACAGCAACGGGTACGGCAACAACGACTACGGCAACGGCGGGTTCTCCGATCCGTTCGGCCTGTGGTAAGTTCCGCTCCCGAAGCCGCTGACGCTGCCTGACGGCTGACATTGCCCGGCAGTTGACATGGCTCGATGATGGAGGGGCCGGTGCGCTTGCGCCGGTCCCTCCACTTGTGTCTGCGGCCATGTTCCCGCGTGACGCTGGCGTGTCCTTTCGCAGTTGTTGCTAGAGTTGGTCGAAGCCGCGGATGGCATGTGCCGCCGCGCAACATAATCGAACGAACAATTGAATATCGAATAATCTTTTTACGCCGTGTATCGCCTGCCCTCGCCGTTTTAGGCAGTGCTGCCGATGGGTTAACAAGGCGTGGGTCGCATGCCGTTCGTGATTCCGCGCTTGTTGCTGGGATGACGGACGGTCCGTATACGAGCGTAAGGAGATACGATGCGTAAGTTTATCTATCTTTGCAGTCATCTGTGTGTTCAAGTGCCGCTGTTGCCGATTGCCGTGCTCACGGTCATTCCGCTTGCCGTGTGCCCGTCATGGCGCCCGTGGGGAGCGGCGGATATTCCTATACTGGGCAATCCCGGCGTGGGCCAGTGGATTGTCATCATCGTGGTGGCGTACACGATCATCGACACCGTGCGCGGCATGATCGACGATTTGCGGCATGGTCGGGTCGGTGTGGATCTGCTGGCTGTCGTGGCGATCGCCGCCACGGTCGCCGTGCAGGAATACTGGGCGAGCTGGGCCGTGGTGCTGATGATCTCGTCCGGCGAAGCCATCGAGGAATACGCCCAATCCAAGGCCGAAAGCAGCCTGACCGCGCTGATGACGGCCGCGCCCCAGACCGCGCACGTCGTGCGACGGCCCGGCGTGGGCGTCGCTGGTGTCAACACCGGCGACGGCAGCGACGGCAGCTCCGACGACCGGTGCGACGGCTTCCGCAAGGTCGCCGCTCTGCCGTCTTCCGCCGCCAGCGGGTCGTCCGACGCTGCGACTTCCCACTATGACACCGTTGCCGTGGAATCCGTCACCCCCGGCGATGTGCTGATTGTGCTGCCCGGTGAAACCGTGCCGGTGGATGGCGAGCTGTTGTCCGGATCCGCCACGCTCGACCTGAGCAACATCAACGGTGAGCCGGTGCCGCGTGGAGTGTTCGCGGGCGCCCGCGTCATGTCCGGCGCGGTGAACGGCTCGACCACGCTGACCATGCGTGCCGCCGAAGCCGCCCGCGACTCGCAATACCAGCGCATCCTCGCGCTCGTCGCGGCCGCGCAGGATTCCCGCCCGGCGGTGGTGAAGACCGCCGATGTGCTGGCAGTGCCGTTCACGGTGCTCGCACTGGCGATCGCGGCCGTGGCATGGTTGGTGTCCGGCGTGCCGACGCGCTTCGCTCAGGTGCTGGTGCTGGCGACTCCTTGCCCGTTGCTGATCGCCGCCCCCGTCGCGTATGTGGCGGGAACCGGCCGACTAGCCAAGTCGGGAATCCTGATCAAGACACAGGACGTGCTGGAGAACCTCGGCCGCGTCACGCACGTGTTCTTCGACAAGACCGGCACGCTGACCGTGAAGCAGCCGCAGGTGACCCGCGTCGAGATGCTGCCCGGTGCCGGCACTCACCTCAATGAGGACCACGTACTGATGATGGCGGGCGTGGTCGAGACCTATTCCGTGCACATCCTCGCCAAAGGCATCGCGAAGGCCGGCACGGAAGCTCTGTCCCGGCTGCATCGGCGGTTCGAGGAGGGGCAGCGGCTATGCCCGCAGCCCGATGCGGACTGGCCTGGTCACGGGCGCGATTATCCGGTCGTCAAGCACATTGATGAAGACGCCGGGAAAGGCATCTCCGGCGAAGTGAATGGGCATAAGGTGCGCGTAGGCAGACTGTCTTTCGCGGCCTCAAGCGAAGATGGGTTCCTGCCGGTTGAGCGGATCGTCCCGGGCCGGGCCACGACTGATGGAGACCGGCGGTCCGGAAAACAAGGTGAGGGGCGGCTTGCGGACGAGATCCGTACCCGTTTCGGCATGCTCGCGCCGGATGAAATGGCCTCGTACGTGTCGGTCGACGGTCATCTCATCGCCCGGATCGTCCTGCGTGACGTGCCGCGCGCTAACGCCAAGTCGGCGCTCGCGAGCCTGCGCGGTCTCGGCGTCGCCAAGCTGTCCATGCTGACGGGAGACAAGCGATCCTCCGCCGCCATCATCGCCAGTGAGGTCGGCATCGACGACGTGCATGCGGAACTGTTCCCCGAAGATAAGGTCACCGCTGTCACGACCGCGACCGTGACGCCATCGCGCGGCGTGACGATGATGGTCGGCGACGGCGTGAACGACGCGCCCGTGTTGGCCGCCGCCGATATCGGCATGGCCATGACGGACGGCACGTCGACTGCGGCCTCGGAGTCCGCGCAGGTGGTGATCCTGAACGACGACATCGCCGCCGTTCCACGGGCCATCGCCATCGCCCGCCGCACCAAGCGTGTGATGCTGCAAGCCGTGCTGGCCGGTCTCGCGCTGGCCCTGATCGGCATGGTTGCGGCGGCGTTCAACTTGATTCCCGTCGTGGTCGGCGCTTTTCTGCAGGAAGCCATCGACGTGGTAAGCATCCTCTGGGCGCTCACCGCACTGCTTGACCGTGACTGACGGGCCGTGGTCGACGGGCGCAGCTGGGCCGGTCGTGGTCGACCGGTCGCGCCCGTCGCCGGACGATCGGGCGAGAACGAATGTGACATTCGACAACAATGGGGGCAATGCCGGGAAATCCCGCCGTTGCCCCCTTCCGTGATTCGGTGGCTTGCGATAACCTATAACGCGTGACTGAATCTGAGAACAATGAACTTCGTATCGCCGTGATCGGCGCCGGTCCCGCTGGCGTCTACTCCTCCGACATCTTCCTGCGCCAGCTGAAGAAGCTCGGCGAGGAGCTGGGTCTGGGCACCAAGGCCCGCATCGACCTGTTCGAGAAGCTGCCGGTCCCGTTCGGCCTGGTCCGTTACGGTGTGGCCCCCGACCATCCGAGCATCAAATTCATCGCATCCGCGCTGGAGAAGACGCTCGACAACCCCGACATCCACCTCTACTGCGACGTGGAATTCGGCAAGGACGTGACCCTGGACGACCTGCTGGCGCGTTACGACGCCGTGCTGTTCGCCACCGGCGCCGTCAAGGACAAACCGCTGAACCTGCCGGGCGCCGACCTCGACGGCGTGTACGGCGCCGCCAAGTTCGTCGAATGGTATGACGGATACCCCACGGGTGCGCGCGAATGGCCACTTTCGGCCGAGAACGTCGCCGTGATCGGTGGCGGCAACGTGGCGATGGACGTCGCGCGCGAGCTCATGCGCAACGCCGACGACCTCAAGGCCAAGACCGACATCCCCGACAACGTCTACGAAGGCATCCAGGGAAACAAGGCCAAGGTGCTGCATCTGTTCATCCGCCGTGGCGTCGCCCAGGCCAAGTTCAGCGTGCAGGAACTGCGTGAGATGGAGAAGCTGCCCGGCGTGCAGCTCATCATCAACGAGGACGACTTCGAGCTGGATGACGACACGATCGAAGAGGCCGGCAAGGACAAGCTGACGCGCCAGATGGTCGAGGAGCTGTTCACCATCCGCGAGATGGCCGAAGACATGGAAGACGACGGCGACGTCGATTACGAGGGCAACCCCGCAGATCGCAAGTATTACGTGCACTTCAACTCCGCTCCCACCGAGATCCTCGGCAAGGACGGCAAGGTCGCGGGCATCCGCGTGGAGAAGACCGAGACCGGCGCCGACGGCAAGATGCACCGCACCGGCGAATTTGAAGACTACCCGGTCGAGGCCGTGTACCACGCAATCGGCTACAAGCCCGCCGAAGCGCCCGGCATCACCTATGACGAGAAGGGCGCCCATCTGGCCAACGCGAACGGCGATGGCCGCATCACCACCGAGGCCGCCGGCGGTGACGTGCGCGAACGCCTGTATGCCACCGGGTGGGCCAAGCGCGGGCCGGTCGGCCTGATCGGCTCCACCAAGTCCGACGCGTTGATGATCGTCACCAACATGCTGGAAGACCTCGCCAAGGCGGCCGAAGGCGGCCGTGTGGCCGTCGACCGCGACCCCGAGTCCATCGACCGCCTGCTCGCCGAGCGCGGTGTCAAGCCGATTGACTTCGCCGGTTGGAAGAAGGTCGACGCCTTCGAACGCTCCGAGGGCGCGAAGGAAGGCCGCGAGCACAAGAAGGTCGTCGAGCCGGATCAGATGCGTGAGCTTGCTCACGCCTGAGCGACCTGTAGCGCGACTCGTATACATCGATCAAGCCGCCTCCCGCGTGACATTGCGGGCGGCGGCTTGTTTTTGCCCGTACTTGTATCATCCCGTGCCTCCGGAATCATTTCATTGTGCTCAAGGCGCATATCCAGCCAACTGTCAGACAGTGAATTTAGTGTGTGGGCTATGGACGGTAAATTGCATGTGCGCGGCCACTTCAACGGCCTGAAAACGACGCTGCTCTTTGCGTTGATGTGGGCCATCGTCATGTTGATCTGGTGGGCCACCGGCGGTGGCCGCGGCACGCTGGGCGTATATATCGTCATCGGTCTGGTCTCCACGTTCAGCACGTACTGGTTCTCCGACAAACTCGCCATCGCCTCGATGGGCGCCCACGCGGTCACCGAGCAGGAAGCTCCCGCACTGTACCGCATCGTGCGCGAACTCAGCGCCAAGGCCGGCAAGCCGATGCCTCGCATCTACGTCGCCCCGACCATGAGCCCCAACGCGTTCGCAACGGGCCGCAACGAGCGCCATGCAGCCGTATGCTGCACGCAAGGCATCCTCAACATACTCAACGAGCGCGAGATTCGCGGCGTCCTCGGCCACGAGCTCATGCACGTGTACAACCACGACATCCTCACCTCCGCCATAGCCTCCGCACTGGCGACCATCATCACGTATCTGGGATACTCGCTCATGTATTTTGGCGGCGGTCGCAGCAACGACCGTGACAACTCCTCCGGCGTCTTCGGTCTGATCGGCGTGCTGGTGAGCGCGATTCTCGTGCCGATCGGCGCCTCTCTGATCCAGATGGCCATCTCCCGCACCCGCGAATTCGACGCCGACGAGGACGGCAGCCGCCTGACCGGCGACCCCGAAGCGCTCGCCTCCGCCCTGAACAAGATCTCCTACGGTGCTCAGACCAATCCGATGCCGAAAACCGCGGGCACGCAGTCGGTGTCATCCATGATGATCGCCAACCCGTTCTCCGCGCGCGGATTCTCGAAGCTGTTCTCCACGCACCCACCTACCGACGAGCGCATCAGCCGGCTCATGCAGATGTCGCAGGAGATGCGCAATTCCGGCATCGGCGGCGGCAGCAGACCGCATTACTTGTACTAGCTTCGTTGCGCAAGGCTCGCGGGCATCGCCGTCATGTGATACACTGACGACTTGTGCACAAAAAGCACTGCGGATGTAGTTCATCGGTAGAACGAAAGCTTCCCAAGCTTTAAAGGCGGGTTCGACTCCCGTCATCCGCTCCACTTCCCTCAATGTCGAGGCTGCGAATCCTAATCATTCCAACGATTCTTGATTATGTGAATACCTGCTCAATCACATAGGTGCTGCTGGAATGTTGTCACCGTGTTGTCACGGGGCGCATGAAGGGGATTTAGAGGGAACGACATGAGTTGCATCAGCGAAAATGACTGAAGAAAGTGATGTCAGAAATAGTTGGGGGTTACACCACGTTATGGCCCGTTCGGCGTGTCGGAGGCCAGTTGCTCCGCCAAACGTCCGAAGGGATCTCGAACCCGTAATGACGTCCTGTTTGACGGCATCTCCATTGGCCCGGACTGTCATGAGGCCGCCCATTGGACTTAGGGTATGGCTACTTGGACAATGTGAGCGTGTGGTGAGCGCTGAGTTATGCGGATGGGCGTCGGCCATACTATTGCCCTCGCTCCTGTCGGCATGACTTCCACTCACAGTTTTCACATGCCGCTTTTCCGGCGCTGGGCATCGAGACCCGGGTGTCAAAATGTGTCCGGTATGGATGGCCCATCGTGTTGCCGGCTGTGATGCAGACATGGGACACGATGGGCCATAGATTGTTTTTTGTATGAGCGTTATGCGTATATATCGACGATGCGCGCGATTGTATCCTCGACGTCCGAGAACTGTTCCTCATGGTCGCCGTCCAGCACGGTAATCACCGTGCTCATGAGGGAATTGCCGTTCCCATCGATTCCGGAAACGTATTTTCTGCCGATATGGATGATCTTGCCGTCCTTTTGCAGTGTGAGGTATTGGGGTTCGGCTGGTTTCCACTCGAGATATAGTCTGCCTACCCTTGTCTTCAATGTGCGTTGGACGTCGGGGATCACGTTTTTCAGTTCCTCGCATATCACGCAGGAGGCAAGCTCGCGGTTGATGCCGTTCAGCTGGGTCTTTTCGCCTGAGGGTAGGTAGCAGATGCCGTCCACAACACGGAATTGCCAAAGAGACCCGAAGTATTCATGGGACCACAATCCCTTTTCCTTGATGAGAGACTTGGCATGGACGTCGGTGCGTTCCTCGTCCCATACGTACTCGTCGGCGATCGCGGTGAGAGCGTCGACGACGTCTTGGCGTCCCAGCTGCTTGTCCCCGATGCGGTCAAGAACGTCATCGCATAGCCTATGGAATAACTCGCGTTTCCCTGAGGAAGCCCTTAGCATATTCCTCCAGCCAAGGGTTCGCGCATGGTTTCTTGAATCGACGAGGTAGCTGAGGTTGCCTTCCCTCATCGAGTAATCCCCCTTGGTCAGCAGGGCTCTTCGGACATCGATGAGCAGAGACGTGTCCGGCAGATTGGTGTCCTGCCGTTCGAACGCCATTTTCGTGAGCTCCAAGTACTTGTCGAATGCATCGAGGACATCCGGATCATGGGACATGGTTTCGACGTTGTCTCTTGTGATGCCGGCGAAAGAGAGCAGGAAGTCGATTTTCCCCTCGAAATATGGGATTTCCTCGGCCTTGTGCAACGGTTCGGACCATTGCGGGGCATTGGCCCGAAGCCATGCCTTCAATTCCTCCTCGTCAATCTGGTCTTTTGGCGTGAATCCCGTGTCGCCGGGGAACGTCGCGAGGTATGAGGTCAGATCGTCGGCATGGTCGGAGTAACGTTCGACCATGCCGACGGCCTGTGCGTACAGGCCAAGCGTGTTGTAACCCTGCCACATCGTCGCGGCATTGGAAAGGTGCCGAATCACCCGTATCCACTCGGTCCAAGATTGTTCCTCGGGCCTTTTGCCTTGGTTCATAACGCCGTCGAGGTATGCGACGGCGGCTTCGAGCCTCATGCGCGTGCTGTAGCTCTCCGCTTTCCCGTCTATGGAGCTCGAGGCCATTACAATTTCCGGGATTCCGGGCAATGCGTCGTCGCCGGACACGTGATCGAGGATGCGTTCGAGGCGGACTAGAGTACGACTGTCGCAGACGGAGCCTCCCTCTGTTCTCAGGTCCTTGTTGTATTCGTCCAAGCTTCGATGCCGAGTATCCGCCAGGTCCACGCCCTTCATCGAGTATTCGGTGTTGATCCTTGGCGATTTCTTCGCCTTTCCCGCCCATTGGTTCCAGAGGAACCAATTGAGGAAACCCATAAACCGCATGTCGTATTCGTCACGTTTCTCGGTTGGGACACTTCCCTTGAAGCTCCAGAAGAAATCGGTCCATTCCTGGTCGAATTTCCGACAGAACTCCTCGTAGTGCTCGGGAGAGAATTCTGCCTGGGCTTTCTGCTCCAGTTCCGCCTTGATGTTCTCGAAATCGCTCAGTTGCTTGCCTCGGGCGTTCATCTTGATATACAGGTCGTCGCCGTTGCCAATGTCGTTCACGTCGAGCCATTCGAATCGGATCGGGCAATCGTCGCCGGTCAGCAGATCCCAGACCCCATGCCGTGTCATCCTGCGTTCGTCGATGTCGTCGAGCACTTCGAGCGCGGAGAGGATCGTGGGATCATACATGAAGTCCGGGCGGAACCAGCGCTTGTCCCGAAGGTACTCCGACAGTTTGCACATGGGCGTTCGGTCGGCTGTCCATTGTGCAATCTGCTGGATGACGTCGGGTTCGCCGATTCTGGCGAAGAAATCGGAGGACGTCTGTCTGGTCTGATAGGAGAACCTGCCTAGGGTTTGCGCGTCGCCGTCGAGCTCCGGCGCGCGTTCGCCGTCACCGGCATTGGCGACGGCCATGACCAGGGCAAGCCAATGGATGAGGTATAGGGTGGTCAGGCGCTGCTGACCATCGAGCGGAACGAACAGCTCAACGTCACAATCATCACTTCCCTCGATCTGCCCGTAGATGAAGTTCAGGCTCATCGGGGTACGGTCCGAAATGTGGGTCTGGATGTCATCAAGCATACCGGTGCGGGCATTCGCCGATTGGACGTCGCCGCGTCCCTGCACATAGTCGCGCTGTATCGCGGGGATGCGAATGGAGTAGTGCTTGAGCAGGCGCCAGAAGCTCATGGTGTTCCCGCCATTGTCGATTCCCGCGTTCATTTCGTCTCCTCTTCCTCCAGATAGGATTTCAACGTGGCGATGATGCCGTGGGGGCCGTCGAGATAGCCTTCGCGGTCCTCATGGCTCCAGAAGGTGAAGTCGTTGGGATTGTCAGTGTAGTATTTGAGGAAAACGTTTTTCGTGCATGGGGGCACGAAAGTGGTGTCTCTATCGGCATCGATGATCCAACGGCGTTTTTCGATGAAGCTGGCGTTGCCGTATCCGCGGTTGAGCTTGCTTGACAGAAGGACCATATTGTCGATGCTGTCCTGGTCGCCCAGTTTGTTCTCGATGAGAGTCTGGCGCCGTGTCCAGAAATCGTCGCATGTCTTTTCGCTGAAATCCTTGCGGTCGAGGAATTCTCGGATGGCATCGACCTCGTTGGCGCCGTCCCCGCTTTCCTCTCCCCTCGTGGCGTTGGAAAGCAGGCCCAGCACACCTTCGAAGAACATCCTTCGGCTCTCTGAGGGCGATGTGATTCGGGAACCGTTGCCGTTCACCTCCTTGTCCGTGGGCGGTCCACCCGCCGTCGCATGAACGTGTTCCAGATCCCATCGTTCCCTCTTATAGCGGTCGAATGGGAATCTCATGAGGGCTCCCGTTGACGCGTTGAGCGTCAGCAGGTTGAACAGAAGCAGCGCATTCCTGGTTTTGTCGCTGTCGTTGTACGTGAGGTCGGGTATCTGCTCAAGGTCAATGTCCTTGCCAATGAGTGTGCGGAGCCGTCCGCGTAGTTCAGACTTGTCGCAATTGGACAGTTGCGCGTACAGGTCCAGCACGTCGGTTTTCTTGTCTGTTTTGCGTCTTGCGACAAGATAGCCGATGAGGTGGTAAAGCTCGCGGTTCTCGAACCAGTATTCAAGGTTGGCGAAGATCTCCTTGCATGAACGCCACATGTCACGCAGAAGCGTTTGACATCCATTGTCATGCCCGCCGCCGTACACATGGTTGAACACAGCGTAACGGTTGTGCGTGTGATCGATGGCTGGGGCGTCGTCCTGGGCTTTGAGCCATATGTCCAGAATGAGGTCGATCCGTGTTTGGTATTCGCCTTCGATGTCATTGGTCAGGAAGCACCATAGTGCGTCGTCCTGCAGCCGATGCTCCATGCGGTCCCATTCGTTGGCTACGGCGCGTTTCTCGTTGGCGTCGAAGCCATCGTCGGATAGCAGCAGACCCTTGACCAGCTCCGCGTTGGTCAGGGGGATCTTGCCCACGTTGATTTTGCGGAAAAGATCTATGGATTCGTCCTTGCCGGACGTTATCTCGTACCAGATGACCTTCGTGCGCCTGCGGAAAACGCTCAGAAAATTGAACATGTCTGGGCGGTCTTTCCCATGTTCTCTGGCCCAATTCCTCATGGTCTCAAGGGCGAGGGCCATGTGGTGGAAATCCGGGTTGTCTTCCGCATGTTCCGGTGTTGCTGGGGAATCCGCGTTCAGGGAATGCAGGAATTCCCGTGAATCTGGCCTGGTCGCATAGGCAATGGAATAATTGCCGCCGCTTTTGAAAGGATCGGAATATTGCATCAGGAGCAGCAGCGTCGTTAGCCGCTGTTGTCCGTCGATAACCTCGTATGACCCGTCTTCCCTCGGTTTCACGACGATTGGCTGAAGGCAGTAGTCGTGATGGATGGTTTGGGTGTCGAAGAACACGCTCAGGTCGTCCATGAGCGCGGAGACCTCCTCTTTGCCCCATCGATAGCCGCGTTGATATGACGGGACGAAGAACCTGTATGGCTTGTTGCTGTCCTCGGGATTATGTTGAAGATCCTCGATTGATTTCATGGATATGGATGTGTCCGTCATCGTTACCTTCTTTTCAAAACCACTTGTTTTTCCGTGTTTCGCATATGGTTCCATGATATGGGCAATGCGTGCCGATTGGAGCGATTGGATGACAGATGACAGAGCATGTTTGCGGGTCCTCGGCGCGATGGACTTTGTTTAGGTGGAATGGCGGCGTCCTAAAGGGAATTCGGAGGACGTTATTCAGCTCAAAAGTCATCTTCCGCGTTCAAGGTCTCTGCTGCTGCGATTCTGTTGCTGATGGACGTGGCTACGTCGTCGAGATCGGTGTCGAATAGGTCTGCATAGGTGTCCAGCGTCATGGCTGCGTTCTTGTGCCCGAGCATGCGCTGGACGGCCTTGACGTTGGCTCCGGAGCTGATGGCGATGGAGGCTGCTGTGTGGCGAAGATCATGGCAGGTCAGCGTCGGGACGCCGGAATCGCGCAGTGCTCTTGCGTACCAGCCGTGGTTTTTCGCGGACTGCTCGCGTAGACGACCGCCGGAGGGATCCCATACAATCCGGAGGCCGATGACAATGTGACATTCCCCGACGATGGGTTCTGGAATTCAAGGACGAGCCTACGGGAGATCAAGGATTACGCGGTCAGCAGGCTTGTGTCTCCAGATGCGGTGCTTGCCGTGACGCTCTGTCGCATCATCGCGGCGACACCTCCTCATGTGGTGCTGCCTCCGACCATCGGTTCGGATTACGGTTCGTTAAATTTCGGCGTGGTGATTCTCGGCAATCCGGGGCCGGGCAAGGATGCGGCCTTCGGCGCGGCGAAGGCGCTGGTGCCGGACATACGTGACGCTCCGGTGACCAGCGTGGCGAGCGGGCAGGCTATCAGCGCTTTGTTCGGACAGCGTGTGCAGGAGGATGGCAGGTTCAGATTGGAGTGCAAGTCCCCTCGCGCCATGCTCAGGTATTCCGAAGCGTCTAATTTCAGGGCGCTGTCGAGTGCAAGGGAAAACAATCTCCAGCCGGAGGTGCTATCGCTGTTCTCGGGGCAGCAGATTGGCGACTACACCAAGAACAGAGAGCTGTCCGTGACCATTCCTGAACATGGGTACAGGGCGGTAGTGGTGATCTCCGCGCAGCCGTCGATGATGGGAATGTTCGAGGCCGGTGTCGGCGTGGGCTTCCAACAGCGATTCCTCTACGTCTCCGCATACAGTGACAGGCTCAATGTCCGTGCCATCGACGAGGAAGCGGTCATGCTTTCCTCATTGAGGAAGTTTCCCTATGACACAAAGCTATTGCCTGAAGATTATCCCATTGAGCAAATGAACCGGCTCTACGAGTGCGGAAGCTATGCCAGAGCTAACGAATCCACGCCAGAAACCAGCCATCTGAGAATGCGAGCCATGAGATTGCCGTCCGCTGTGGAACGCGAGATCATCGCAGATAAAATACGTGTCAACAGGGAGCGAGGAGGGAATCCGCGCAGGGCGCACGGTATGTATCTGCAAACAAAGCTGGCGGCGGCGTTCCGCCTGCTCGAAGACCCGCAGTCGTCTGCAATCACGCAGGAAGATTGGGATCTTGCAGACATGATGATGCAGTGCTCGCGCAAGTGTTACGAGGAGAACCTGCGGGAATACAAGAGCGAGAATCTCAATCGTCGCGCCGATTGCAAAGAGGAGGACGAGTTGATTCGTGAGCAGGTCGATATTCGCGCCCTCCGTGCCACCGAAAAACGCATCGTCGAGCTGCTGGAAAGCTCGGCCCAAGAGTCTGTCTCTAGGGCAGAGATATCACGGTCTCTATCGAAACGGCAAAAACTATTCATGGATGAGGCATTGGAAAACCTGACAGCTTCAGGAGTGATTAAATGCGGCAAAGGCAGGCGAGGCGGGGATCGATATTCGCTTATCTAGTCGACCTACCAACCTACCGACCTACTTACTACTGCCGTAAGGGTTTTCGCGACCTACCTATTGAACCTATCAACCTCCCCTAGGTAGGTCGATAGGCTGGATTGGTAGGCGGCCGAATCCCAGTGATTCCAATGGGTAGGTTGGTAGGTCGGTAGGTCACTTGGATGATCGAAGGGGTCGAGAAGACTATGAATGACTCCAATCTAGCCGGCTGATGGTGTCAGAGAGTTCGGCGGGGCCTAATGATGCGGCTGTTGTTTTCCTAGGCTGGACTTGTTTTCACTGTGGCTCTGCTGCCACTACGGGTTTGCTAGGCTGGGTGTTTTTGAACTCTAATGCGTATGGAGAATGATGATGATTGATTTGGATGAGTGGAGGCCGCTGGCAGTGGCAGCATTGCGGGAGACATTCGGCGAACGTTTGCTGTGCGTGGGATTGCAGGGTAGCTATCTGCGTGGCGAGGCCCGGCCGGACAGCGACATCGATTTGCTGGTGGTGCTCGACCATGTGGAGCTGACCGATCTTGACCGCTTCCACGAGGCGATGCGCGCGGTGCCGGAAGGCGGAAAGGCCGTCGGTTTCACCTGCGGACGTGACGAACTGGCCGCGTGGCCCGCCTATGAGCTCGCGCAGTTCGAGCACGGCACCCAGGTCTGGCATGGCGACCTGCATGCTTTGCTTCCCGTCTATGGGCAGGCCGATGTCCGGCTTGGTGCGAGGGTAAGTGTGGCGAACCTCTATCACATGACCAACCACACGTATCTGACGACGCGGGAGCTGCCTGCGGATGCCCGTCTGGACGCTTTGCGCGCCATGCTCAAGGGGTTCTTCTTCTCCTTGCAGATCGTCCACGCCGTTCGCGCTGGTGTGTTCGTTCCGACCAAGCGCGAACTGCTTGCCGTTCTGGACGACCCATCAGAGCACATGCTGCTCGCGCACAGCATCGACCCTAGCGAAGCCCGAGAAGAGGACTACGCGGCATTGCAGCAATGGTGCTCAGCCATTATGCAATCCCTGTCGGCCATTTGAGATTGGCCGGCGTCGTCTTACTGAGAAAGGTTTAGCGTCATAAGGCTCTGAGCGCTTTTGGGTAATGCGTTACACCGCAAGACTTTTGCACATGACCAGTTCTCCGTCGTGTTCGCTGATGGTGGTAAAGCCAAGCGACTCATAAAGGTGGAGGGCGTTGGCGTTGGTGCGCTGGACCGAGAGACTGGCTGCGGTGCGACTATCAATCCGCAGTCGGTTCAGCAGTGCCGTCATCAGGCGGCGGCCTATGCCTTGGTCTCGCCAGTCGGGAAACAAGGATATGGAGACTTCCGGCGTTGCCGTGTCGATGGTGCCGTAGCCGGTGGCGCTGCGCGGAAAGATTCGGGCCCATGCGGCGCCCACTATCAACGGCCTATCCGAAGTTTCAACCTTGGCAACCATGCAGGCGTCGCCGAACCGTCCGAATCCCTCGATATATCGTCGAAGTTCCGGCAGCTCGACAACGCTCCTGTCTGGTGTCGGGGTTCCCGGCAGCACATGGATTGCCTGGTACAGGAACTCGGCGAGCAATGGATACTCCTCTGGTTCCATCGCCGTGATTGTGATATCTGTGGGAGTCGGCACAGCATCCGGTACTTGTTCCGTTGTTGTCATCGTCGCTCCAGTGCTCTTTCCAAATCCTTGATGTATCGTGTTTGCTGTCGTTTCAGATAGGCTTTGACGAATGGCCTCAGCACCAGTTTCTTTGCGGTCACCTGCTCCGTGAACTCAACTGCCGTCGCGTCGCCCATTGGACTGAAGGTTCCGATCCAATGGCCCGTCATATTGCCGTTTTCCATGTCAAATTCCCAGCGTTCGCATGGTTCGCAACAAGTGACGGTGAATGTGGTGGCATAACCATCGTTGGTATACTCCACGAACCGGCTGTCGTTCACGATCTCGGTTTTGCTCAGGTCCGAGCGCCACCCGTAGTCATCGACATTGGTCACGATGCTCCAGACCGTTTGAACGTCGTGCTGGAGGATGGCTTTGATGGTTGATCGCGTCATGGGTTCTATGTCCGTTTCGTCACACGATGGGGTGGCGGATGACGGTGCGAAGGTTCTCGGGCTTGCTCTTGCGCGGATCACCCAGATAGATCTCGTGATGGAGTCGCCGGTTCGCGGAATCGAAATCGAGACGGTGCCCTGATTCGGCGATGTGTTGGTCGAGTGTGGCGATGGTCGCGGGCTCGTTATCGTAGGAGCCTTTGTGCATGACCTGTCCGGCCAAGCCCTCGGTCCAGTCCAGCAGGAACACGCGGCTCACATCCATTTCGGGGTGTTTGGCGGCGAACCGTGAGACGCAGGCGTCGAAGGCCTCGTCGGTGACGAATTCGGGCAGGCGGATCATCGAGGTCCACTGGAAATCCGTCTTGCGCGAATAATCGATGGCGCCGGTTTCGTTATCATTCGTGTCCATGTGCCACAGGCCCTCCAGCGGCGGCACCACGTAGTCGTAGTAGCCCTCGATGTGCTCGGCCGGATCCTTGGACTTCCGACTCATCTTGATGGTGAACGAGACGCCGTACAGCAGTTGCAACGCCGTCTGGTAGTCGCCGTCCTCCTCGTTGGGGTCGCCGGAGCCTTCGACCGCGACGAACCGCATTCGCGGCACTTCGATGATTGACGGCGTGGCCGCCGGCTGGTACAGGTCCTTGTATTCCTTCTTGACATCGAACGCCATCGTCCGCTCCTAACTAAGCACATCCTTGAGCTGTGAACACTAGAGTCGAGTTCAGTTCCAGTTTAGATTGCGTACGGTGAAGGACGCGTGACATGCCGGCGCGCAATGTCGGGCGCGGAGAAATCACACAGTGCATATGGCGTTTGTGGGACTTGTTCGACTGACACATAGAAAGCAGACGTGAATGAGTAAAGGCTGATAATGGGGGGCGAATTGTTGGCTACTGCGGCTGAAATATTTCAACAGCCGACCGGATGTGAAGCAGCGCAGAAAATTTTGTGACGCTTTTCTCTTACTCTTACGTCTAACCCAATTCGGTCGCAGCGGGGTTAATGTCCAAACTAGGAAGCTCTGCTGCTTTATAGCGTTGAGATGATAACTGGTGCGTCGAGTTCGGATTGTTTCCATGACACGCACGCAACCTGGCTTGGAGCGTGGTTGCCTTTCCTCGGCGGCAGTTGAAAGGAGCCTGACATGTTCGTCGTGAAGCGTAGAGGGAAAGTCTTGATGTTTATATGCTCGGAATGGTGGTTAGCAAGCGACGCATGTGTGGCCACACTTGCTCGCCCCACTGGTGTGGGGCGGCTTGCCGGGAGACCCGTGCCCCTTGGTCGGCGAAGCCTCCGGACCGTTTTCGCGGCTGGTGGAACGAGTCGTTCCGGCTCTCGTATGGAGGCGTTCCCCGATGGGCTGGCGTGACAATCGCAGGCGAAGCATCTGCAAGAAAATCATGTTCGCACCGGAGGAATGGGAACAGGCCAGGCAAGTTCACGAGCGATGGTCAAGGAACCTGCCGATGTATCGACGGTGGGGTGATTTCGCCCGGCAGACGCTCATGCGGGGCGCATCGATGAACGTTTCGGTGACGCTGGCAAGCGATCCCGAGGCTTTCAAGGCCGAGCTGCATCGCATCGGCGTGAACGTGAATCAAATCGCCCGTACCGCGAACCTGGCCGGATCTGTCGCCCCGCAGCAGGTGCGCGAACTGCTGAATTTGCTTGCCTCTATCGACAGAAAGATGGAGTTGATGGAGCGTGAAAAGGCGGAGATTGACGCAGCGCAGGGGCTGTACTGATGGCTGTGGTCAAGCTCGGCAGCAAGGTCAAGACGAATCTCGCCGGAACAATCCGCTACGTCATCAACCCTATTAAGAACGGCGGCGGCAGACTTGTGTACGCCAGCTACAGCCACGAGCGGCACGACGCGAACATGCTTGCGGAGCCGATGATCCACGACTTAAAACGCTGCGCGAACGGGTTGCGCGCGAACGGCGTGCTCGCATTGCATTTGAAGCATTCGTTCAGTCCCGATGAGAATGTGACGGCGGAACAGGTGCACGAGTTGGGCGTCATGCTGGCCGAGGCGATCACGGGCGGGGATTACGAGTACGTGGTCTCCACACACATGGACCGGCACCATCTGCACAACCACATCGTCATTTGCGCGGCGAACCGAAGGTCTGGAAGGAAGATGCGCCTTACCCGCAGGAGCATCGACCAATGGCGTGCTATCAGCGACGAACTGTGCCGTCGCGAGGGCCTGAATGTGCTGAAGAACCCAGATGTTGAGGCCGCCGCGGACCGTGTGGATATGCGTGGCACGATGCGCCGAACGCCCGGACAGAATACGGAACCGATCTCTGGATATGACGTCCCGGTCATCGAATCCACGGGTCGCGGCGTAGACATGGGGGAGCTGTACGCGGCGGCAAAGGGCAGGGGAATCAAGGAACGGATGCGCATCCTGATCGACCTCGACGCGGCCAAAGCGTCCAGCATCGGCGAATTTTCCCGGCTGCTTGATTTGCATGGCATAGGTTTGGCGATGCGTGGCGGGGGCGCGACGTTCACGGACCGGACGACGGGACGCAAATTCCGTGGCTCGCGACTTGGTCCGGCGTACACGCTCGATGCCATCGGTGCGAGGCTTGCGAATGGCGGGAACATGCTGCATCTGACGTTCAACAACAAGCTTGTCGCTGCTGAGAACGACCGGTCGGTGAGCGTGTGGCTGCCCGGGACCAAGCGCCAGCGGAAGGTCAACCTACCCGTCAGCATGCTGCGCCGCGACGGCAGCACATGGCATCTGCTTATACCAGAAACATTTACTGGCATGGTCATGGATCGGTCGAATAGGTACGCTGCGCGCTTCACTACGGCCATGCTGGCTGAAACGTTCGGGCGTCCAGAACAGCGACTCGAACCACTCGTGAGAAGTGCCAATACGACGACCCTCCGCCATGCGTCGAGCCCGGCGCAGTGCCGCTACTACCAGGTTCAGGCAAGGAAACTCGACGAGCTGAAGACGATGGCAGACGGATTGAACGCGGCATGCCAAATCCAACGCGAAGGCGGCAACAGTCTTGCCGAGGGAATGCAAAACCTGAACGTTAGGGTCGACTGGGCTCGCGGCGAACTACGCGCCGCCGTCATCGCGTTGAATGATGCGATCAGTAATAACGACCTCGACCTCGTGGTCGAAACACGTGCGGAAGTTGAACGCCGTGAACAAGTGGTGCTCGAATGCCGGCACGAACTCGACGCAATTAGTTTACTCGCCCGGAACTCTGGCATCAGACTGCCGGACACCACCAGCAAGGAGCGAAATGATGGATCAATCAGCGAGCCGGAACGACAATATGGGAACCGACCCGTTGGGCGACATGTTCTCCCGAATGTTCGACCAGATGCAGCCGCAGGAACCAACGAACATGACCTCGACAACGGATACCGACGTGGCCCGGTTAGAGGAGGAGAAGCGAGAACTCAACCGTCAAATCAGCGAGCTTCGGAGCAAGAATTCGACGCTCTCATCAAGGAATCAAGAGCTTCAATCAACGAATCAGCAGCTCTTGTCAACGAATCGGACGCTCAGGAAGCAGCTCTCCGAACTCAACGAGACAACGAAACTACTCGGAGAAATCAAGAAGAGAGAACGCGTCTGCGCCGAAAAGGAAGAGCGTTGTAACCATATCCTTAATCGCCAGGCTGCACTCGAATCCCGCGAAGCCAAGCTCCAGTCCGACCGAACGCGGTTTGATAGCGAGCGGGAGCAGCTGTACAAGAGCATCGCGGAACAGGTCAGTCAGGAGGTTGAACGAGAGCGTCAGCGGCTTGGGGAGGACAACGACAGGCGGTGTGAGAAAGCCAAGCGCATCCTATTCGCTCTGTGCGTAGGCGTGTGTTCGTTCGCCGTCCCCATGCCTGTCATCGTCATGGCAGGCCGATGGCATATCCTCGCGGCCACACTGCCCGAGTGGCTTCACGCGCGCAAACAACAGCTTGCCGCGATTGGTCAATGGCTTGGCAACGTTGATGCGTGGCTTGGCGAAATCATTCCCCGGGGATGGTGGAATGGGCCGCTCGCCTTCCTCCTCATGCTGCTCATTCTCGTCGCCGTGTGCGCAGTACCACTGCTCATAGCTGTCGGCTATACGTTGCTCACCAAAATGGCGGTCATGGACTGGTGGCGAGAGCGGACATTCGGGGTGCATGGCGTCCTCTGGACGTTGCTTATCCTTGCCAGCCTCGCTTTGGCCGATCGCCTCGCTATGATTCCCAACAGTCCGATGCATTGGCTTACTTGGTGGATACTTCTCATCGCCGTCGCGCATCCGGTCTACTTGCTGACGGTGGCACCCAAAGTCAACCGGTTTATGGAGAAAGGCTAAAGCCTCTGTACATGGTGCTCGGTGAGGGAAGAAAAACGTTCCTCTACAAAATTGTTGTCACCGTGTTGTCATATGGTCTTATGGATAAAGCTCCGAGGAGTGGAAAACATTGATATTTAGCGCTTTTGCGTCATTGTCTAGGTAGGGTTCGACTCCCGTCATCCGCTCCACCACTTTCCGCTCCCGCTGGCGGGAGCTGGCTCGCGTCAGCGAGACTGAGGGTGAGACTGAGGGGGGTCTTCCACCTATCAGATAGCTACACGTGCCAGCTCCAGCAGGGGGCTCAGTTACCCGCGTCCCCCGTATCTCCCGCGTCGCCGGCCATCTTAATCAGCTGCTCGATGGTGACGAACTCGTACCCCTGCTTCTTGAGATCGTCGATGATGCCGGGAAGCGCCTCGACGTCCTGCGAACGGTCGCCGCCGCCGTCGTGCATCAGCACGATCGCCCCGTTATGCGCGCCCGTCATCACGGCATCATGAATCGCCTTGGCTCCGGGACGCTTCCAATCGAGCGTATCGATATCCCACAGCACGTTCATGTCGATCAGGTCGGACGTCTCCTGCCACTGCTTCTTGCCGAACGCCCCGTATGGCGCCCTTAGCACTTTCGTTACATGCCCGGACGCCTTCTTCATGTTTGAAAGCCCAGCGATGATTTCAGCGCGCAACGCGTCGCGGCTGAGTGTCGGCATGTCCGGATGCGTGTTGGAATGGCTCGCCACCTGATGTCCCTCCTCCAGCATGCGTTTCTCGGCGTCCGGGAACGACAGGCACTCCTCGCCCACGTCGAAGAACGTGGCCTTGACGCCCTTCTCCTTGAGGATGTCCAGGATCGGGCCGCTGTATTTGCTCGGTCCGTCGTCGAACGTCAGCGCGATGACCTTCTTCCCCTCCGGACGCGGATTCAACGGCACGACGATCGTGTCCTGCGGCTCGACGGTGACGCCTTTGTCCACATGCTTGCCGGAACGTTTCCCGACCCAGTATTCGTGCACGCCGTCTTTCCCGGCCTGCTTGAGTATCTGTATCGAGCCGCCTGCGATGTCGATGCTTTCGCCGTGCGGCACGGTCTCCTTGCTCACGGTATGGTCTTCGGTCACATCCTCGCCTGACGTCACCATCACCATGCCATCCTGCGGGATCGTCGTGCTGTCGATTGCATCCCGGCGCACGGCAGCGCCGTTGATGCTGACGACGATCGGTTTGCCGGCATGCTTCTCGATCATGTCGCCGGCCACGTCGACCAGATTGCCCGGATGCGCGTCGAAGTCGCCATTGTCGCGCAGCAGTCGTCCCAACGTCATGTCGACGCTGACTTTCATGGAAGTGCCGTTTACCGTGATCGGTATCTGCCGCCAATGCCGGTCCCACATCCACCAGCCACCGACACTGCCACCGGCCAACGCCAATATCACCAGAATGGCGACGAATGCAATCAGCCGATGCCGTCCCCTGCCGCGCCGACCGTTATCGGGGCCGGCTCCGTACTCGCCGTATTCGTTCCCGCGCGTCTTCCCCGCCCGGCTCACACTGTCCCCAAACGACAGCTCTTCAATGTACTGCGGTTCTTTTGTCACGTCTTTATTTTACGGAGGTGAAGATGGGGGAAAGGTGAGGAACGGGCCGTGGCGTGCGGAGGCGATGGATTCCGCCCGGCGGCTCCGGCCGGAGTAGCGGTGGTGCCAAATGTTGCATGGTCGCGGGATAATGCAGGTATGACGATTGCAACTGCCGAACGATACGCTGAAATGCTGGACGCCGCGCGCCGCGGCGGATATGCCTACCCGGCGATCAATGTGACGAGCTCCCAAACGCTGAACGCTGCGCTGCAGGGTTTTGCCGATGCCGAGTCGGATGGCATCATCCAGGTTTCAGTGGGCGGCGCCGCGTATTTTTCCGGTCAGGGCGTGAACGACCGCGTGACCGGGTCGTTGGCGTTCGCGGCGTTCGCGCATGAGGTGGCGAAGCGCTACCCGCATATCACCGTCGCGTTGCACACAGACCATTGCGCCAAGCAGTATCTGGACGGTTGGGTGCGTCCCCTGCTGGACATGGAGGCCGATGAGGTGGCGCACGGCCGCGAGCCGATGTTCCAGTCCCACATGTGGGACGGTTCGACGGTTCCGCTGGACGAAAACCTCGCCATCGCCGAACAGCTGCTCGACAAGTCCGTCGCCGCGCGCACGATCCTGGAAATCGAAATCGGCGCGGTCGGCGGCGAAGAGGACGGTCATAGCGCCGAAATCAACGAAAAACTGTATTCCACGCCGGCCGATGGCGTGAAGGTCGCCCAGCGTCTCGGCCTGGGAGAGCGCGGCCGGTACATGGCCGCGTTCACGTTCGGCAACGTTCACGGCAGCTACAAGCCCGGCGTGGTCAAGTTGCGCCCGGAACTGTTGGGCGACATCCAGCGCGAGGCGGCTCAGGCCGTGGTGGACGGGCGTATCGCATCCGCCGCCGGGGCCGTCGATTTTCCGAACGGCAAGCCGTTCGCTCTGGTGTTCCACGGCGGTTCGGGCTCTCGCCCGGAAGAGATCGCCGAGGCGGTGCGGTACGGCGTCGTCAAGATGAACATCGATACGGACACGCAGTACGCGTTCACCCGTGCGATCGCCGATCATGTGTTCTCGAACTACGATGCCGTGCTCAAGGTGGACGGCGAGGTCGGCGAGAAGAAGCTGTACGATCCGCGCTCCTGGGGCCGCGAGGCCGAGAGCGCGATGGCGGCCCGCATCGTGGAGGCCTGCAAGCAGCTCGGTTCCGCCGGCAAAGCCCTGAAGTGACGTCGGTCGCCGCGGTAGATGCAACTGCAGCTGTCGAGTTACGGTCTTCCGATATGATGGCTGAATATTGACCGGCAAAGGGGACGATGATGGATAATCAAGTACAGAGTATGATGTGGCTGAGAAGGCTGTCCATGACGAACTATCGGAAGTTTGGGGGCCGATTCAGTGCCGATGCCAACAGCAACGGCGGGCATTCAGATAGCATGGTTCCAGGGCTGACCGTTGACTTCGACAGGCAAATGACCGTATTGGTCGGCGAAAACGGTGCCGGAAAGACCGCGGTGCTGGATGCCGCCGCCGTGGCGTTGGGCACGTTCCTGAAAGCGTTTCCAGAGGTTTCCGGATTGCGGATTCAAGGGAGCGATGCGCGCCGCAAATATTATTCACAATACGGGGAAACCGATATCCAAGAGCAGTTTCCCGTCAGTATCTATGCGCAAGCGGACATCGCGCAGCCGGTGCAGTGGAGAACAGTGCAGGAACGAGGGAATCCGATTGCTGTTCCTATCGAATGGCGACGGGAACTGAACAGTGCGAACGGGAGCACCACATTTTCCAAGGCGTCTCAGATATGCAGTTTGTCAGAGATGTATCAGAAGCTGGTTCAAATGGATCCAGATGCGGTGCTTCCGCTACTGGCCTACTATGGCACGGATCGATTGGGACTGCACGGCAGAATGACGGGAAAGGCAAGAGCATCCGCTTTCAAAAATCGTTTTCGCGGATATGATAGATGTCTTCAATCCAGTCTGAATTACAGGCAGATGGATGCTTGGTGGCGCAAGCAATATGACCGGTCTCTGAGAGGGTATGACGTACCTACCTACCGCGCAGTATGCAAGACCGTTGAACGGTGCTTGGAGACGCTTCTGCGCGAGAATGGGCATGCGACTGAGGCCCGGCTCGAATATGATTTCGATGATGGTTTGCGACTGAGCTACACGGATTCCGATGGAGTGCGCTTGGAGAGCATGCCGCTGTGGACCTTGAGCGACGGATACCGCGGCGTGGTGGGACTCGTGTCCGACATCGCATGGCGGATTGCGGCGCTGAACCCGTTCATGGGCGATTCCGTGATTGATTGGACGCCCGGCGTGGTGCTTATCGATGAGGTCGACTTGCATCTTCACCCGAAATGGCAGTCCTGCATTCTTGGCGTGCTGATGAAGTCGTTCCCGCAAATCCAATTTATCGTCACCACGCATGCGCCGATGGTGATCTCCTCCGTGGCATCGGACAGGTTGCGCGTCATCACGTTGGATGACAAGAACGATGGAATCTATCAGGCGGTTTCCCCAAGAAACGAGACATATGGCAGCAGTGCGAGCCTGGTTCTGCGCCATGTGATGGGATCTCTGGACAAGCCGCGGAAAGTACAGGATCTGTTCGACCGATTCTCCCGGCAGATGGATGCCGATGAGTTCCCCGAGGCGAAACAGACATTGGGGGAGCTGGAGCGAACGATAGGCGCTGACAATCCTGATCTCAGCGGTGCCCGTTCCTCGTATTTCTTCTATGCCGGGGAGGTGAGGGACTGATGCTGTACGTGGACAAAGACAATGCGCATCCGCCGAGCATTGAGATTGCCAAGGCGAAGCGTGTGCTGAAAAACACTGATGGCGTGGAGGTTTGCTATGACTCTCTGGGACAGCTTCAAGAGGCATCTCAGTTAATCCCCCACTTGTGGGATAGTTTGGGCGCCGATCAGGGATGGCTGTGCGTTTACTGCATGCGGTGTATAGCGGTGCAGCCGGTGAGTGGCGTCTCGCGGAAGATGCATAACGAGCACTATATTCCTCGTCATCAGGACTACGAGGGATACGAAGAGGCAAGACGACATGGCAAGGAGGCGGAGCTGCCTTACCCTCAATATACGCAGGCTGATCTTGACCGTCACTCTCTGGATTATCGCAATCTGTTTGCCGTATGCGATGGAAAATATCAGAAAGACGAAAAGGCGTCAGCCCGAGACGGACATCGTGCCCCGCATCGTAAGGAGGATGAGGAAAGCAGCGGCCCCAAGGTGACATGTGATACGTTGCGAGGCAACAGCAAGCTGACCGTTGATCCCAGGAGGAAAGACCACATCGATTCGTTGAGTTACGGCAAATTTGACGCTACACTGAGTTCATCCATTCCGGAAGTTAACGATGATATCAATGTGCGGTTGAATCTTAACTATCACTGGTTGAAAGAAGAACGTGCGATGGCGCTGGTTGGCCTTTACCAATGGTTTGAAAAAAATGCGTCGGAGCGGGATTTCCCACGCAAGTGCAGGGAGAGACTGCAGGAACTTCAACAAGGCAAGGACGGCAAGTTGCAGCCGTTCGCGCCCATGTTGATATGGGCGTTGAAAAAACGAATGCGGCGGTTACCGCCGCCCCAGCGCTTACCTTCGCAGTAGAGGGCATACGGTAGGCTGTTCCCGGCGGAATCGTGCGGATGCGGAGGTGCAGTATGTCCGGAATCGTGTTGATCGGCGCTCAGTGGGGCGACGAAGGCAAAGGCAAGGCTACCGATCTGATCGGTACCAAAGTGGACTATGTGGCCCGTTTCAACGGCGGCAACAATGCCGGCCACAGCGTGATGGTCGGCGACCAGATGTATGCGTTGCACCTGCTGCCTTCCGGCATCATCAGCCCGAACGTCACCCCCGTGATCGGCAACGGCGTCGTCGTGGATCCGGAAGTGCTGTTCGAGGAGATTGACGGTCTTGAAAGCCGCGGCGTGGACTGCTCCCGCCTGCTGGTGAGCGAGGCTGCACATGTCATCGCGCCTTACCATCGCACGCTCGACAAGGTGACCGAGCGTTTCCTCGGCAAGCATAAGATCGGCACCACCGGCCGCGGTATCGGCCCGGCCTACGCCGACAAGATCAACCGCGTCGGCATCCGCGTGCACGACCTGTTCAACGCCGAGCACCTGCATGACAAGGTCGAAGCCAGTCTGCACCAGAAGAACCAGATTCTGGTCAAGCTGTACAACCGTCGCGCCATCGACGTGGACCAGACCACTGACGAGCTGCTCAAGCTCGGCGAACGCCTCAAGCCGTACGTCGCCAACACCGGCCTGATTCTGAACAAGGCTCTCAACGAGGGCAAGACCGTGCTGTTCGAAGGCGCCCAGGCCACGATGCTTGACGTGGATCACGGCACTTACCCGTTCGTCACTTCCTCCAACCCAACCGCCGGCGGCGCCTGCACCGGCACCGGCGTCGGCCCCACCAAGATCACCCGCGTGGTCGGCGTCTCCAAGGCGTACGTGACCCGAGTCGGCGAGGGCCCGTTCCCCACCGAGCTGTTCGACGAATCCGGCGAATGGCTTCGCCAGCAGGGCCACGAGTTCGGCGTGACCACCGGCCGCCCGCGCCGCTGCGGCTGGTTCGATGCGGTCGTGAACCGCTACGCCAGCCAGGTCAACGGTCTGACCGACCTCGTGCTCACCAAGCTCGACGTGCTCACCGGTCTCAAAGAGATTCCGATCTGCGTCGCCTACGACGTGGATGGCGAGCGTTACGACGATATGCCGACGGATCAGGCCGCCTTCTCTGCTGCCAAGCCGATTTACGAGACCATGCCCGGCTGGACCGAGGACATTTCGCAGGTCCACGAGTTCGACGAGCTGCCCGCCGCCTGCCAGGCGTACGTCAAGCGTCTTGAAGATCTGAGTAACTGCCGCATCTCCGTGATCGGCACCGGTCCTCAGCGCGACCACATCATTTCCGTCCACTCGCTTCTCGACTAGTCGCCATTCGGCGTTCTCGCCGACCCACGGCTGCCGGGACAGAGTGAATCCGCGTACTACAAGGGTTTCAGATCATGAATCAGTCTGTACCGTTCGTGCCCTCCTCGCATGACGAATCCGATGGCGGCGACGCCGCCGGCGCGGGGGACATCGAATCCGTCTCTGCCGGGTCCGACGTCGCCGACACTTCCGCGCCGGACTCGACTCCAAGCGAGGCTCACGCCCTCGCCGCGGACGAGCCGGCGCCATCGACCCAAGAGATCAGCGCCTCCGAAATCGAATACTCGGCGCCTCGGCCCACCGGACTGGCAGCCGCAGTAGCACCACCTTCCATTCCACTGGCCCCGGCCAAGCGCGTGCAGGCGAAATTCAATCCCCTCGCCGATGGCATGCTGTATTTGGTGGTGTTCGTCGGCGGGTTCTTCGGCACGGCGATACGATACGGGCTCTCGCTGCTCCTGCCGAATCCGGCCGCGCCAAGTGGTCTCCTTCATTCGTTCCACACCGCCACGTTCATAGCGAACATGCTGGCGTGCTTCATCTTCGCCGCCCTGAGCACGTACATGTCGCAGGCGGCGTGGATTCGCAAGCGCATCCGCCAGCTGGTCAGCCGCGGTGTCGGCATGGGCATGTGCGGCGGGTTCTCCACGTTGTCGGCGATGATGATCGAGGACCTGAACTCGTTGCGCGCCGAGAACATCGTGGGATTCGTGACCTACACGCTGCTGAGCTTCATCTGCGGTTTGATCATCGCGTGGCTTGGCACCATGCTGGGCCTTGCGCTGAGCCGAAAACGCGAGGCGCGCGTGGTGGCTCGCGCGGTGCGCGAGTCGCAGGCCGCCGGCGCTCCGTCCGGAGCAGACTTGGCTGTTGAAAGTCAGGCCGGTTCGGAACCGGCTGCGGGCCGCGTACAAGACATGCCAGTATCCGACGAACAGCACCTTCCGTCGTTCGAACCGGATCCGATCACCGCGGAAATTCCGCTCAGGCCTGATCCTGAAACCGGGGAGGTGCGCTGACATGTTTGCCCTGATCTGTATGTGCGGCGGCTTGGGCGCCGTGACGCGGTTCGTCCTGAACACCTCGATTCAACGGTGGTGGAACCGCGCGTTCCCGCTGTCCACGTTCATCATCAACGTGCTCGCCACGTTCTTCGCCGGCGTGGCCGCCGCGGCCTACTTCTACCAGACGGCCGACCATTCGTCGTACCTGCTGTTCGTCACCGGCTTCCTCGGCGGTTTCTCTACGTTTTCCACGGCTATCAACGAGATGGTGTCGCTCGCCCGCAGCGGCAAATACGCCGCGGCCGCCGTGTACTTCATGATGACCGTGCTGGTGCCGGTGGTGTGTGTGGCGCTGGGTTGGGGGCTGATCGCGCTGGTGCGGTAGCTCGTCTGCGCTGGAGTGGCTCTCAAAACTCGCAGATACAAAAACGATGTTGTTGGAAAATCGGGGGTTCTGTTTTTGTATCTGCAAGTTTTGAGAGCGTCGTTCTGTATACAATTAGGCGAACAGTCATATTGTGACGGCAAACGATGGAGTGGGGGCATGGTCGGGATGCGTGATGTGGCCAAAAAGGCCGGGGTGTCGTTGAGTACGGTGTCGCTGGTGGTGAATGGTGCCGGGTGCGTGTCCGATGACATGCGCGAGCGCGTCGCCGAAGCCATGCGTGCGCTCAATTATGTGCCGAACGAGCTCGCCCGCAACCTGTATCATGACCGCACCAACACCGTCGGCGTCATCGTGCCCACCATCCGCCATCCGTTCTTCGCCACGTTGGCGGCCGGTCTGCAGCGAGAGCTGTCGGAGCGGGGGCTGCGTACCATGCTGTGCTCGACGGCCGATTCGGGTACTGGCGAGGCCGAGTACGTCGACATGCTCCGCCGGCATATGATGGATGGCATCGTGATGGCGGCGCACACCGAGCACGCTCCGGATTACTGGACTTCGATCGGTCGGCCCATCGTGGGGTTCGACCGGTATCTCGGCGAGGGCATCCCATCGGTCGGCTCCGATCACGAGCAGGGCGGGCGACTGATCGCCGACCTGTTGATTCATAATGGTTCCCGGCATGTGGCGATGGTAGGCGGCCCGTGCAGGCAGTTCCATGATCTGGCGCAGACGCCGACTGGCGAGGCGCGGCAGACGGAATCGCCCGGGAACACCACGTTCCCGACCGTGCGCTATTACCTGACGCTGGAGCGTGAACTGCAGCGTGCAGGCATTCGGTGCGAGTACATCGAGGCCGGGGAAGTGGCGGATTTTCAGGGTTGTGCGACGGCCATGCGCGAACTGTTCGACCGTTTTACCGACGTGGATGCCGTAGTCAGTTCCGATATCGGTGCCGCCTGCTGCGTGCAGGAGGTGTTTCGCCGCGGCATGCGTGTGCCGCAGGACGTGCAGGTCGTCGCCTATGATGGCACGTATCTGACCGACATGGCAGGGTTGCGTCTGACCGCCGTATGCCAGGACTTCGATGCGCTTGCCGGCACGGCCGTCGCCCGCATGATGGATGCCATCGAGGGGCGCCCGGTCGATTCCGCCGGTGACGTAATCCCTGTTTCCCTGCGCGAGGCCGACACCACTCGGCGCTGATCGCCGCGCCTCCGCCAGCGAGTCCGGAGGCGGTACCTACGCCAACCGCTTCGGCGACGGCACCATCGCCTCGCTCACCGATGTGCTGCGCACCCGCTTCGCCGGGGTGTACGACGGTGTCCACGTCCTGCCGTTCTTCACGCCGTTCGACGGCGCCGCCGCCGGCTTTGATCCGATCGACCACACCAAGGTGGACCCGCGCCTGGGCTCCTGGGATGACGTGGCCGAACTCAGCAAGTCCCACGACATCATCGTCGACGCGATTGTCAACCACATGAGCTGGGAATCCGCGCAGTTCCAGGACGTGCTGAAGAACGGCGAGAAATCCGAGTACTACCCGATGTTCCTGACCATGATCTCCGTATTCCCGAACGGCGCCACCGAAGAAGACCTCGCCGGCATCTGCCGTCCGCGCGGCGAATCTCGCAAGTTCCGCACTCCCAAAAGTCTCACGCGACGCGGCCGGCATATCGGCCGTGCCGCGTCATCGTGTAATATGCGACCGTTACGATAGTTGTATACCCGTAACGAGAGCGCACAAGAGAAGAGAAGTAAACCGATATCATGACCGATGATCAGCAGCAACCGAACGAATTCCCCGCTCCGAAGCCGTTGCCGGGCAGCGTGTACATTCGCCCCGGCATCGATGATCGGCCTGATTACGACAAGGTGCTCAGCCCCGAAGACAAGTCCGCGGTCGCCCGCTTGGCCGTGCATCAGCCGCGGCGCAAGGTCGAGGCGTCCGTGACGCAAGCCGAGACCCAGGTCGCGCAGATGACTTCGGAGGGATCTCCCGCGGCGGCCGCGGCCTCCGTCGACACGGCGGTCCCGGACATGGGCTCGGCGTACGTGGACATGCGCGACCCGGTGGTCAGCGCCGACGGCCAGCGCCCGAACCCCGGTCAGGTGACCCGCCTGTCGTGGGGCTTCGCGGTGGGCGCGACCATGTCGATCGTGCCATGGGCCGCATTGAACCTGCTCGCGCTGCCTGCGGTCATAGCGAAAGTCAGCTGGCAGCGGGTCTCCAGCGCGGTTGCCTCCCGCGCGGCGTTCTCCGGTGGCGGCCAGGAACTCTCCGAGAGCCTGGTCAGTCGCATTGGCACGGTCGGCGACGGCGGGGTGGCGTCGGCATGGGCCATTGATCTGGCCGTGGTTGTTGTCGTGGGCGTCGTCGTGTCGCTGATTGCCGAGGCCGTCGTCTCCGCGCTGTCCGATCGCACGCGCGTGGCCGCTGGCCGGCGCACGCCGTGGATCATCGCGGGAGGCGTCGTCTCCGCGGTGATGACGCTGGCGCTGGGACTGTGCTCGAACGTGGTGGGCATCGCGTTGCTGTGGGGTCTGGTGCAGGTCGGTTATGTGATGCTGACCGTGCCGATGGCGGCTGCGTTCAGCGAGCGAGTGCCCGACAAGTTCCGTCCGCGTATCGTGCGCGCGCGTGGCATCGGCCAGATGGTCGGCCAGGCGCTGGGCGTGTGGATCGGCGTCGCCTGCGTCGTGTTCGGCGGGCTGTATACGCCGTTCGCCGCGGCCGCCGCGGTGTTCCTGCTGGCCGGCATCGTGCCGGTGCTGGTGTGGCCGAAGGAACCGTCGAGCGAGGAGCAGCCGCATACGGCGATGAGTGCGCACATGCTGATGGAGCGGTTCCGCGCGCCGCGGCACGCCGTCGAATTCTGGAAGGCGTTCGCTTCGCGCTCCTTGGTGTCGGCTGGTGTCGGACTGACGACCATGTTCCTGTGGTTCATCGCATCGGCGCTGATCTTCCGGGATTGGTTCACGCAAGGCAACTCCTCTCCGATCGCGGTACCGGTGTGCTCGTTGATCGCCTCGATGGCCTTGGCGACGCTCGTCGGTTCCGTGGGTGCCGCGTTCATCGCCGGTCCGGTGGGTGAGTACATTGAGGATCCGCGGTATCTGTCGGTCATTTCCTGCGTGCTGTACACGGTGGCGTTGGCTTTGCCCATGACCATGCCGAGCGCCGTCAGCATGGTGCTGTTCGCCCTGATCGGAGGGTTCGCGTTCGGCCTGATCGATACGTTCGGCCAGTTGCTTGCGATGGGCGCGTTGCCGGATGCGCGTTCGGCCGGCCATGATTTGGCGTTCTTCAACCTGTCGAATTCCGTCGGTCTGGCGCTCGCCGCGATAATCGGCGCGGTCGGTGTGGCCGTCACCGGCGGTTTCTCGGTGCTGTTCCCGGCGGCCATCGTCTGTGTGCTCGCGTCCGCGGTCGTCACGATTTCGATGAAGCGCTAGCAATCCGGCCGGATTGGCCGCTGTCGCGCTTCGTTTGGGATTGAGGCATCATCCTATCCGCGATTAGTCCCATCCGTTGCTGCTGAAATGGGACTTTCGCGGGATGGGGCGTCGATGTGTCTGTCTGTAATGCAGGCGGAACGCAGACAGGTTGTGCCGACGCCGCCGATGTTGTTATGCTGCGGCCGTCCACATAGTGAACCTTTGATGGCTGTCGTGGAATTCCGCGCCTATGTTGTCGGACAGTCGAGCGCGAAAGAGCTCGAAAGACACGTTCAATACCGAAAGGAGGTTCGCCGCGATGACTGGATATGCTGCTGATAACGCCGCTAACGCAACCACTGTTAACGTTGTTCTGCTGTCTGCACGAATTATTATTCCGTCTTCGTTGGCGGACTGATTCGGCATCACTGCTTGGAACCCCGCCAACGAAGGCAGGGCTCAGCGAGCAACCAATCGTATAGCCCTGCACGAGTCGCGGGGCTTTTTTTGATGCGTCCCACAAGGTCACCGGATCAGCAAAGCGGCAAACGAGAGAGAACAGAATAAAAATCGCGGGCTCGTCCGCGTGCAGTAACAGGAGCTAACAATGACAGCAGTCACACTGACAGCTGACGGCACCACTTCGGTGGGTGGAAAAGCAAAGGCGATGGTCCGTGACTCGGTCAAGACCGTGATCGCCGCCTCGATGGTCGGAACCGCCATCGAATTCTACGACTTCTACGCCTACGGCACCGCCGCAGCGAACTACTTCCCGCACATCTTCTTCTCCGCGAAGGACAACCCCACCGTCGCGCTGCTGATGAGCCTGCTGACCTTCGCCATCGCGTTCATCGCTCGTCCGCTGGGATCCCTGATCTTCGGCCACTTCGGTGACCGCATGGGCCGCAAGACCACGCTGGTCGTCTCGCTGATGACCATGGGCGTCGGCACGTTCCTCATCGGCTGCCTGCCGACCTACAGTCAGGTTGGTGTCGGCGCGGTCGCGGTACTGTGTCTGCTGCGTTTCATCCAGGGCATCGGCCTTGGCGGCGAATGGTCCGGTGCTGCGCTGGTCGCCACCGAGAATGCGCCCGAAGACAAGCGTGCGCTGTACGGCTCCTTCCCGGAGCTCGGCGCCCCGATCGGCTTCTTCCTGTCGAACGGCACCTACTTCGTGCTGGAGTCGTTCAATGACACCGATGCGATGTGCGCCTGGGGTTGGCGTGTGCCGTTCCTGCTGTCCGCCGTGCTGGTGATCATCGGCCTCGTCGTGCGAGTTCACATGGAGGAGACCCCGATCTTTCGCATGGCCCAGGAGCAGAAGAAAGTCGTCAAGTCCCCGCTGACCGAGGTGTTCCGCAAGTCCTGGAAGCAGGTGCTGCAGGCGACGTTCCTCGTGGCCGTGACCTACACGCTGTTCTACACGCTCGCCACCTGGTCGCTCGCATGGGGCACCAAGATCAAGCGTGAAGGCGGCGGCGACCTCGGCTTCACCAACCAGGAGTACCTGCTCATGCTGATGATCTCCATCTGCGTGTTCGCGCTGTTCATCGTGCTTTCCTGCCTGTATGCCGACCGGATCGGCCGTCGTCGCGTGCTGATGTTCTCGTCCTGCGCGCTGGTCGTGTTCGCCGTGCTGTTCCCGTTCCTGCTGGACAGCGGCCTGGTCGGTCAGAAGAACTTCGTGGCCACCATGGTGTTCCTGTGCCTCGGCTTCGCCCTGATGGGCATCGCCTTCGGCCCGATCGGCGCCTTCCTACCCGAGCTGTTCGACGCGAACGTGCGTTACTCCGGCTCCGGCATCGGCTACAACCTCGCCGCCATCGTCGGCGCTGCTTTCGTGCCGACCATCGCTACGTGGCTGTCGAAGAACTTCGGCGTGCATTCGGTGGGTCTGTATCTTGCCGTGATGGCCGTCTGCTGCCTGATTGCGTTGGCGACCTGCAAGGAGACCAAGGACGTCGACTTTACGAAGTGACGGCGATGGTCGGGTACCGCCCGGCCGCGTTTGAACTCCCAAAAAATAACAACAATACACAAAAACAATCATTCAATATTTGGACGTGGGCAACCACGTCGCCTCCAGTGGTACTAGAACTGAGCCACAGGAGGGGATGACTTTGGCGCGGGACACAATCCCGCGTGGAAGCCGTCTGCAACCAAGAGGGCCGTCGAAAGCGAGCGCGTTCGGCGGCAAGACATCCAATTAAAGGAGTGCCTATTATGGCAGCAACTATCTGGTATGAGAAGGACGCCGATCTGTCCGTGTTCGATGGCAAGAAGGTCGCCATCCTCGGTTATGGCTCCCAGGGCCACGCGCATGCGCTGAACCTGCGTGACTCCGGCGTTGACGTGGTCGTCGGCCTGCGCCCGACCTCCAAGTCCGTCGAGTTCGCCAAGGAGCAGGGCCTTGAGGTCAAGCCGGTCGGCGAGGCCGTCGCCGAGGCCGACGTGGTCATGATCCTGCTGCCCGATCAGTACCAGGCCGCCGTGTACAAGAAGGACGTCGAGCCGAACCTGAAGCCGGGCGCTGCCCTGGCCTTCGCTCACGGCTTCAACATCCACTACGGCTACATCAAGCCTTCCGAGGATCACCCGGTGTTCATGGTCGCTCCGAAGGGCCCGGGCCACATCGTGCGTCGTGAGTACGCCGCCGGCCGTGGCGTCCCGGTCGTCGTGGCCGTCGAGCAGGACCCGGACGGCAAGACCTGGCCGCTGTGCCTGGCTTACGCCAAGGCTCTGGGCGCCCTGCGCGCCGGCGCCATCAAGACGACCTTCACCGAGGAGACCGAGACCGATCTGTTCGGCGAGCAGGACGTCCTCATGGGCGGCATCAACCACCTGTGCGACCTCGGCTTCGACGTGCTGACCGAGGCCGGCTACCAGCCGGAGATCGCCTACTTCGAGGTGTTCCACGAGCTGAAGATGCTGGTCGACCTGGCCAACGAGGGTGGTCTGAACAAGGCCCGTTGGTCCTGCTCCGACACCGCCCAGTACGGCGACTACACCTCCACCGTCATCACCGACGAGACCAAGAAGCGCATGCAGTACCAGCTCAAGCGCATCCAGGACGGCTCTTTCGCCAAGGAGTTCATGGATGACCAGGCTGCCGGCGCCCCGAAGTTCAAGGAACTGCAGGAGAAGTTCTCCCACCCGCACCTTGAGACCGTCGGCCCGAAGCTGCGCGCCATGTTCTCCTGGAACAACGGCCCGGCCAAGGACCAGGACGAAGCCGAGTCCTTCAACGGCAAGATCGCTCGTACCCAGGTTCAGTGATCGCCTCCGCTCCGGCTCCCGCTGGCGGGAGCTGCCAGTCGGTCGCAGACTGACTGAGAGCGGTGCATAATAAGGCCGCCGTTCCCGTTCATTCGGGAGCGGCGGCCTTCTGCGTTGCCGGTGATGCGGCCGGTAACGAAGCCGACATTGCCGCGTCCTGCGCCGCGTCACCCGCTCCCCGCCTGAACTGTTCATACTCCAATAGTGAGATGGCTCACGTTGTGGACGGTGAGGGGGCTGTGGCGGCGTTACCGGTAGGATAGTCCTCAGTTCTAAGGACAAAATCCTTAACGCTTGGATCGACCGGGCCCATGCCCGACCCCAAACGCGCGGAATGCAGGCTTCTGCATAATGCGCAACCACAAACGACACCGTGTGCCGGCAAGAGTGCCGGTACGCAAGTAAAGGAGTGCCAAACATGGCTGCACAAATCTGGTATGACAACGACGGTGACCTCTCCGTGCTCGAAGGCAAGAAGGTCGCGATCATCGGTTACGGCTCGCAGGGCCACGCGCATGCGCTGAACCTGCGCGATTCGGGTGTTGACGTGGTCGTCGGCCTGCGCCCGACCTCCAAGTCGGTCGCCTTCGCCAAGGAGCAGGGTCTTGAAGTCAAGTCCGTGCCGGAAGCCGCCGCCGAGGCCGACGTAATCATGATCCTGGCCCCCGACCAGTACCAGCGCACGATCTGGGCCAACGACATCGAGCCCAACATCAAGCCGGGCGCGGCCATCGCCTTCGCCCACGGCTTCAACATCCACTACGGCTACATCAAGCCTTCCGAGGATCACCCGGTGTTCATGGTCGCTCCGAAGGGCCCGGGCCACATCGTGCGTCGTGAGTACGCCGCCGGCCGTGGCGTCCCGGTCGTCGTGGCCGTCGAGCAGGATCCACGTGGCGACGCTTGGGACATCACCCTGGCTTACGCCAAGGCTCTGGGCGCACTGCGTGCAGGTGCCATCAAGACCACCTTCACCGAGGAGACCGAGACCGATCTGTTCGGCGAGCAGAATGTGCTCATGGGTGGCGTGAACAAGCTTGTCGAGATGGGCTTCGAAGTCCTCACCGACGCCGGTTACCAGCCGGAGATCGCCTACTTCGAGGTCTGCCACGAGCTGAAGATGCTCGTCGACCTCATGAACGAAGGCGGTCTGAACAAGGCCCGCTGGTCCTGCTCCGACACCGCCCAGTACGGCGACTACACCAACACCTGCATCGACGAGCACGTGCGTGAGCGCATGCAGTACCACCTCAAGCGCATTCAGGACGGCTCCTTCGCCAAGGAGTTCATCGACGACCAGGACGCCGGCGCTCCGAAGTTCAAGGCGCTGCAGGAGGAGTACTCCAACGTGCGCATCGAGACCGTCGGCCCGAAGCTGCGCGCCATGTTCTCTTGGAACAAGGACGCCGTGAAGGACGCCGACGAGGCCAACTCCTTCACCGGCAAGATCGCCCGCGCCCAGGTGCAGTGATTTCTGAAGCTGTGAGGCCGTAAGGCCGTAGAGCTGTAAAGCCAGGCCTTACCGCATGACTCGGGTCGTTGTCTTCGTCGTTCATCGCCGAAGACGACGACCTTTCGTTTATCTGGTCCTAGTAATGTGTTCGTAAGCAATGTGCTTACGAACACATTACGAGTATCAAGGGTTGCTATCACGCCAAATTGCGTCACTGTGTGCGCCCTCGCACACAGTGACGCCTGTGTAAACCCTTTATTTTTCAACGGTTCTGCAGATTGCGTCACTGAGAGAGGTCGCGCACAGTGACGCAATCCGCGCACAGTGACGGTCGATAACCATGGTTGTGTCGCACGATTCGCATGTTTCGTATGATCACGTGCGAGTTGCAGGATCCGACGCTGGTGGCATCAGCGCCGAGGCTCGTTCGCTGTCGTCTTCCGCGATGCCCGACTCATACGCGGCGCCCTTTGCGGCGTTCTCTGGCGCGGTACCTACGTTGCCGCTGACGGGCCGTCTCAGCACGATCATCTGCCAGCAGTGCCCGGAATTTCGGGTGTGGTCTATTCCGGCAGGTGGTGTCAAGGGCTTTCGCCACCCTTTGCGCGAATCGTCGCCGCCCCTGCGAGGTCAATATATCATCGGCAAAGACGACGATGACTGTATATCCCATCGCCCGCAAAGCCTGCCTCTTGCGTTCGTCCCATCGGTATTGTCGTTTGTCGCGGCGATGCGCGTCTCCATCGTATTCGATGATGACCCGTTGTTTGGGGTATGCGATATCGACTATCGCCTCGTGAGCCAACTCCGGAATGAGTATCTTCCAGTGTTTGACCGGCTGCGGCAATCCATGTCGCAACATCACGAGAGTGCAGCGGCATTCCATGGTGGAGTCAGTCACGGCATCGAGGAAAACGAGAGCATCAATGCATTTCCTTCTGCCCGGGAACGCGTCTGCTCCATCAAGGAACCGCGAGATATTGGCGACCGTCATGGAGCCTGATGACGCGCGCAGTATGGCATCCGCCAGAACGATTACCTCGATTTGCGTGAGATACGGCGCCAGCAGTGCCCATGTCATCAGCGGGTGCGTGTAGACGATGGTGATGTTGTCGTGAGTCCATGTGAGGTGGGCGATGCCCGTCAACGATGGCGGGCATTTCAGGTAGGACGTATCTTTCCGTCCGGATCTCTTGGTTGGCTCCCCAATGTACAGTACTTGGAACTTCATGGCTTCAAATCTTGAACATAGCGGTGTCTCTATGCCTGCCAGACGTAATGCGGTCATACCGGTATAGACCGGTGGCGAGGTGTTGATGGTTTTTCGTGAGTGTTCCATGCAATGCAGGAACGTCGTGGATTGCAGCTGGTGCAGTGAGCGCGCAAGATAGTTGTTCGCGACTGTTGCGCTGGAGCTGACAGGGGTGTGCTGATTCGTATTCATGGATTGAATGTAAGCATGATAATCTGCAGTGCGCCACCGGCCGCCTCAAATCTGTGGATAAGTGTATAACTCATCGGTTATCCACAGTGATGTAGCGAATGTGGATATGTAACTGGCGGAGATGCTGCGTGTGGTGCTGCTCTGCGGATGGAGGAACGCGTCACTGTGTGCGGGGTGCGTCACTCTGTGCGCCCTCGCACACAGTGACGCCCATGTAAATCCCTTATTTTTCAACGGTTCTGCGAGTTGCGCCACTGAGAGAGGGCGCACACGGTGACGCAACCCGCACACAGTGACGGTATTGCGGGCTTCCGCCGTGCACGGGTACGGGTATCGGATCATGTGACTGATCCGATACCCGTACCCAACGCCTCAGAGCGCCTGCGGGCGCAGGACGAGATCGAAATCGAACTCCGCGTCGTCGAGGCGGTATTTCTCGTGCAGCTTGGGACCGCAGCTGTTGGACCCGACGCCGGACTGCATGTAATCCACGCACACCACCGTCGAATCCGCCGGCTTCAGCTCGCTGTTGTGAGCCTTGGCGGTCAGCTCCTCCTGGGTGTAAGGCAGCGCCTGGAAGTCGAAGGCGTGGTCACCGGCACGGAGCACCAGCAGCTCGGTGTCATCGCTGGCGACGCTCGCCCAATCGCAGTCGTGATGGTTGCCGTTCTCCTGCGGCTTGATATACGGCTCGAACAGCGATTCGGGAGTGCCGGAGAACACGCCATGATAGCTGGACCGGCGCTTGTCGATGTAGCTTTCGTTCGGGCCGAGACCGCAATAGGCGATCTGCCGCATCGGCTTCGGCACGAACAGGCGCAGGCCGAAACGCGGCAGGAACGGGAAATCGGTGTCGCGCATCACATGCATGCGCAGCGCCACCGAACCGTCGGGCGCGATGGTCCAGTCGGCGTCGATGTCGGCGATGCGCTGCACAATCGGCGCCACCAGCGCCATCGTCGCATGGATCGTCACCTGGCCGTCGACCACCACCGAGCCGTCCTCGGACGTCGCTATGGCGCTCACGTCGCCGGCGTCGACGTTGCCGTCGTCGAGGATCGCATCGTCTCCAAACGAGGCGACCGGCGCATCCTCATCGTCCGCACGCAGTTCAATCGACTCGGGCTTGGCGATGACGTCATCCTCATCGACCAGTACACCGACCTCGTACGCGCGCGCCTGAGCGCGGTCATACTGGGCGCGGATCCAATCGGCCTTGATGTACTGGTCGTTGTCGGTGGGAGCGCGCCACACGTTCAGCTCCATCGGCCTGTTAAGCAGCGACCGGTTCATGAACGACATCGACGAGAACAGGCCGGTACGGCGGTCGAGCACATACCGGAACGTCGAGCCTTCCACGGTGATCGAGGCATCGGTCTGCATGACGGTCAGCGGGTCTGCCAGCACGACGTCGTCGTAGCCGGCATCCGCGGCATCGTTCGCTCCATCGTCGGCGCCTTCTACGCTATCGGTGCCGTCATCGGCAACGTCGTCGACATCGTCATCCGAGCCGATGCCATCGGCGATATCGGCCAGCGCGGCGACGACCGTCTGATTGCGTGGATCCGCGGTCGGCACGGCGACCTCGTCGAAGCCGAGCTCGAAGCCGATCGGCAGTGTCTCGGTGTCCGTCGCCTGATAGTACTTCACCAGCATCGTCACGTTCCCGGCCTCGGGTATGGCATCAAGGATCTCAGCCGGTACGTCGACGACCGCGTCACCATGCGGCGCGATCGATGGCATCGACGGCGTGTAATTGCCGGGATGCTCCTCCCGGAACGCCGCGCCCGCCGCAGGGTCGCTCTCCCACGCAGCCCATGCGGTCTCCACGCCATCCACCAGCAGCTCGAACGTCATGAACACCGCGTCGGCGACATCCAGGAAGTCCAGGTAATTGTGCAGCGTCACCGTGCCCGCGGCCGCGTCGAAACCGGTCACGCGCACCGGCCGATACACGTTCTTGAACTCCAGCAGCCCGGTATGCGGCGTGCGGTCCGGGTACACCAAGCCGTCCATGCAGAAATTGCCGAAATGCGGGTACTCGCCCGAATCGCCGCCGTACGCGTACTCGCGCTTGCCGGCCGCGTTCGTGCCACGGTCGATCGCATGGTCGCACCACTCCCAGATGAAGCCGCCGGCCAGGCCGTCATAACGCTGGATGCGCGTGAAATAATCCTCCAGATCGCCCGGGCCGTTGCCCATCGCATGGCAGAATTCGCACAGCACGTACGGCTTGACGCCGTTGTCGCCGTCATCGCCGTTGCTGCCGTCGCGCAGCCCGTCCGGCGTGCGCGGCCCCTCCTCGGAGAAGTACTGGTCGATCTCCTCGACGGACGGGTACATGCGGCTGTGTACGTCAAGATAGCTGTAATCGCACTCCTGTCCCTCATCCACATACCGGGCGCTCTCATAGTGCGTCAGGCGGCTCGGGTCGAAGGTCTGCGTCCACAGCAGCGCCGCCTCGAACGTACAGCCGTACGCACACTCGTTGCCCATCGACCAGAAGATGATGCTCGCATGGTTCTTGTCGCGCTCCACGTTGCGCTGCGCGCGGTCAACGGTCGGCGCGATCCACGCGGGGTTGTCGGCGATAGGCCGGTTCCAGCGCTTGTTGACGGCCGCGTCGCTCTCGTCCGGATGCACGCCGCGCATCGCGCCGTGGCTCTCGTTGTCAGCCTCGGCCACCACGTAGAAGCCGAGACGGTCGTACAGGTCGTAGAAGTGCGGCGCGTTCGGGTAATGGCTGGTGCGGATCGCGTTGACGTTGTGCTCCTTCATCAGCGTGAGGTCGCGCATGAGCTGCTCCTCGCTGATGACCGGGCCGGTCACCGGGTCGCTGTCGTGCCGGTTGACGCCGTGGAGCTTGATCGGCTTGCCGTTGACCTTGACCACATTGCCATCCACGCTGACCTCGCGGATGCCGACGAGCGCGGTGATGACCTCGTTCGCGGTGGTGTACACGATGGTGTACAGGTACGGCGTCTCGGCGGTCCACAGATGCGGGTCGTCGACCGCCAGGGATGCGTGCGCGGTCGGGGCGAACGCGCTGTCTCCGGTGAATCCGGTGCCGTTCGCGCCGCCGGCGAGCGTGCCGGTCACCGACGCGATGCGCAGTGCGGCCTGTGCGTCCGTGGAGTCATCGTCGATGGCGGCCACGTCGTCGGTCGACTCGATGACGCCTTCTTCTTCGTCGTCCGCGGCGGTGTCGTCGCTGCCAGTGCCGGTCGCGTCGTCGGCTTCGCTCGCGTCGGGCTGTGTCCGAACCGTCACGTCGTCCTCGTCCCCGGCCATCGGATCATCGATCGGCTCCGAGGCCGTCTCTGCCACCAGCTCGCCATCCTCATCGAACAGCTGCACCTTGACCGGCACATCCGCATCGTCGAAGAACGCGAAATCCACGTCGACCGTCGCGTGATCGACCGGCGACGCATCATATTCGTCATCGCTGATGCCGGCCTCAACCAGCGCGGAATCGACATTGCGCCAAATCGACGTATGCACGAACATGTCACGAATCGCATACTCGGGACGGTCCAGCAGATACACGTCACGGAAGATGCCGCTCATGCGGAACTTGTCCTGATCCTCCTGATAGCTGCCGTCGCACCACTTCAGCACCAGCACGGCCAGCGTGTTCACGCCGTCCTCCAGCACGTCGGTCACATCGAACTCGCTGGTCGAATGCGACACCTGCGAATACCCGACGAACTCGCCGTTCACCCACGCATAGAACGCCGAATCCACGCCCTCGAAATTCAGGTACGTGCAGGGTGCGTCAGGATCGGACGTATGCATGAAATCGCACAGGTACACGCCGCACGGGTTGTCCTGCGGCACGAACGGCGGGTCGAACGGGAACGGATAGTCGAAATTCGTGTACTGGTGGCGGTCGAAACCATGGTTCTGCCACACGCTCGGCACCGGCGTCGTCGTGAAGCCGTCCGCCGCCAGCGCACCCGTGGCGGCAGTGCGCGGATCGGCGTTCTCCGGTGCGTCATCCCCGCCGAAATCCACGTCATAGAACACCGGGCGGCCGGCGGCGCGCAGTCGGGAGACCTCGGCGTCCAAGTCGTAGATGCTCGCATAATACTTGAAATCCCAGTCGCCGTTCAGCAGCATGAAACGGTCGGAATTCACGCGATTCTCGCCGACCGTGTCCATCGGCGTGGACGCGGGCACGTAATACGCGCGGTTCGGCTGCGTGCCGACATGTAGATGGCCGAGACTCTCGTAGTACCGGGGAATGAACATGATGGAGCCCTCCTTGGTTGTGCATGTGCCAGTGCGATGACACTGCACACCATTATCGGCGTCAGCATGGTCGAGAAGTAAGGCCTTTGCCTGGCTTCCGGCGATATTCGCGGGTCCTGGGAAGGTGGTCTCGCGCTAAACCAAGGAAAATGGCGGCTCACAAGGTTTGTGGGGACTTCGTTGTGACCTGTGTTCGGCGTGTCGGATTATGGTGGGCTGGCTCTGTGCGCTCGTGAGCCGTTCCGGCTCTGTTCGCGCGTGCGGCGGCCATGGCTCCATCCGCGGGATGTGCGCGACTAAGGGCGGACGGTCTTGCACGTCTGCGTGACCTGGTATGCGGTCAGCAGAATCGCAAGCCACACCACACCGGCGATGACGGCGACGCGATAGCTGGACGAGAAGCACATGAGCACCACGACGAATGCCAGGAATGCGAGCACTACATACGGCATCACGCGGGCGAACGGCAGCTTGAAATGGATGCGTCCCAGAGCCTCGTCTCCGGTGAGCCCGGCCAGCTCGCCGGGCCCGTCTCCGGCCGCCACACGGCGACGGAAATGAATCTCGGTGACCATGATCATCGACCAGTTGATAACGCCAGCAATCGTGGCGATCGACATCAGATAATTGAACGCGAAATCGGGCCACAGGAACACGACCCCCACGGCCAGCGCGGTGATGGCCGCGGAAGCGAGCACCCCGACAACCGGTACGCCGTGGAAGTTGAGCTTGCCGAGGATTTCGGGCGCGTTGCCCTGCCTGGCCAGCGAGTACAACATGCGGGAGTTGGCGTACAGGCCGGAGTTGTACACGCTCATCACCGCGGTCAGACACACGAAGTTGAGGATGCCGGCGGCCGCGTGCACACCCACCGAGTCGAAGATCTGCACGAACGGGCTGGTCGTGCCGTCGATCGTGTTCCACGGCACCACGGCCATGATCACGCCGAGCGCGCCGATGTAAAACACCAGGATGCGCCAGATGATGCCATTCGTCGCGCGGGGAATGGTTCTGCGTGGATCTTCGGTCTCGCCGGCCGTGATGCCGATGAGCTCGGTGCCGCCGAAACTGAACATCACCACGACCAACGCCATCAACAGTCCGGTCCATTGGCCGTCGGCACTTTGCTGCAGCAGGCCGTGGGGGAGTACGCCGCCATCGAGCGCGAACCAGTTCGAGAAGCTCGCCTTGACGCCGGAATCCGTTGGCAGTCCGGCAATCAGTACCGCGAGCCCGCCGACGATCATCGCTATCACCGCGACGATCTTGATGATCGCGAACCAGAATTCGAACTCGCCGAACTTGCTCACCCCCAGCAGGTTCATCGCCGCAATCACGACGAGAAACACCGCGGCCGACACCCATTGCGGAATCGCGGGAAACCAGTAGTTGACGAACGAGCCGACCACGCTCAGCTCCACCATCGACACCAGAATGTAATTGAACCAGTAGTTCCAGCCGCTCACGAAGCCGGCGCGCTTCGACCAGTAGCGGGTCGCGTAGTAGCTGAACGCACCGGCCCTCGGGTCTTCGACCGACATCTCGCCCAGCGCCCGCACGATCATGAAGATAGCCAACCCGCCCACAAGATAGGCAAGCAGGATTGACGGGCCTGCCAACGCGATCGACTCGCTGGAGCCATAGAAGAGTCCGGTGCCGATCGCCCCTCCCAGCGCGATCAGCTGGACATGCCGGTTCTTCAACGATTTGCGCAACGCCGCCGGTGCCGGCGTGTTGCCGGTGCTGGGGCGGGAGGCCGTCGCCGTGCCGTCGTGCATGGTGTTCTTGCTCATCGGTTCCTCTCCATCGTTGCCGCACGCCGGCGACTGCTCGCGGCATTGGCCGTCTGCCCGTCGTTGCCCCGCTCGCGCCCGTCTTCGACATTGCCGTCATCGCCGGTGGGACCGGGCCGTGATGCCGTGATCGCCGCACCCGCCGCAACGCAGGCCGATATCGGCACGACCGCCATTCTATGCCATCCGCTGACGAGTCGACGTCGCCGTGCGCCGTTTTGTCTCCCGCATCGGCTCATCGGGGTGCGTCATGCCGCGGTGGGCACCACGGTCACGGTCTGAGCCTTCCTCATCGTCGCGGCGTCGACTTTTCGTGGCTATCTGCGTTTCAAGGGGGTGATTTCGTGTTCGCCGAACATCTATCTGAGTTTCAGGGGGTTGCCAAAACATGATACCCGGAGTATTGAGCACCAATTGCCATTGGAATCATGCGGTCTTGAGGGCGTTTATACTCGGCTACCAACCCCTCGAAACGCAGATAGATGTTCCGGAAGAGCGCCATCAACCCCTTGAGATGCAGATAGCCCAATTTTGCCGCAACATGTCTGCGATTGAGCGCCTAGCATCACGTTTGCATAATCGTGATTTACTAAATCGCGATTATGCAAAGGATCTGTGCCGGTGCGAAGAATATGTCATGCCCCGTCGATTCCTTGTGACCAGTATCTCCGATTCGTCTAGTGCCGCTGCGGCACTCTGGCCGTATGATTCCGGGTGGGCCGAGGCCGGAATCGTCTGTCTCACCGGGCGCCGGGCATACCCATGGTGAAGATGATGTGGGCGACGGTTTCTGGTGGGGCGGCGAGGTCTGTGGCGAGCCAGTACTGCAGCAGTCCGATGCTGCCGGATACGGCGAACCGCATGCGCATCTGCGCTTCGGCCGGGTCGCTGGAGGCGGGCTGCATCTGTTCGGCGACGGAACGGCGGCTGTAGATCAGGCCGAGCAGCTGTTGCTGGAAATCTAGGTCGGCGGTAGGGCTCATCAGCACCTGCAGATGGTTGCGGTTGTCGGCGATATAGCGGCAGATGTGCTCGATGACGTGCTCGACGCCGGCCGCGTCAGGCTGCATGAGCAGCTGGTCAAGCGCGGTCGTGACCCATGCCATCGTTTCGTCCTCGATGTCGTGTAGCAGCTCCTCGATGCTGTCGTAGTGCGCGTAGAACGTGGAGCGGTTGACGTCCGCCTGCTCGCACAGCGCCTTGATGGTGATGCTGCCGAGCGGCCGTTCGCGCATCAGGTCGATGAGCGCGTCCTGCATCGCCCTCCGCGTGTAACGGGTGCGGCGGCTTTCGGTCAGTTCCTTGGCCATGGCTGGTCCTTGCCTCGTATGGTCTCGCGCCGGCGGATTCCTGCCCGACATTCGGCAATCCGACTGTTGGTTGCGAAACCGACATAGTGTTGTTTTACTTGAGTATAACATCTGTTGCGTGTGCGGGGAGGTGCATGATGGCGTATATCGAGTTCGACCGCGTGGTCAAGGAATACCCGTCCGGGCGCACCACGATCCGCGCACTGGACGAGGCCAGTTTCACCGCCGACCGAGGCGAACTGACGGTGATCCTCGGGCAGTCGGGCGCGGGCAAGACCACGGCGCTGAACATCCTTGGCGGCATGGACACCGCCACCTCCGGGCGCGTGGTCGTCGGCGGCCGCGACATCACCGGACTGCGCAAACGCGACCTCATAGCCTACCGGCGGATGGACATCGGATTCGTCTTCCAGTTCTACAATCTCGTGCCGAATCTGACCGCATTGGAGAACGTCGAACTCGCGTCGCAGATCTGCCCCGACCATTTCGACCCGGCCGACACCCTGCACAAGGTCGGCCTGGGCGACCGGCTGAGCAATTTCCCGGCGCAACTGTCCGGCGGCGAACAGCAGCGCGTGTCCATTGCGCGCGCAATCGCCAAGAAGCCGAAGCTGCTGCTGTGCGACGAGCCGACCGGCGCGCTCGACTATGAGACCGGCAAGGAGGTCCTGCAACTGCTGCAGGACATCTGCCGTGACGAGAACATGACGGTGCTCATCATCACCCACAACTCCGCGCTCGCTCCGATGGCGCACAAGGTCGTCCGCTTCCGCTCCGGCAAGGTGGTGGGCGAGGATGTGAATCCCGCGCCGACGCCGATCGCCGACATCGAATGGTAGGTGCTGTGATGGGACGGCATGCGCATAGGAACAAAGGTCGGAAGGCGGACGGTGATTCTGCCGGGTGGTCGCCCGCGTCCGATGTGCCCACCGAGGTGATTCCCGGAATCTACGACTTGGCGGCCGACACCGATACGGGCGGCAGGCCGTCTCGTGGGCGCTCGCTGTCGGGGGCGTTCGTCAAGGATACGATGCGCTCGTGGCTGCACGGGTGGAAACGGTTTCTGTCCATCGCCGTGATTTCGCTGCTTGGAGTGGCGGTGATGACCGGCATCTACGCCGGTTGTCGTGATACGTTCCGCGCCGCGAACCGGTTCTACGACGCGCAACGGTTGCACGATATCCAGGTGCTGTCGACCTACGGCCTGACCGATGATGACGTTGCGGCCCTGAAGCAGGTCCGCGGAGTCGATGTCGTGCAGCCGGAACGCAGCCAGAGCGTCGAAGCCGACGTCAAGGGCACCGACAAAACCGTCACCATCAACGAGATCGGCGTGAACGGCCTCGACCAGCCGTACCTACAGGACGGCCGCATTCCGAGCAAGGCTGGCGAGGTCGCGGTCACCAAAAAGTTCCTCGCCGACAGTGGCATGGCCGTCGGCGACTCGCTGACCGTCACCCCGGTCGACACCGGCACTGCGACATCGACCGTTTCGGATACGGACTCCGCCGACATCGGCGCGAACGGCACGGAACCGACGGACGAGCAAGCCGATGCATCGCAATCGGCGCCGAGCTTCCCGACCGAACTGACCATCACCGGCACGGTGATAGACCCCAAGGACCTGAGCAATCCGGACGGATACAGCGGCGCCAAGGCATTCCGCAACTCGCTCGCGTCCGACTACACGTTCTTCGCGCCGAGCGACGGCGTGACAGGAGACATCTACACCGCTATCAGCCTGACCGTGAGCGGCTCGACCGACGAGGACGCGTTCGGCGACGACTATGACACGCTGGTCCGCGATGTCGCCGACCGCATCGAAGCCACGGTGCAGACCAAGCGGCAGAACGAACGCCGGCAGACTCTCGTGGACGCCGCGCAGAAGAAGCTCGACCAGGCGAAGACCGACGCCTACCGGCAGCTCGACGACGCGCAGATGCAGATCACCGAGCAGACGGAGGAGCTGAAAACCCGGCGCGAGCAGGCGAAAACCACCAAGCAGAGCCTCGAAGACCAGCTCACACAGCTTGAAGACCAATCGGAGCAGCTGCAGGACGGCAAAGACCAGGTCAACGTGGGACTGCTCCAAGCCCGCCAGGGCCAAGCGCAGCTGCAGCAGGGCATCGCCACCGCGCAGACGATGAACGACCTGGCCGCGCAGGGCGCGCGGGCCGCAGAGCAGGCCGCGGACGCGGCAGACCAGGCGGTCGCCGGCGCGCAAGGTCTGCCCGAGACGGTACTCGAACCATTGCGCAAGGCAGCGAAAACCGCGCGCGACCTCGCCACACAGGCACGGTCCAAAGCCGATGAATCCGCGGCACAGCTCACGCAACTGCAATCCCAGCTGAGCCAGGTCAACGCCACCATAGCCCAACTCGAAGCGCAATCGGCCACTTTGCAGCGGCAAACCGAGCAGCTGCGCGGCGGTCGCCAGCAGATCCGCGACGGACTCAAGCAGATAGCCGCCGGCGAAGAGCAGATGGACACCGGCGAACGGCAGCTCAAGGACGCGCAAGACCAGCTTGACGCCAAGCGCAAGGATGCCGACAGTCAGTTCGCCAAGCAGCAGCAACGCGTCGACGACATCGCCGCAGCCCGCTGGTACGTGCAGACGCGCTCGTCAATCGGCGGCTTCAGCTCGCTCAAATCCGACATCAGCTCAATCGAATCAATCGGCTACGCCTTCCCGGTCGTATTCCTGATTGTTGCGGTGCTGATGAGCCTGACCGCGATGACCCGCATGGTCGAGGAGGAACGCGGTCTGATTGGCACCTACACCGGGCTCGGTTACGGGAACGCGGCCATCGCGATGCGATACGTGCTGTTCGCCGCGCTCGCCTGCCTAATCGGCGGCGGACTGGGACTGATGGTCGGCTTCCTCGGCATTCCGTCGTTCCTGCTGCTGGTGATCGAGGGACTGTACACGGTGCCCGGCATACAGCTCGAATACGATTGGCTGTACGGGTCGGCAGGCATCGCGCTGTTCGTCGTCGGCGTGGTCGTCGCAACGGTCGTCGCCTGCGCCGGGGCTCTGCGGCAAAGCCCGGCTCAACTCATGCAGCCGAAAGCGCCGAAGGCTGGCGCGCGCATCTTGCTCGAACGCATCCGCCCGCTGTGGCGGCGGCTCAGCTTCCTCAACAAGGTCACCGCGCGCAACATATTCCGCTTCAAAAGCCGCCTGTTGATGACCGTCGGCGGGGTGGCGGGCTGCACGGCGCTGATTGTGTGCGGCTTCGCCATCAACGACACCGTCGCCACGCTCGGACCCAAGCAGTACGAGGATATCTACCATTACGACCTGCTCGTCGTCAGCGGCGACGACAGCGTCGATGCGATGCGCGCTCGGCTCGACAAGGACGGGCGCGTGGAACGTTCGCTCGATCTGCGGCTCGACAGCGGCGAGATGGACGCGGGCGGCGCAGGCGAGACGATTCAGCTCATGATCGTGCCGGATGATTCAGCAGGGGCGCTCGGAGACATGATTACGCTGCGGTCCGCGAGCGGCGGGCACGGCAAGCTGCAGCTTGGGGGCGATGGCATAATCGTCGCGCAATCCGCGGCGAACTCGCTCGGCGTCAAGGCCGGCGACACCGTCACGCTACGCGACGGCAGTATGCGTCACGGCGAAGTGAAGGTCTCCGCGGTGACGCGAAACCTCATCGGCTCGAACGTGTATGTCAGCGAAAGTCTGTACAAGAAAACATTCGGCGTGTCGACGGCGGTGACGCACAACGCCGTGATCGCCACACTGGACGGAACCGCCGACCAGAACATCGCGTACGCGGATCGGCTCGCACGCGATCCGTCGGTCGTGAGCGCCACCAGCACCGACGATCTCGAGCGCAGCTTCTCGTTCGACCTGATGAGCGCCGTCGTGGCGCTCATCATCGCGCTCGCGGGCGGGCTGGCGCTCGTCGTGCTGTTCACGCTGGCGAACACGAACGTGTCTGAGCGCGTGCGGGAAATGGCCACGCTGAAGGTACTGGGCTTCTACGACCGCGAGGTGCACCGGTATGTCAACAAGGAGATGCTGATACTGGCCGGCATGGGCATCGTCGTCGGTCTGCCGCTCGGGCGCGCGGTCGGCGGGCTGCTTACGGCGGCGCTCAACATGCCCGCGTTGTATTTCGAGGTGAGCGTGCACTGGTATAGCTATGTGATCGCCGCCGCGGCGACGATGGCGTTCGCGCTGCTCGTGCAGCTGCTCACCAATCCGGTGCTCGACCGCATCGATCCGGTCAGCTCGCTCAAGTCCGTGGAGTGAGCCGCCCGCCACCGCCCTACTTGTGGTATGGCTCGCCGGCGTTGATTTTGTAGGCGCGGTACAGCTGCTCCAGTAGGATCACGCGCATCAGCTGATGCGGGAACGTCATCTTCGAGAAGCTGAGCCTGTAGTCGGCGCGGCGCAGGATCGCGTCGTCCAGGCCGATTGAGCCGCCGATGATGAGCTGTATGTGGCTTTCGCCGTGCAATCCGAGCTGGTTGATGTGCGCGGCGAGCCCTTCGGAGGAGAGCATCGTGCCGTCGATCGCCAGCGCGATCACATAGGCGTCGGGGCGGATGTGCTTGGCGATGCGCCCGCCTTCCTTGGCACGAATCTGCCGTTCCACGCCTTCGCTGGCATGTTCGGGGGTCTTCTCGTCGGCGACCTCGATGATGTCGAGCTTGCAGTAGCGGCCGAGCCGTTTGCTGTATTCGGCGATGGCGTCGCGCAGATACTGCTCTTTGACCCTGCCGACGCAAATGACGCTAATACGCATTATCCTGCTTTCTATCTGCCCGGAGGATTACGGAAGATACGCCGTCGTACTACTCCGAGAGTCACGGCACGACGATACCGCGACTCTCAGAGTCCCTCGGTGGGGGATTGGCTGACGCTCCGCCAGTCAATCCCCCACCGTCGGCATTGGTTGATGTGTGCGGATACGGCCGTTCAAAGCCGAAGGCGTATTTCGTACGTCGAGCGCTGAGGAAAGGCCGTATACGCTCCATCAATCAATGACGCCGTAGAGGCGGTCGCCGGCGTCGCCAAGCCCCGGCACAATGTACGCCTTTTCGTTGAGTTTTTCATCGACGGCGCAGACGACGACCTTGAAGGCGATGGAGGGGTCGATGTGGTCTTGGACGTATTGGATGCCTTCGGGGGCGGCGATGATGTTGATGGCGGTGACGTCTTTGGCACCGCGCTCGGCGAGGTAGTGGGTGGCGGTGACGAGGGTGCCGCCGGTGGCGAGCATGGGGTCGATGAGGAAGCACTGACGGCCGGTGAGGTCTTCGGGGAGACGGTTGGCGTAAGTGATCTGCTGGGTGGGGTGCTCTTCGTCGCGCTTCATGCCGAGGAAGCCGACTTCGGCGGTGGGGATCATTTTGGTCATGCCGTCGAGCATGCCGAGTCCGGCGCGAAGGACGGGAACGATGATGGGGGCGGGGCTGGCGATGTGCTTGCCGACCATGGGGGCGACGGGGGTTTCGATGGGCTTGTCGACGATGTCGAGGTTGCGGGTCGCCTCGTAGGCTTCGAGCATGACGAGTTCGGTGACGAGCTCGCGGAAAGTGGCGGATGAGGTGTTTTTGTCGCGCAGGACGGTGAGCTTGTGTTCCACCAGCGGGTGGTCGAGTACGTGAAGTTCCATGAGTACCAGCGTACCCGGTTATCTCACATTCTGGATGGACGTAGCGTGTTGCTTATGTGACGTAATGGTCAAGATGTGCAGTGAGGTCGGACTGCAGGAGCCGAAGGCGGTTTCGACGGCGACGATATCACCAAGGCCGCGCCGAACCAGCGCATCCGCAAAGGCATGGCGTTCGTGCCGCAGGGGCAGCAGTCGTTCGGCACGATGACCGTCGACGAGAACCTGCATGTGGTCGCCGACCGGTACGGGTCCGAGGCGAAAGCGCGGTACGACGAGGCCGTGACGATGTTCCCGGTGCTCAAGGAATTCGCCGTCGAACGGGCGGATCGCTACTATGTGCTGGCCTCCGGGCGCTTCATCGCCACCGGCGAAGGCGGTCCTGCACAGGTTGAGGCCGCCAAAGAGGCCATGCGCGTATAATCGCGCTCTCAAAACTTGCAGATACAAGGCTTTTTTCGAGCGTCAATCGTTATACCTGCGAGTTTTGAGAGCGCCTATTGCAGAGCCTTCATCAAAGAAGCCACATGACCCTTCGCCCGGACGTTGTAACGGGCGATTTCTATCGTGCCGGCTGCGCCTGTAACAGACACGCTGATGACGAATGTCGAGCGGATCACGCCTATGTGCGTGCGCCCATAGAGCTTCTTTTCGCCGTACGCGCCGTAAAGCCGATGCACGGTCAGGTCCGCGTCCGACAGCAGCGGGAACGACAGGTGGTCGCGCTCGCGGAAACGCTGCAGCTTGTCGATTGGGTCCTTGGAGACGCCCAGCACAGTGAAACCGAGTGCGGTGAGCCGGGCAATGTTGTCGCGGAAGTCGCATGCCTCGGTGGTGCAGCCCGGCGTCATCGCGGCCGGATAGAAGTACAGCACCACACGCTTGCCCTGCGCCAGCAGCCGCGACAGCGTGACGGAGGTCTCACCGCCGTCCGGGTTGACCGCAGGCAGGGTGAAATCAGGAGCGGGCTGGCCGGGGGTGAGTCGCGTGGGAAGAGCGGGCTGGCTGGATTGTCCGGGCTGCGGTGATTGGTCGCTTGCGTGATTTTCTGTCATGATGCGTGCTCCTTTACCTCGATGCCCATGTGTGCCACCACTATCGCCGTCGTGGTGGACAGTCGCGCGACCGCGTATAGTCGAATCATGCAATGGCTGCACAGGATAGGCGAGGCGATTGATTCGCTGGTTGCATGGTGGCGGCGCTCGCTGATCGGGCGGGTGATTGACCGGTATGTGTCGCGGCGCGGGCCGCTGCTGGCGAACGGGTTGGCATATGGGCTACTGTTCGCGTTCTTCGCCGGCGTATGGATCGTGGTCAGCGCGCTCGGACTGGTGGTGACCGGGAGCGAGGAGATGCAGAAGGCGCTGCTCGCGATGCTGCGCACGGTGATTCCGAGCGTTTCCGATTCGCTGTTTTCCGCGTCGATGCTGAGTGGAATCTCGCATACGCTGACATGGACCGGTCTGGTGACGCTGGCGGTGTTCTGGTGGACGGTCACCGGTTGGATGAATTCCCTGCGCAATGCAGTGACGACCATGTTCGACGATTGCACGCAGGAGCTGAACGTGGTTAAGGCGCGATTGCGCGATACGGTCGCTGCGATCATGGTGGCGGTACTGTTCATATTGTCGACCGCGGCGGGCGTCGTCTCTGGCGGCCTGATGAGACTGGTGTTGCGGGCGCTTGGCATCGCCGATGATTCGCTGCCGGGCGCGCTGTTGCTGGAATCGACCGGTTTCGCTACCGGCGTGTTGCTGAATTTCGCGTTGTTCATGCTGCTGCTGCGCGTGGTCGCGCACATACGCGCGGGCAAATTCACGCTGGTGGGGGCGGCGCTTGGGGCTCTGGCGGTCGCGGTGATGCAGCTGCTGGGCGCTCGTCTGTTGACGGGTGCGTCGCGCAACCCGATGCTGGCGCCGTTCGCAGCTATCATCGGCGTGCTCATCTGGTTCAACTTGGTGGCGCAGGTGATTATGATCTGCGCGGCGTTCATCGCCGAGTGCCGGCGGGGGGGGCGGGGAGAGCCGGAGCTAGCTACATCCGCTGTCAGCCGACAGGGTAACTGGCACCAAGCATTGCCGGATACGATATCGTATGAGACGGCTGCGAGCTTCATCGCAGGTCGCAAGGTGCATGTCTTTCATGAGATGTGCCGTAGAGCATATGACGAGAGGAGAGTTCCCATGGCGATTGATGTATATGGTGCAACATGGTGCGGCGACTGCCACCGTGCCAAGAACGCGCTCGACCGGTTCGGCGCCGCTTACACGTGGCACGACATCGAGCAGGAGGAGGGCGCGGCCGACCGTGCCGTTGAGATCAGCGGCCAAAAGCACATCCCGGTCGTGCTCTATGGCGACGGGTCGTTCCAGGTCGAGCCGTCCGTCGTGGACATCCAGAACAAGCTCAAGGAGCTTGGCCTGCTCGGGTGAGCGGTGAGTGGCTGCGGCGGTGGCGAACGATGGCGGGCGGCTGATGGCGAGGTGCGGTATCGGCTGTCCGCCATTGAACACGATGCATCAATTCGCGCCTTATGGTCGGCGCTTTTGCAAAGTGAGGACAGCATCGTTGCTTGATTTGACCAGATTCTATCCGTAGGCAGAAAGGGCACTTGCGCCCGCAGCGCGAACACCTGAGTGCCGCCTTCCGGCACCGCAGCCGGACCACCAGCGCGGGAGCGGGACGCAACGGGGAATCGTCCACCGACACGTCCTCGACGACCATGCCTTTGACGTTCAGCAATCGTTTGAATTAGCTCTTCAACGAAGGCGCTTTCTTCGGTTGTATTTCTTGGTCGAATGTAGTATTGAATTCGCATGATATGGAAGCGCGGTTGTCTCTGACGTCTCCACGGGATAAGGAGCTTCGGCCTGACGGCCTCCGCGCCGTTATATCCATGTCGATGGGCGAATCGACGTGTCGGCGCATAAGGACATAGGGAAGAGTAATGACGAAGCCATCAGAGGGAGTGGAAACCATGGATGACGCCACTCCAGAGGAGAGCAAGCCCAAGGGTATTAAGCCCGCCAAACTCACCGCCGTCATCGTCGCGGCGGTGGTCGTGGCGCTGGCGGGCATCGGCGGCGGCTACGCCTACTGGACGCACCACGAATCGACCGGATACCACGCGGCGGTCGAACAGGCCGGGAAGGCCGACAAGGCGCTCATGAAGGCCGTGGACGAGGCCACCGCCACCACATACAAGGCGGATCAGCTCAAGGAGCCGAAGCTGCTGGACAAGCTCGACGACGCCATCGGGAAGGCGAAGGCGCTCAAGGGCGTCCCCGAGGACCAGCCGGGCGAGTGGCTGGCGTGGCAGCTCGCTTCCGCGAAGGCTGCCAGTTTCAAACGACGAACAACATGCCGATGACACTGAGGTGACCGTTCGGGAATATACCCATGAATAGCGACGCAAGATGTGAAAGCGGTTGGATGAATTGTTTCGAAGCAACGGTGGAATCTGCTGATGTAGATTGAAGTCGTTCCTCCGCGGAAACTCTTGGAAAGTACAAAAATGAGACAGAGGTAGATGTCCCAAGACGATTAGTCGGAAGACCGATGGTCGGCATGTCGGTACGTGCCCACTGGTAAACTTCATACGCTGGTCTGTAGGCATGTGCCGCTTATTGGAACATCTGCTACTTGTGTGAGCTTATGACGCCTGTGCCTATAGCGGACCTACATGTGAGGAGCAGTCATGAAGTGCGTGAAGGCAGGTGAAATGCGTTGACTCTTACGCCATCATCCGACCTGATTTCCATTGACTTGTTTGCTGGCGCTGGAGGTCTTTCGGAAGGCCTTGAGGAGGCTGGGTTTCACACCCTTTTCGCCTCGGAGATTGTTCCCCAATATGCAGAGACCTACGCTAGGAATCATCCCAGCGCTAAGGTATGTGTTGAAGATATCCGTAAAACTGACCCGGAGCGCGTTCGCCGGGAATTGGGCCTAGAGAAAGGTCAACTTGATTTAGTGGCTGGTGGCCCGCCCTGCCAAGGGTTCTCCATTAATGCGCCTGTTCGTTCCAATGAGGATCCCCGCAACCATTTGTTCCGTGAATATCTACGCTATGTGGATGCCTTTCAGCCGCGTGCAATTCTAATCGAGAACGTGCCGGGACTCGTCTCTTTTGAGCACGGCGGAACTTTGCATGCGATTCTCGATGCATTGGCAGATCTCGGTTACGGTGCTGATGTGCATATTCTGGGTGCCCCTTACTACGGTGTGCCACAGATGCGTTGGCGTACTATCATTCTTGGCCTTCGTGGCGCGGTTATACCGCAATCCGCTTGGCCTGAACCCACTCGTCATGCTCCTGTGCGAGCGAACTTCACTACCACTTTTGATGGGCGACAAATTGTTAAGCAGCCTAGCCCCGAAACAGATGCGCCATTCACTACGCTTCGTGAAGCCATTGGAGATTTGCCTTCATTACAGAACGGTGAACGCGGCGAAGCGGTCAAAGAATACCCGGTAAGGCCGCAGTGTGATTATCAGCGTGCGCTTAGGCGCGGCTCCATAGGTGTTCTGAACCATGAAGCTCCTAGACTCTCTGCAATTAACATGCAGCGCCTAAACTACATTCAGCAGGGGGGAAATTGGACAGACATTCCGGATGAATTATTGCCAAAAGGCATGCGTAAAGCTAGGAAATCTGATCACACAAAGCGTTATGGACGTCCTATGTGGGATGGGTTATCTTCCACGATCCTCACCAAGTGCGACCCCCACTGGGGTGCTTTTTTCCACCCTGACCAGAACAGGGCATTTACAGTTAGAGAAGCAGCGCGTATTCAATCCTTTCCTGACCACTATGTATTTACAGGTTCTCAGGCTGAACAATATGCGCAGGTAGGCAATGCAGTGCCGCCACTACTTGCTCTTGCTGTAGGTACGTCGTTATCAGCAGTGCTAAAGGAGGCATGAACATGGCCGGAACAATAGTTGACTTCTTCGGATACCTCTCAACAGATAAAACGGATGCGGCAAAATTGGCATCTGCACGTAGACAGTGTCCTTTTCTAGGCAAACAATGTACTAAGCCTGTAGCGGAAGATGATGCTGGTGGTATCAGCGGAGCCTGCGCTGTAGCGCAGATTAAGGACGCAACACCTACTATTTGTTGTCCTATTCGTCTATATGCAGACGATTACAAAATGCTTAAGATTATTGCATATAAGTCTTTCGGGGTTGATCTCAACCTTTATTCTGGTAAGAATAAGCTCGCTCTCTACAAAGCGAAAGAAGAAGGTGGTGCAGTCGCCGTATATGGACACGACTGGGGCGGTGAATTAAAGCTTCCAAAACGTGATGGGGTTGGGAATTACTTTGTTGATTGGATTCTCGCCCGTCTCGACGGAGAAGGCAATTTGGTGGAGTTCACTGCTATTGAGGTGCAGACTATCGATACCACGGGGAATTATCGTTTGTCTCGTCTTGCGTTATTTGAGCCAGAACGTCGAATCGTTAAATCCACAGTGGGCTTGAACTGGGAGAACGTTAATAAACGAATTATTCCTCAGATTGTCTACAAAGGGCAAGTGTTGCAACGTGAACGTCTTAATAAGACGGGTCTTTGGTTTGTCACTCCCGTTCCCGTTTATGACCGCATTATGAGGCGACTTGGAGGAGAGCACAATCTTTCTTTCGGTTTTCCCTCACAGCCCGGAGCCATCCACTTCCTGCGCTATGACTACGATTTCGATAAAGCTGTGGAGGGCAGGCCTGTTCCGCTTAAAGTTGCTGGAGAGGGTTGCACAACTGTTGAAAAAGTGTCTGCCGCTTTCTCAAATGTTGGTTTGCCGGAGCCTAATGTTTATGAGGCTGCTATTAGAACAGCTTTGTACGATTAATACCCGTGGTGATCAGGGACTGCTGCTTTGTATTGAGGCGTTCAAAAGTACAGGATGAAGGTTCTATTCGTAAAGATCTGAGTTAATGTAGCGGAATTGGTGGATTCCTACTTAAGAGGCCATAAAGCCAACTGGTGCCGAATGAGTTGCGTTCTTGCGCTGTTGCAGCTCTGGTGAAGGCTATTTTAGGTGGAATGCCGTGAATGGCGATACGGGCAGTAAAACACTCATGGGGCGGCGGAAAAGGAGTGTGGTACGAGCTGAATCGGGCTGAATCGAGCCGAATCCGGCCCGTGGGTGCGCGATGGCGACAAAAACGATTCAAGGGTAAGGCGGAAGAGGGAACGGCGGCCAGCCGGGCGCGTGCGCGACCGGGGCGAAGGGGAGCCGCCGGAACGCCGCCTCACGCCTTTGCCTATCGCCGGTAGAACCTGGGCTTGTACGCGGGCAGGACGGCTTTGTGGTCTTTTTCCGCCCCGTGGGCCAGGAGGATCGTCGCCTTCCCCATTTTCAGTCGCATCTCGTTCAAGGCCAGCAGCATCCGGGCTCCTCTGCCTCGGCGGTCTTTCCTGCCGACAAGCAGGATTACCGTATCCGCGCTTGTGATCTCAAGCATTCTTTCATACTCGTCAAGGCTGGTCACGCGGGTATCCCTCAGCAGCTCCCGCAGGGACGGAATACCCGTCTGCGGGGTTCGCGGCTCCGCGTTTTTGATGGCCCGCAGCTTGCGGAAGAATGATTCGACGACGCTGATGTATTCCTTGGCCGTCCGTATGCGCGACACCGATCTGCCGCCCACCCACGCCGCCGCCGTCAATTCGTTCCGAATGTCGCGCGCCTCCTTCTTGGTGGGCAGCCCGATGATGCGCGACCTGTCCGGGGCCTTTTCCGGGCCGGATAGGGAATCGTATACCTTGGCGAGTGTTTTCCTGCCTTTGCGGCGGATGGGGTCTGGGCACATGTCTTCTCCTTGGCCGATCATGGCGGAGCCGGTGCCGTTCGCTGGCGAACACCCGGGGGAGGGATGCCGGCGGGGTTTGCCGGTTTCTCCTTCGGACCCATCCGACCGACGAACGTTCCTTGACTTCCTGTCTATGTATCAAGGAGTTGATTGACGGTTCGAATGGACTTTCATGGCACCCGTATGCGTTCGTGTGGCGTTTCTCGGAGGGGGTCCGGGGGAACCTTCGCGCTGGGCCGACCGGTATTCGCTGCGATGCGCTTGCGATACGGAGGCTGGGATTGTTGCGAACCAAAACGAAAAAAACTGCGCGGAGCACACACGGGGAACGACACCATGGGCGCTGCGCCCGTCCCCGCCAGCCCATCACCCTCCACCCGCGACGAGGTTGCGCGAAGCGAAAACCTTCCCGAACCATATCGCGGCCCGAGTCGCGCCATAGTTGCACCACAAGTCAGACCACCAGCGCGACCGGCCCGCGAAAACGGCGGTTTTCCAACGCCCCCACAAGAAAAAGATAGGCGGGAAGAATAGAACAACATGATCGAACGGCTCAAACGCGAGATCAGGCGGCGCACTCGCGTCGTGGGAAGCTTCCCGGACGGGAACGGCGCGCTCATGCTCGTCTGTGCGCGCATCAGGTACGTCACCGCGAACGAATGGTCCAACCGGCGTTACCTCGACATGTCCCGGCTCGGTGACAATCTGCAGGAAGCGAACCGGTCATCGCGCCATGGGCGGGCATGATCCAAAGTGCGCAACCTTTCGGGCACTACCTCCCAAAACCTCCACTGAACGGAAAAATCAAGCCACAACAGACACTGTCAAACAGGCTTACACACCTTGAAGCATGAAAAAAGCCATCAGGGACTTCCTGATGGCTGGTCATTTGCGGTATGCGCTCCACTTATTCCTTGGGCATCGGCCTGAGGCCGCCAACGACAGCGCTCTTCACATAGGATGTCACTATAACAGTCCGAATATTGTGCATCAATCGTTTCCCATATGTCACCAGAATCAAAAGCACACCCCGGAAGCTATCCAGAAGACAGCAACAGAGGTGCCCCTAACACTATTGCGCATCACTTGGTCAAAGTCATTGATCTGACAGGCATCTGAAACAATCATCGGAGCCCAGAAAACCAATCTCAGGTGGTCAAAGTCATTGATCTGACAGGCATCTGAAACTATAACGCACTCAACGTCACCGATATTCCCGTGGTCAAAGTCATTGATCTGACAGGCATCTGAAACGGTCTGACATGGTGCGTGGATTCCAGCTAAGTGGTCAAAGTCATTGATCTGACAGGCATCTGAAACTCAACCAGATGATCACGGCGATGAAGGACAGTGGTCAAAGTCATTGATCTGACAGGCATCTGAAACTGCCGTCGGCGTTCTCGTAGACGGGGTTAGGTGGTCAAAGTCATTGATCTGACAGGCATCTGAAACTCGGTTGCTTTGGTTACGACGATCTGCGCAGTGGTCAAAGTCATTGATCTGACAGGCATCTGAAACCACGGTTAAATTCGCAGATGACAAGACACGGTGGTCAAAGTCATTGATCTGACAGGCATCTGAAACAAATGTACCGCAATGAAACGGATGCGACAAGTGGTCAAAGTCATTGATCTGACAGGCATCTGAAACTGCAGACACAACACGCCATATCGGACATGCGTGGTCAAAGTCATTGATCTGACAGGCATCTGAAACACGTGATCTATACGGGCACGATCAGGGGCGGTGGTCAAAGTCATTGATCTGACAGGCATCTGAAACCGATCAACACCGCCAAATACAAGAGCGGTGGTGGTCAAAGTCATTGATCTGACAGGCATCTGAAACACTCGCGGTGTTCGGCGCACGCGTCAATCAGTGGTCAAAGTCATTGATCTGACAGGCATCTGAAACGGTGTCGCGTCGTCGAAGATGGTGAGGTTGGTGGTCAAAGTCATTGATCTGACAGGCATCTGAAACTGCAACGCCAAGCGACCATCCAGGAAGATGGTGGTCAAAGTCATTGATCTGACAGGCATCTGAAACTCGGGGCAGAGCTCCAAAATCTCCGTGTCGGTGGTCAAAGTCATTGATCTGACAGGCATCTGAAACTGTCGTGTTCACACATCTATTATACATAGAGTGGTCAAAGTCATTGATCTGACAGGCATCTGAAACACTACATCAAGTCGTTTACCCTCACCATAGGTGGTCAAAGTCATTGATCTGACAGGCATCTGAAACTGCGCACCGACGTTAAAAATCTCAACAACAGTGGTCAAAGTCATTGATCTGACAGGCATCTGAAACGTCTGTGTGGCGCTCGGTATACGTTGCTGAGTGGTCAAAGTCATTGATCTGACAGGCATCTGAAACGATGATTTCGACATGCCCGACGTGATACGCGTGGTCAAAGTCATTGATCTGACAGGCATCTGAAACTCGAACCATTGCACACCGCGATAGAAAACGGTGGTCAAAGTCATTGATCTGACAGGCATCTGAAACCGAAAACGGTGAACTCATCGACGCTGAAGTGTGGTCAAAGTCATTGATCTGACAGGCATCTGAAACCATGTTACCAACGTACTTGCGCAGGCCATTGTGGTCAAAGTCATTGATCTGACAGGCATCTGAAACACAGAATCTCTCCCGCATGATGTCAGGAGAGTGGTCAAAGTCATTGATCTGACAGGCATCTGAAACTCACGCGGCGTGCGGGAGATCCTCGCCGACGTGGTCAAAGTCATTGATCTGACAGGCATCTGAAACCACAACACACACACACACGCCACGGCACCAGTGGTCAAAGTCATTGATCTGACAGGCATCTGAAACCACAACCGACACCCGTAAGGAGGCTTAAACGTGGTCAAAGTCATTGATCTGACAGGCATCTGAAACACTATTATTTGTGGTTGCCTGTTGACCTTCGTGGTCAAAGTCATTGATCTGACAGGCATCTGAAACACTAAAACGGTTCAACGCCAATTCCATCAAGTGGTCAAAGTCATTGATCTGACAGGCATCTGAAACTATTAAGCATCTGCGAATATGCCATGAAATGTGGTCAAAGTCATTGATCTGACAGGCATCTGAAACACCAACACGCTGTACCTCAATCACTGGGGGGTGGTCAAAGTCATTGATCTGACAGGCATCTGAAACGATTGACGGTGCTGGATATCGTCACGTCGGGTGGTCAAAGTCATTGATCTGACAGGCATCTGAAACCCGAAGCGATAGCATTGTACCCGGCAGGCAGTGGTCAAAGTCATTGATCTGACAGGCATCTGAAACGTAGTGCAGGAAACCGACGAGGCCGACGAGGTGGTCAAAGTCATTGATCTGACAGGCATCTGAAACTCAGACCGCTGCATAACGCGATCGAAAACGGTGGTCAAAGTCATTGATCTGACAGGCATCTGAAACGAGAATTTCACTGAAAAACGCCCGAAAACAGTGGTCAAAGTCATTGATCTGACAGGCATCTGAAACAAGACAGGTGGCGTATCTTGACGGGTACGGGTGGTCAAAGTCATTGATCTGACAGGCATCTGAAACTGAATAATTGGGTCACGACAACCCCGCAGAGTGGTCAAAGTCATTGATCTGACAGGCATCTGAAACTCCAAAAGCGCACTAATACAAGCTGGTATGGTGGTCAAAGTCATTGATCTGACAGGCATCTGAAACGAGGATTTCGACATGCCGACCGAAGTCGCCGTGGTCAAAGTCATTGATCTGACAGGCATCTGAAACCAAGATCTCGGTACATGTTGCGCATGGCTAGTGGTCAAAGTCATTGATCTGACAGGCATCTGAAACAATATTCCCGGTGCTGCGCAAAGATCGAAAGTGGTCAAAGTCATTGATCTGACAGGCATCTGAAACACAACAGATTCGCGCACCATGATACTGATTGTGGTCAAAGTCATTGATCTGACAGGCATCTGAAACCTTTTTTACGGTGAACGTGCACGTCGCCTTGGTGGTCAAAGTCATTGATCTGACAGGCATCTGAAACAATACCAACGCTATTGTGATGGCTTCATCAGTGGTCAAAGTCATTGATCTGACAGGCATCTGAAACACACAGCGCAACAGCAGTGGAAAAAGCAATGTGGTCAAAGTCATTGATCTGACAGGCATCTGAAACGGTGTCGGGTCGTTGAATATTGTGAGGTTGGTGGTCAAAGTCATTGATCTGACAGGCATCTGAAACGGAACGCTTTTTATCAGTCGCTCGGAATCAGTGGTCAAAGTCATTGATCTGACAGGCATCTGAAACACATATCTCCAGCCAGCGTTCGTCCACGGTGTGGTCAAAGTCATTGATCTGACAGGCATCTGAAACAAACGAATCACAGGCGGACAGCAGCGGCACGTGGTCAAAGTCATTGATCTGACAGGCATCTGAAACTTACGTTGCGCCGTCAGGATGTCGGCTTGCGTGGTCAAAGTCATTGATCTGACAGGCATCTGAAACTGCAGACATTATACGTACTGGCGGGCAGAGTGGTCAAAGTCATTGATCTGACAGGCATCTGAAACCGGTTAAAGATGAGGCCAATAGTGTGCGGAGTGGTCAAAGTCATTGATCTGACAGGCATCTGAAACTGTCTGGTATCGCTGCACGACTCGGAGTCAGTGGTCAAAGTCATTGATCTGACAGGCATCTGAAACAAGCACGCGAAACTCACTTATGTGTTCCGTTGTGGTCAAAGTCATTGATCTGACAGGCATCTGAAACTTGATAATATGAGTATATCGCAAAACAGACGTGGTCAAAGTCATTGATCTGACAGGCATCTGAAACCGATAGCCTTAAGGATTCCTGAACAGTTCATGAGAACTGAACGTAATCCTCATCGACATAGTGGCTCATCCCCTCTGTCAGCATGACTTTCTTGCTGCAGCATTCCAGGTCAAGAAGCTGCAACTGGTACCGCAATAAAGTACGGTGCAGATAAAGTAATTGGTCGTTATCACAGTATTGAGTTGTATGAAGCGTCACCAGCATCCTGCTCTCGGCAAGAGCACCGGCAGTATCTACTGCCGTCGAAATTTTATCATACAAGGATCCCAAAGAACTCGTGTCAATCCGAGGTTTGGCCATTGCAATTGCTGCTTTCAAATCCAAATCGCAGGGAATAATCAGAGGTAGATTTTGACCCCATATCTCATCTTGAATAATTGTTTTTAACTCAGCCTGCAAAGACAATAATCTACTGATTTGCTCCGGCGTAAATCCTTCGATTATTTTCTTGACAGCAAGCTTCTGGAACAAAGCATTATAATCCACTTCATCCGCGCAATCACCAATATAAATTATACTTTTGGAAGCCAAAACAGTTTTTTCTCCCACGCCAAGTACAACAGAATCGGCATCTTCCTGAAGTCCCGCAGATAACTCATAAAAAATTTTTGGAGATGCGCATCCTATAACATTCAGCCCCATCTCAAGTTGCACAGGATCAAGAGGGTACGCAACAAGGCTATCTATCATATAATCACAGTCCTATCATCACTATTCTGTGCATCATCAATCATCGACCCAGCTAAAAACCGAATAGACGAGTACTGTTTTTCCGTAATAATCAACGACTGAACCAAACCTTCAGCAGGCGCAAAACTAGCTACTCTATTCTCCAAAAAATGCGCAGACTCACGCGTGGTCGCCACTCTCACATAAACCGACTCCTGAATCATAAGGAATCCCTCACGAATCAGATTTTTCCTAAATTCCGCATATATTTTTCTCTCATTAGCGGTTTTCATAGGAAGGTCAAAAAAAACTATCACTCGCATAACTCTGTACCGCATCGCACAAACCCCAATTCCGGCAAGCATTCTTCACCAGAAAGATACCGAAGAGCATCTCTCACAAACACACTGATAAGTTGAGTAATCGTAGTACCAAGCTCGGGCACATCGCTTCGCATAAATCTCATCAATTCAACTTTGACTTTGGAATCAAGGTGTTCAGCACCCAATTGAAAGACTCTTTCATCCATAAAAGGACGGAACGGCTCCATCAAATCACAAGCCAAATTAAACGGATTCTTCTCGTTATCATGATGAATTCCAAATTCCGTCAGATAGCCAATTTCCGTTATTTTCCTAGCCACTTCAGAAAGAATAATCGCATACCCATAATCCAAAATCCCGTTTATTCCATTCTCCTCATCGGAACGAACAAACTCATATGTGAATAACCGAGGGAAATACATGTGAGCCGCAACCGCTTCACGATTATCCGAATCTCCAGGCTTCACATCCACAACAAGTGACTTCATTTTCTCAAGGTCAAGACTGTCACAATTCTTCTCCAGCACAGACACTTGATGCGCAATTTTCTCACGAATAATATGCTGCCACAACAGATCTTTACGCGCTTCATCCCAACGTATTTGCTGAATTATGTATGCCCGTCGACTTGATTCAGTCTCATAAGGGCTCGTCTCCCCTATTGGAAGATGCTTGTCGTCGCAGAATACGATTTTCACATCGCGTTTCAACAAATCTGCTATCGCACATGTCGTGATTACCGCCCGTGTCGTTTCAATCATCAACATACCGATATCGTCCATGGGCAATTGGCACACATCATCGTCCGTCTGAATAACTAGCAATCTCATTTTTGTGGAAATCTTGCAATGCCGAGTTACCACTACATTCCGCCATGCCATATACACCTCATCGTGCTATACTTACAGAGGATTGTTTGGTCGCAATCCATGATCAAGGTCATTGACCTGACAGGCATAAATTGAAATAAAGCAAGGTTTCGACCAAGCTTCAGAAGGTTTTATACCTGGCCTTATGGCTGTGAGGCTCCCGATAATGTCGGGAGCCTCTTTTCATTTGTCCGATACTTACTATTTACTTCTTTTTTTGCCTTTCTTTTCAACTCCCCTACCGTTACTCTCTTTTCAAAAAGTCCTGACGGCGACTGGAAGATGAACTCATCTTCGTCGGAAAATGTATAGCCAGATTTGTTATTCATTCGACGCCAGCTACCTGTCATTCCCACAATTGACAGATTTGCCGTTTTCGCATCCGCATGTAATGCGCTGACTATACCCGTGATGACATTCTTCTTCTCATCTTCTGGAAGCTTGTCGAAAGCAACATGCAAGTCAGCGAGCTCCTCCTCGGTGAATCTATGCCACGGATAGAGACACTGTACAGAGCCCAGAATCGAATCGAGAAGCTTCTTCAGATCATCTTTCTCCAAAGAACCTTTCCCTTGAGACAGATCATCAAAATAACAGTACTCTTCATACGGCAACCAAAGCTGCTGAGCATTATTCAATTCGCCAGCCGACTTAATCACCATCAGTCCACCGCCATAACGGATCAACTGCATCTTCGGCACATGACGTAACAGAATGTTCGCTTTCGCATATTCACTCTTCTTCTTCGCCAACACTTTTCGCAGCTCATCATCAGACGGCCTATCCCCTAGCAGCGAATACTCCTGCATCGTTACATTGACCAAGCGGGTCTTCCCCTTTGATTCAATCAGAACCGCGTAGGCAGGCTTCGCACTGGAGAAACCTCCATAAAGGGAAGTGTCTTGCTTGGCACCATCGAAAGGAATACCCTTAATTCCTTTCGGATCAGTCGCAGCATATCTTGTCTCATCGTACAGCGCCCCGAAATCGTCTCCGACTTTCTGGGTAACGAGCATCTTACGATAATTCATCACCTTACGCAGATAATCTTTGTCTTCCTCAGACCAAACAACTTCTCCAGTACGCGGATTAACTCGCTTTTGTTCATCTTGAGAACGCATCGAGCCAACAATAAAACCAAACGCACGGCCTTGTTTTCTGTCTTCTGCGCTCAGTTTCTCACGATATCCACGCAGGTAATCACGCAAATACTGGTTATAAGAATTCTGTGCACCGTCAGAAACCTCACCATCCGCAAAGAAACCACGATTGGCCGCAAACTGTCCAGCGATGCCGACGCACAGCGCATCTTGCGCGTGATGGTAATCGTTGATGTCACGATTCTTATGCGAGAATCCCAAATATCTGTGCATTTCTTTAGTCAATTCCGCATTGAGACCAATGACCGCCGCGCTATTGCCATACCGTTGGCGCATCAACGTTGCGACATTCTTCATAATCTGCCTTGTTTCAACCAGCGAACGCTGAACAAAACGTTCTTTCTCACGCTCCGAGAATTCGTTTTGACGAGTCAATCGCTCGAACTTAACGCGGCTGATTAATCCATTGTCTAAAAGTATCTGCCAGAAATTACGCATTCGGTCTGCGATCTGAGGCATATACGTGAACGAATCCGTCTTGCGAGCGTTCTCAGCACGCGCCACGAGCACTCGATTGTCGATCGAATCGTTCTGCGTCACCGCCTGGGGAATAATATGGTCAATGTCATACGCCGATGAAAGCCTATCGAGATCTAATTCCTCGCCCGTGTACATGTCTTTTCCAAGCTGCGTGTAGTACAGGAACAGACGATCATCCTGAAGATCCTTATCACTGCACGCATTAAGCTCGTCCGCGATTCCCTTGAATTCCTTCCCCAGATTCGCATTCCTGTACAAATCCTGTAGACGGCTCTTTCGAGATATCGTCCGGCCACTTGGCTGAATATCATCCGCCAACTCCAAGAAAATTCTTGACGGCCGTTTGCCAACTGCCTTAGAAATATCATCAATCAAACGAATCGACTGAATAATTCCTCGTTTTACCTTTGGTGAGACCCTCAAATCATCAACGACTTCCATAAGAGAACTACCGTTTTCTGCACCAAGGTTTTCTTGCTCAATCCAATCAGAAAAACCTAATTGCTTGTCGGTAATGATCTCCATTAAATTACGGTCTTCAGCACGCATAATTTCAATAATGCTGTGTTTACGCGGCGCGAAATCATCACTAATCTTGCACTCACCAGCTTTTGTTGTCAGCAATTTGCGAGACAAACGCCCCCAACCAGTGTAATGAGTGTTTACGAGCAAAGCGCAGTCCGCTTCCGAAATGCCTTCAAGCTGCCGCAACTGATGCAAGAGCGTTTCTTTATCTTCAAATACAGTCTGCAGCTCAACGATCTTTTCCATCAAATCGCGATGCTCATTCACGTATTTCTCGCCGAATATTCTACACATCTTGCCATACGTTGACAATGAACTCGTAAATTTCGATTCATCCGACAAGCCAGACAACTCGTATGTACGTCCATATTCTTTGCGCAAAAGATTTTCCGCAGTCCTCTTTGTAACAGTCTGCCCTTTCATGAAAAGACGCTGACACAGAAGAGTTTTTTCTTCACGGCCAAGACGCATTCTGCGCTTATCATTCCAATGATTTCCAGTGCGCACAGACAAGCGAACATTGTTGAGCTCATTCAGAACCTCATACTCCTGATACAACAGGGAGTTCTTCGGCAGCGTCGGCTCACCCAATAAGTAGCTATCAGTACCCACCAATCGTTCAATGAACTTTCGACCAGAGGCGTCCTTGTCGACCATCTCATCGAAATTCCACGGCGTGATTTCACCCTTCTTCTTTCTTACCATCCAATGGTTTTCACTATTATCAGATTTCTGAAGATCTTCAGGCACAACCAAAGGACCAACAAAATAGGGCACACGGAAAGCCAATAACCCTTCAATTTTATTAATCTGCTTTCCGTCTTTTTCAAAAGCATCAAGCAAGAAAGGATAATACTTTCCCTGTTTCTTGATAATTTGTTTCAGCTCATTTTGGTGCAGCTGATGCGGAATAACTCCATTATCTGAATCTCGTTGAATCGGAAAAAGTTTATCTTCTTCAATATCATGAATCAGTCTGTTTTTATCCGTTTCCGAAAGATCAGACGTTTCAATCATCTTTTTGAAAAAGACATTGGCTTTCTTTCGCATATTCTCATACGCGCTTTCGCCACGTACACTTTTACGTTGGCCACTATCTATTTTCCAGCCAACTAGAATGCCATAGTTCTCGTTTATGTCTTTCTCATTCTCTTTCGTACGCAATTGCAATTTAATTAGATTCCAATTGGCGCGATGAGCATCATAACTTGCGCATTTTGAATCGGAAACACTCGTAGACCTTCCTAACAACTGTTTCAGAGCGATTGCGTTGTACTGCCCCTGCATGCGATCCAAGAATTCGCGTTCCTCATCATCAAGAAGTCCCGAATCTACAATCTGAACACACTTCTCTTCATAGTCAGACTTATTGAAATAAATACCAAGTATCTTCTTATTTTCAGAAGAAAACTCTTTGCTGACGAATATTTTCGCGAGATCAAGTTTATTACCTTCAAGTCCAGCAAAAATAGCCTTGACAATAGCTCTTTGTTCACGAGACAAATCGTTTACAGCACTAAGCGCTTCAAGCGCATTATCGACTCGCATGGAGCGCGAGCCGCGCGTTGCGCACAAAGCATCAGCTAACTGGCCATTGGCAGGCGCAACCAACTTGTTCTCATCATCTTGCTCAATATCGCTGTTTTGCTCACCTTCCGACATTTCATAACGGGTGATTCTTCCAAGAAGTTTCAGCAGCTCATCTTCTTTGAACGCATTCGACGATTCCAGGGTTCCCTCAACCAGAAAATTACCGCGATATTTCACCATATGATGAATGGCAAGATAGATTTCTCTAATATCATGCTGAGAGTCATCTTCCATTAATGCTTTGCGCAGGTGATAAATAGTTGGGTATTTCTCATAAAAACGTTTGTCCTGTTCGTTTGAATCAAACAGAACACTACCGTACCAACAATCCGCATTGTTTTCATCATCAGGATGGACCCAAGAATACTTCCTACGAGCCAAAAATGAAGGATCAATTTCAGACAACGCCTGGTCAAACAAAGCATCAAGAAGACGGAGGCGCCAACGCCTGCGCGAGTACCTTCTGCGTGTGGTACGTGCCATTCGGCGAGATTCAGCCGTATCAGCCGGATCGAAAAGTCGCACGCCAATGAGTTCATGCCCCTTTGCACGTACAAGCCGATAATTCGGGGTGAAGGCCGACCAGCCAACGGATGCGTTTCCGATATCCAACGAAATTGCATAATCATCGACATAATTCTTGCGGCTCATAAGACCTCCATCGGTATCAGAAATGCTTAGGTACAGCCTATACCACCATTCCCCTCAAGCTATGCGCAACACACTCTATTACAGACCACTCCAGCGTCTGGATTCTCCCACCGACCGGAAAAATCCTCTCGTTCAAAGCCTTCTCAGCGGGCAAATCCTTCCAGTCACTGGAACATTCTTCCCGCAAACATGCCTCCAAAAGTCCCGATTCTTCCAGCCATTGGAGGAATCGTCCCGATCAAAACCCGCTCAGCGACCCAAAACATCCAGTCAATGGAGGAATCACCCTGCTTACAGACCCCTTTGCGTCCTGATTCTTACAGCGACTGGAGGAATCAGGACGCAAAAGGCTATTGATTTGACGGTTCGGATGGACTTTCATGGCACCCGTATGCGTTCGTGTGGCGTTCATCGGAGGGGGTCAGGGGGAACCTTCACGCTGGGCCGACCACCGGTATTCGCTGCGATGCGCTTGCGATACGGAGGCTGGGATTGTTGCGAACCAAAACGAAAAAACTGCGCGGAGAACATGAAGGGATTCGAATCGGCCCACTGACGGGACGCGTGGGGCGGGGTCGGGCTTCGATGGCGGACACGCGGCGGGCGAAGGCTCGAAGGCGTTTTCGGAATCGTCGGTTCCGATATGTGACACGCGCGGCAGGTCGGGGCCGAAGGTGTCGACACGGAGGGAACCTGGAGGGAACCGGCAATCGGAAGGAACCAAAGCAAAACCCCGGAAACCGAATGTTTTCAACGGTTTCCGGGGTTCCAATCCGGGCGGAGGATACGAGATTCGAACTCGTGAGGCTGTTACACCAACACGCTTTCCAAGCGTGCGCCATAGACCACTAGGCGAATCCTCCATTGCGCTGTTTGCCGCGGCCTTTTGGCCTCAACAGACAACTCAAACAGAATACCACAGACTCGCGGACAAGCAAAACCGTCGCGTGTTGTGCGTGTGTCGCGCTTGGCGGCTCGCGCGTCCGGGATCCCTCCGGCGCTCCGATGCCCGAATTCAGTAGTTGTTCGAGCCGGCACCCTCGAAGCGCACGTTGAAGCCGCGCTCGTAATGCAGGAACATGTCGGCGCCGTAGCGGTCCGCGTCGCGGTGGGTGAACAGCATGCGGATGGCAAATGCGGTCTGCGCGTCGTGCGGCATGGCGCGGAACGCCTTGTGGGCGTTCCATCCCGTCTCGGTGATCGCCTGGTCGGGCACGTAGGCGTAACCGTAGCCGTCCTCGTTCACGTATCCCATGAACGGCAGATCCCAGGCATTGTGCTCGGTTAGTTCCTTCTTGTAGTCTTCGACCTCGGCGAGGTCCTTGTCGCTGATGCCGTACTTCTTCGCGACGATGTTCGCTTCGGCGGTCTTTGCGGCCGGGTCCTTGGAGAACATGTCGGTGTCCACGATGATGAGATTGTCTTCTGCCATGATGAGTTCCTTTCGCGCATCACCTTATGTGATATTGAACATTCGATATAACATATTCGCTATCACGATATGTGCTGTATCTCGATGTAACGGTTCCTTACCATAGCACTGTCATCTGTTGCATGGATATTGTAAAATGCTGGATTTTCAAGTATTTATCCGATTGTTCACGTAATTGTTCGCTTGTGCTGAGATATGGGAGAATCTGATAAATTCAGCGCAAAAACGAACATGAATGATGTTCTATTTATGTTGAAGAGATGGTTCGTGGAGGGGATGAGACCCATGGCTCGACCGACTCATGCCGGCGAGGGATGAATACGCCGGCTTGCGCCGCCGATGGAAAATTATTCTGCCGTGAGGCGCGTGGAGTCACGTAGGGCGCTGGCGCGCTGGAAACGCGACCGGCAACCTGGACGAGGAATCGTTCATCACCACAGACCTCGGCGACGAGACGTCAAAAGCCGAGGCCGTGGAATACGGCAAGCAACTGCGCGAGCAGTTCTACCAGTCCATCTTCAGCGACAACGGCCTTGATCTGAACATGGCCCGCTACAACGTCGGCGGCGGTAGCGCGTCCGACGCGGCCTACGGATATCCGTTCATGCGCCAGGGCGCGGCTGTGCCCGGCACCTGGAAGGACGACCCGACCGGCTTCGGCACGTACGGCGACGACATCACCACCAAGCAGGCTGACAAGGACAAGCTGGCCGCGGCGTTCGACCCGAAGGCCGGTGCGGCCGCTTCCGATGAGGAGGACGGCGATCTGACCGACAAGATCCTGGTCGAAGGTTCGGTGAACACCGAGAAGGCCGGTGAATACACGCTGACGTATTCGGTGACCGACTCCGAAGGTGCGTCGTACACGGTCAAGCGTGTCGTGACCGTCAGGGAGAAGTCCGAGCCGATCGAACCGAGCAAGCCGATCGAACCGAGCAAGCCGATCGAACCGACCGAACTGACGAAGCCGACTGAGCCGACGAAACCCGGCGACACGGTGAAGCCGAACAAGCCGGATGCCGGCAACAAGCAGCCCGGCCTGTCGAAGACCGGCGCCTCTGTGAGCGGCGTGTTCGGCGCGTTCGCGGCACTGCTCGCGGTCGGTGTCGGCGCGGCGCTTGCCGCCCGCCGTCGGCGCGAGCCCCGGCGCTGAATCAGCGGATCGGCATATGATGCCGGTCGGTCACCTATTCGGTGGCCGGCCGACTTTTTGTTGACTGCCGGGGCCTCACGCGGGAGGTGAAGTCCACCCATCCCGCCAAAGTCCCATCTGAGTGTCTTCGGATGGGACTTTCGCCGGAACAAGTCGAAAGGAACCGGGGCCGGGACTCATGGGCTGGCGCATTGCCAGTCGGCCCTGTGTTCGTGTCGCGTGGGATGATGGTGGCATGGTGACATCGAACGTTGTGGAGTTTGCGGGGAAAGCGCGCATGCCGCGCCTCGGCATGGGAACGATGGCGCTCTCTATCGAGGGACGCCCGGACCGGGCGACGGCCATCGGCACGATCCATGCCGCGCTTGACGCCGGAGTGCGTTATCTCGACACCGCATGGTCGTATTATCTGCCAAGCGAACCGGGGCCTGACGGTACAGGCGTGCCGCGTGATTTCGGGTACGGCGAGATGCTGGTTCATGCGGCGCTCGCCAGCTGGAGCGGTCCGCGCGATGAGGTTCTGGTCGCCACGAAGACTGGTTATCGCCGAACGCTGGAAGTGACGAACCGCGACGCGGAAGATCCTCAGCAATCCCCGGGCGACGGCGCGAGCGCATCCGCATCCGAGCGACAGCACCTGCAGGCGGCCGGCAGCCAGTACGGGTGGATGGCCGACTCGCGCCCGGAGACGATGATTCGTGACGCGAAGGAGTCCGCTCTCCGCCTCGGCGTCGACGCGCTCGATCTGTTGTATTCGCATGGCCCTGACCCTGCGGTTCCGTATGAGGATACGGTCGGCGCGCTGAAAACCTTGCTGGATGAGGGCGTGATTCGGTTCGCCGGCATCTCGCGCGTGGACAATGCGCAGATTGACACCGCCCGTGGGATTCTCGGCGACCGTCTGATTGCGGTGCAGAACCAGTTCTCGCCATCGCATCCCGACCCCGAGCATACGATGGGTCACTGTGCCGATCTCGGTCTTGATTTTGTGTGCTGGTCGCCGCTCGGCGGGTTCCTGGACGCATTCGACAGTCATGCGTATGATCCGTTCCGCACGGTCGCAGCGGCCCGCGGCGTCTCGTACCAGCGTGTGGTGCTCGCGTGGGAGCTGACCAGATATGACCGTCTGTTCGCCATTCCCAGTGCTCGCAACCCGCATGAGGTCCGGGACTCGTTCGCCGCAGTCAATCTCACACTCGCCCCTGAGGAGCTGTCTTTACTGCCGTGAATTAACGCTATGAGTCACCGTCATAAATACGGGACAGGCTCGTCGTCAAACGAGCCTGAGATACATGCTGGTGGTTCCGGGAATCGGTTGAAAACCGAAATGCGCATAGAACGCGCGTGCTTTATCGGCGTAAGGTTCCACAATGAGCGCACGTGACCCTAGTGCGCCGCTGACGGATCGTGCTCGCAGTGCCGAATATGCACTCAGCGTGTAGAATCCCGCCGGTTCACCTGACGCAGTGAATGACACGTACGCGACGGCCGTCCCATGCTGGGCCGATGACGGTGCGCGTTGTGCGGCCCACTTGTCGATGAACGGTACTCCACAAGAGAACTTCCCCCATTCTCTCTTCCGGGCCGAGCTTGCGCGGACGTTGGGAATGATGGATCATGCCCACTGCGGATCCCTTTCCATGAGTTTTTCGGCTGCTGGCGGAACCGGCTGATCCAATGCCTGTATGAAATCTTCGAATGCCTGTGATTCCAGATGCAGGACGGTTGCTTCTTCTATATCCTTACGGGCTGATTCCAGGAGATGGCGAGTGGTCCATTGCGTGAGCGCGCTGCCGGTCAGCTCGGCGGCACGTTCGATGAGCTGCCGTTGCGCATCCGTCAGTCGAATGTCAAGCCGGGACGTTTTCTGTTTCGATACCGTTTGCTTCGTTAGTGTCGCCATAGAATTGTTGCACGGAAAAAGCGTACAGATCAAGTTTAGTAGCGGGGGAGTAAAGCGCGGACATATAATCACATACTGTAAATTGTTTATGGTGTGAGATAATATTACAGATGTTTGCACGATGTATATGCCGCTGGAATGTATTGGCGGTACTCCGCGGAGCGCGGTAGTGCGGCAATGGTCGAATCGGAAGGCGGCGCGAAATGGGTTTTGAGCGGGAGGCGCTCAGCGAACTGTACGCCAGCGTGTGGGGCAACCGTTCCAAGATGCAGAAGGAGTTCGCGCGCGGTGCGCATGGCGAGCCATTCATTCTGCACGAGCTCGCACTGCGCGGCACCATGACGCCGTCGCAGCTTGCCAGTTCGCTGAAGGCCAGCTCCGGCCGCATCTCCACAGTGCTTGCCGCTCTGGAGAAAAAAGGGTTGATCACCCGAGACATCGACCCGGACGACCGCCGCATCATCCGCGTGAACCTTACGGATGCTGGGCGAGAGCGGTCCAAGTGCGACTTGGAGGAGATGCGTTCGGCAATCTGTTGGATCTTCTCGCAGATGGGGGAGCGGCGCACGCGCGAGTTCGTTGATCTGCTGTCGGAGTTCTCGACATACATGGCCATCTGCCATCCCGGCGCTCCGCGCCCGACCCCCGATGAGGTGCGGGCAGCGTTCGCCGAGCGTGACAGGCGTGTCGCCGATCACATGCGGACCGAGCGCGCGAAGGCCGGCGAGGAGTAGCTTCTTCCGCCGGCTGCGGATGACGCGGGGGGCGTGCCGTGTCTCTCGTGCGCAGTCAGCGCAAAGCGCGCCATTCACAGCGAATACACAGAATAATGCGTAATATCTTACACTGTAAGTAATCTAACAACAGAAACTAATTCGGGCATCGGATATCGATGCCGCGGCAAATAACGTAACCAATCACCAACAAAACACAAGGGGAAAGCCAATGCTTCGCATCCTGAAATACCTCTCCAAAGCGGAGATCGGTCAGATGCTCATCGCCCTGGTGACCATCGTCGGGCAGGTCTTCTTCGACCTCAAACTGCCCGATTACATGTCAGACATCACCACGCTCGTCGAGACGCCGGGCAGCGCGATGAGCGACATCTGGATCGCCGGCGGCAAGATGCTGCTCATCTCCCTCGGCTCCGTCGCCTGTGCCATCGTCACCGGCTACATCTCCGCACGCGTCGGCTCGTCATTCACCCAGCGCCTGCGCTCGCTCGAATTCCGCAAGGTCGAATCCTATGGCCCCGCCGAAATGAGCAAATTCTCCACCGCGAGCCTCATCACCCGCTCCACCAACGACATCACGCAGATCCAGATGTTCATCGCCATCGGCCTGCAGCTCATCGTCAAGTCGCCGATCATGGCCGTATGGGCCATATGCAAGATCGCCGGCGAAGGTTTCGAATGGACTCTCGCCACCGGCATCGCCGTCGTCATCCTGCTCGTCGCCGTCGTCATCATGATGGCCATGGTCATGCCCAAGTTCAAGGCCATGCAGAAGCTCACCGACAACATCAACCTCGTGGCCCGCGAAAACCTCACCGGCCTGCGCGTCGTGCGCGCCTACAACGCCGAGGACTACCAGGAGGCCAAGTTCACCAAGGCCAACAAGGACCTCACCGACACGCAGCTGTTCACCAACCGCGTCATGGCGTTCATGATGCCGCTGATGAACACCGTCCTGAACGGCCTGATGCTCGCCGTCTACTGGATCGGCGCCTATCTGATCGACGCCGCCGGCCTGACGGACAAGCTCAACGTGTTCTCCAACATGGTCGTCTTCTCCAACTACTCCGTGCAGGTCATCATGAGCTTCCTGCTGATGAGCATGGTGTTCGTGCTCTGGCCGCGCGCCGATGTGTCCGCGCAGCGCGTGCTCGAAGTGCTCGACACCGATCCGATCGTCAAAACCGGCACCAAGACCGCCGCCGACGTGGCGCGTCTGGGCGGCGGGAAAACCGGCACCGTCGAGTTCCGCAACGTGAGCTTCACCTACCCCGGCTCACGCGAGGCGACGCTCGAAGGCATCGACTTCACCGCCGAAAAGGGCCAGACCGTCGCGTTCATCGGCTCCACCGGCTCCGGCAAGTCCAGCCTCATCAACCTCGTGCCGCGCTTCTACGACGTGTCGGCCGGGCAGGTGCTCGTCGACGGTGTGGACGTGCGCGAATACGATCTGAAAGCCCTTCGCGACAAGATCGGATACGTGCCGCAGCAGTCCGTGCTGTTCAAGGGCACGGTCGCATCCAACGTGAGCTACGGCGACGACGTGAACGGGGCAAGCTCCGCGGACGTCGAAATGGCCGACACCTCCACTCCGGCCGGCCGCAAACGCGAAGCCGAACTCATCGCCGCGGGCAAGAGAGCGGAAGGCGCCGCAATGCCGGCTGAACAGATGAACCGGGTCAAGGCGGCGGCCGGCGTCGCTCAGGCCACCGAGTTCGTCGAGCGCATGGACGGCACATACACCGCCCCGATCGCACAAGGCGGGTCCAACGTCTCCGGCGGCCAGAAGCAGCGCCTGTCAATTGCGCGCGCCGTCTACCGCCACCCCGAAATCCTGATCTTCGACGACTCGTTCTCCGCGCTCGACTTCAAGACCGACCGCGAAGTTCGCGACGCACTCGCCAAAGAAGCCAAGGGATCCACCAAGCTCATCGTCGCCCAGCGCATCGGCACGATCATGAACGCCGACCGCATCATCGTGCTCGATGACGGCAAGGTCGTCGGCCAAGGCACCCATCAGGAACTGCTCGACACCTGCGATGTCTACCGTCAGATCGCCGAATCCCAGCTCAGTCAGTCGGAACTGACCGCGTGAGATCAATACGGACTTTTAAGGAGTAACAAATGCCAGGACCAAGAGGACCAATGGGCGGCGGCCGCACGGTCGAAAAGCCTGCCAATTTCGGCAACGTGATGGGCAAGCTCGTCCACTACTGCCGCAACTACCTGCCCGTCATCATCATTGCGCTCGTGCTGGGCGCGGCCGGCACGATATGCCAGATCATCGGACCGGACAAGCTCAAGGACATGACCAACGAGATCGTCAAGGGACTGCCGGCCGTCGTGAACGGCAAGCCGGTGATGAACTCGGTCGATTTCAACGCCGTCGGCCGCATCGCCTGGCTGCTCGTCGCACTGTACGTCGGCTACGCGGTGCTCAGCTACGTGCAAAGCTGGATGATGGCGAACGTCACCCAGCGCACCGCCCAGCGCCTGCGCGAATCGATCTCGGTCAAAATCAACAAGCTGCCGCTCAAATACTTCGACAAGGTCAGCTACGGCGACGTACTCTCCCGCATCACCAACGACGTCGACGCCATCGGCCAGACGCTCGGCCAGTCCCTCGGCTCGCTCATCACCTCGGCGACGCTGTTCGTTGGCGCGCTCGTCATGATGTTCTACAACAACGTCATCATGACCCTGTGCGCGATCGGCGCGAGCATACTGGGACTCATCATCATGATGGTCATCATGAAATCCTCGCAGAAATACTTCGCCCGCCAGCAGATGGCGCTCGGCGACGTCAACGGCCACATCGAGGAGATGTACGCCGGTCACCTCATCGTCAAGGCGTACAACGGCGAGGCCGACTCAATCCGCCGCTTCGAGAAGTACAACGCCGACCTGTACGAATCCGGCTGGAAATCGCAGTTCCTGTCAGGCCTGATGATGCCGCTGATGAACTTCGTCGGCAACTTCGGCTACGTGATCGTGTGCGTGGTCGGTGCGGCGCTCGCCATGGACGGACAGATCGAATTCGGCGTGATCGTCGCGTTCATGATGTACATCCGCCTGTTCACCCAGCCGTTGAGCCAGTTCGCGCAGGCGTTCCAGAACCTGCAGCGATGCGCGGCCGCCGCCGAGCGCGTGTTCGGCTTCCTCGAAGAGCCGGAGATGGATGCGGAACCGACCAAGGCCGAACTCGGCGTGGCTGATGCCGCCGCGAGCACGGCACGGACGGACAGCGGCAAGCTGTCGCATCGCGGCACTCGCGCGAATGCCACCGCCGGTATGACGGCTTCGCAGCGTTCGCAGCTGCTCGGCTACGATGCGGCCGGCAACCCCCGGACCGTGCGCGGCGACGTCGAATTCAGTCACGTGCGATTCGGCTATGAGCCCGGCAAGCCGATCATCCACGACTTCTCGGCAAGCGTCTCCGCCGGCCAGAAAGTCGCCATCGTCGGTCCGACCGGCGCCGGCAAAACCACCATGGTCAACCTGCTGATGCGCTTCTACGAGATCTCCGGCGGCTCCATCTCCATCGACGGCATCGACACCACTTCCGTGCCGCGCTGGAACGTACACGACCAGTTCTCCATGGTCCTGCAGGATACATGGGTGTTCCGTGGCACCGTGCGCGAAAACATCGCCTACTCCAAGCCCGGCGTCACCGACGAGCAGATCGTCTCCGCATGCAAGGCCGTCGGACTCGACCACTTCGTGCGCTCTCTGCCGCGGGGCTACGACACCGTGCTCGACGACAACACCTCGCTCTCCCAAGGACAGCGCCAGTTGCTCACCATCGCCCGCGCCATGGTGCAGGACGCTCCGATCCTCATCCTTGACGAAGCCACCTCCTCCGTCGACACCCGCACCGAAGAACTCATCCAAAAGGCCATGGATGCGTTGACCGTGGGGCGCACGAGCTTCGTCATCGCGCACCGCCTCTCCACCATCCGCGACGCCGACATGATTCTCGTCATGAACCACGGCGACGTGATCGAGCGCGGTACCCACGAGGAACTGCTCGCGGCGGGAGGGTTTTACGCCGACCTCTACAACAGCCAATTCACACTCACCGATTGATGGAGTGCCCGTTGCGCTCGCTGGATTGATGAGGCTGACAGCCCGGTGAACTTACGCATGGCAGTGCGCCGTGCGTGGGCTCGCCGGGCTGTTTGCTATGTAGGCGAGTGATGGGCGGAGAATTTCCTATATATGGTGCGCGACGGGTTCGGGGACTGTGGTTCGCGTCCCTATGTGCGCACGGTCGTCGTTCCGGCGCGCACATAGCGACGCAAACGGGAGAAGGATTGTTGAGAGCGGATGCGCTGGTGCGGCAGATGGCCGGTGTGCTGCCATAGAACATGATTGTGACGAGAGCAGAGGGGCGTCCGGCGCGTATCGCCCTCTCGGTCTGCCACACAATGCGTTTTTCGGTGGTTTTTGGGCTGGTGTGGTACGCGGGCATCGGAGGAGTCGTTTCGGGCCGTTGAAAAATGGCGGTTTTGCGATGCATGTTGTGCCACACCACGTGATGTGAGGGTTCACATTTCATTGTGAGGCAGACTGGCTGGCCACACAATGCGATTTTGATGTGATTTTGCGCTGGTGTGGTACGCGACCGGCTGCGCTGACGACTTGGCCGGCCGATGGCGCGGATGGTGTGCTCCCGCTGTCAGGAGCTGCCGAGCGTAGCGAGGCTGGGGGCGGTCTTGCCGGAGGCCCTGCACCCTGTGATAATAATGCCAAGAATGTTACGTAATTCTGGGAACAACGGTATCCAGGGACTCTCTGAGAGCTGTGGTTCCAATTGAAGACACAAGTCGCCGACGGACTTGATTCTTTTAGTAAACAATGTATATATTAATATGAACCGGCAAAGCTGCTGGCTGTCCTATAGGAGAAAGAACCAAATATGAAACATAGAGCGATGTCATCGCGTCTGATGCCACTGGTGGCGTCCTGCGCGACGGTCGGCATGCTGCTGGCCGGACTACCTGTGTCGGCCGTCGCGGTCGGCACGACGAGAGCGGCAGCGTCCGACGCCTCGTCCTCCACCACAGCAACCATCACCCCCCCTCCGCGATACCACGTTGCAGACATGGACGAGCGAGAAGAATTCCTCAATGGCGTCCAAGCCGTACATCGGCACACTGCAAGGGCCCTCGCAAGGCGTGTTCGGCGAGAAGTTCGAGTCCACGGATGCCGCGGACACCACCGATCTGAAGACCGGTCTGCTGACGTTCGACCTGAGCGCCTACGACCATGCCCCCGATTCCGCAACGTTCGAGATGACGTACCTCGGCTACCGCGGCAACCCGACGGCCACCGACACCGACACCATCAAGGTGACCCCCGTCGACACCACCGTGTGCACCAATAACGCCACAGACTGCGGCGCGAATGTCGCGACCGGCGCGACCAAGCCGAAGTTCAGCATCAACGACTCCTCATTCGTCGCCGAGTCCAAGCCGTTCGAGTACGGTACGACGGTTTACACGGGCGACGCCATCACCGTGGTTCCCGCCAATACCAAGAAGGTCACCGTAGATGTGACCGAAATCGTGCGCCAGCAGTTCGCCGAAGGCAAGAAGGTCATCACCCTGGCCGTGGGCGAGACCAAGAAGACCGAGGTTCGTTTCGCCAGTTCCGAAGGCACGACGTCCCTGAACGGCGCGACCGCAGACATGGCTCCGAAGCTGACCGTTTCCGTGTCCACCAAGGACGATCTCAAGCCCTCCGCCGACACCACGTTGCAGGCATGGGCCAGCGAGAAGAACGAGAAGAAGAACACTGCGGCCTATGTCGGCGCGCTGCAGCCGGAAGGCGATTACGGCGACTTCGGTGAGAAGTTCAAGTCCACCGACGTCCACGATGTCACAGACGCCAAGATGGGTCTGATGACGTTCGACCTGTCCGATTACACCGCGGCGCCCGAGCACTCCATCCTCACCTTGACGTATCTGGGCTACGCCGGTGCAGACAAGACCGCCACGGCCACCGATAAGGTCAAGGTGGTCGCTGTTGACACGTCGCGGTGCACCGGCACCGCTCCCTGCGACACCAACAATGCCACGTGGGCGAACCGCCCGGACTTCGAGGTGACCGATACCACGAAGACCGCGACGTCCCATGCGTTCGCTTATGGATCTAAGAAGTATTCCGATGGCATGACCGTCGAATCGGGCAACGCCAAGAAGGTTCTGCTCGACGTGACCGACGTCATCAAGGCAGAGTTCGCCAAGTTCGGCACCGACGCCACCGAGAAGAAGATCACGCTGGCCCTGGGCGAGCTCAACAAGTCCGACATGCGTTTCGGCAGCAAGGAAGTCACCTCGCTGACCGGCGCCACCGAGGCCATGCAGCCGACCTTGTCCGTCACCAAGAAGCCGAAGGCATACACGCTGAGCATCGAAGGCCCGACCAAGGTCAAGTACCAGAAGGGCGAGGCGTTCGACAAGGCCGGACTCGTGGTCAAGGCCACCAGCACGGCTGACGGCACGGTCAAGACGCTGACCGAAGGCAACGGTGAGGATAACTACACCATCGACACCAGCGCTTTCGATAGTGCCAGCATCGGCGTATACCCTATTACCGTGAAGTACAACAAGGACCCCGAAATCGCCGCTTCGTTCAACGCCTACGTCATCGCCAGTGTCGAGGACGGCGGAGACGGCGACACCAGCAAAGACGACTGGCTGTGGTACAAGCAGCCCGCGTCGCAGACTGACGCCACCGCCACCGCCGGCGGCAATTACGGCAACCCCGACAACAACCGTTGGCAGCAGACCACCTTGCCGTTCGGCAACGGCAAGATCGGCGGCACCGTCTGGGGCGAGGTCAGCCGTGAACGTGTCACCTTCAACGAGGAGACGCTGTGGACCGGCGGCCCCGGATCCTCGACCAGCTACAACGGCGGCAACAACGAGACCAAGGGTCAGAACGGCGCCACGCTGCGCGCGCTCAACAAGCAGCTCGCGAACGGCGCCGAGACGGTCAATCCCGGCAACCTGACCGGCGGCGAGAACGCGGCCGAGCAGGGCAACTACCTGAACTGGGGCGACATCTACCTCGACTACGGGTTCAACGACACGACCGTCACCGAATACCGCCGCGACCTGAACCTGAGCAAGGGCAAGGCCGACGTCACGTTCAAGCATGACGGCGTCACCTACACGCGCGAATACTTCGCGTCGAACCCCGACAATGTCATGGTCGCCCGCCTCACGGCCAGCAAAGCCGGCAAGCTGAACTTCAACGTCAGCATGCCGACCAACACGAACTACTCCAAGACCGGCGAAACCACGACGGTCAAGGGTGACACGCTCACCGTCAAGGGCGCTCTCGGCAACAACGGCCTGCTGTACAACTCGCAGATCAAGGTCGTCCTCGACAACGGTGAGGGCACGCTCTCCGAAGGCGCCGACGGCGCTTCGCTGAAGGTCTCCGACGCGAAGGCGGTCACGCTGTACATCGCCGCCGCGACGGACTACAAGCAGAAGTATCCGTCCTACCGCACCGGCGAAACCGCCGCCGAGGTGAACACCCGCGTCGCCAAGGTCGTGCAGGACGCCGCCAACAAGGGCTACACCGCCGTCAAGAAAGCGCACATCGCCGATCATTCCGCCATCTACGACCGCGTGAAGATCGATTTGGGCCAGTCCGGCCACAGCTCCGACGGCGCCGTCGCCACCGACGCGCTGCTCAAGGCGTACCAGAGAGGCTCCGCAACCACCGCGCAGAAGCGCGAGCTGGAGACGCTGGTGTACAAGTACGGCCGCTACTTGACCATCGGCTCCTCCCGTGAGAACAGCCAGCTGCCCAGCAACCTGCAGGGCATCTGGTCGGTCACCGCGGGCGACAACGCCCACGGCAACACGCCTTGGGGCTCCGACTTCCACATGAACGTGAACCTCCAGATGAACTACTGGCCGACCTATTCGGCCAACATGGGAGAGCTCGCCGAGCCGCTCATCGAGTATGTGGAGGGTCTGGTCAAGCCCGGCCGTGTGACCGCCAAGGTCTACGCGGGCGCGGAGACGACGAACCCCGAGACCACGCCGATCGGCGAGGGCGAGGGCTACATGGCCCACACCGAGAACACCGCCTACGGCTGGACCGCACCCGGTCAATCGTTCTCGTGGGGTTGGAGCCCGGCCGCCGTGCCGTGGATCCTGCAGAACGTGTACGAGGCGTACGAGTACTCCGGCGACCCTGCCCTGCTTGATCGCGTGTACGCGCTGCTCAAGGAGGAATCGCACTTCTACGTCAACTACATGCTGCACAAGGCCGGCTCCAGCTCCGGTGACCGCCTGACCACCGGCGTCGCGTACTCGCCCGAACAGGGCCCGCTGGGCACCGACGGCAACACGTATGAGAGCTCGCTCGTGTGGCAGATGCTCAACGACGCCATCGAGGCGGCCAAGGCCAAGGGAGATCCGGACGGTCTGGTCGGCGATACCACCGACTGCTCGGCCAACAACTGGGCCAAGGGCGACAACGGCAACTTCACCGATGCGAACGCCAACCGTTCCTGGAGCTGCGCCAAGAGCCTGCTCAAGCCGATCGAGGTCGGCGACTCCGGCCAGATCAAGGAATGGTACTTCGAAGGTGCGCTCGGCAAGAAGAAGGATGGATCCGCCATCAGCGGCTACCAGGCGGACAACCAGCACCGTCACATGTCCCACCTGCTCGGACTGTTCCCCGGTGATTTGATCACCATCGACAACTCCGAGTACATGGAGGCGGCCAAGACCTCGCTGAGGTACCGCTGCTTCAAGGGCAACGTGCTGCAGTCCAACACCGGCTGGGCCATTGGACAGCGCATCAATTCGTGGGCTCGCACCGGCGACGGCAACACCACGTACCAGCTGGTCGAGCTGCAGCTCAAGAACGCGATGTATGCAAACCTGTTCGATTACCATGCGCCGTTCCAGATCGACGGCAACTTCGGCAACACCTCCGGTGTCGACGAAATGCTGCTGCAGTCCAACTCCACCTTCACCGACACCGCCGGCAAGAAGTACGTGAACTACACGAACATCCTGCCCGCCCTGCCCGATGCCTGGGCGGGCGGCTCGGTGAGCGGCCTCGTGGCCCGCGGCAACTTCACCGTCGGCACGACCTGGAAGAACGGCAAGGCCACCGAAGTCAAGCTGACCTCCAACAAGGGCAAGCAGGCGGCCGTCAAGATCACCGCCGGCGGCGCCCAGAACTACGAGGTCAAGAACGGTGACACCGCCGTGAACGCCAAGGTCGTGACCAACGCGGACGGCGCCTCGCTGCTCGTGTTCGATACCACTGCAGGCACCACGTACACGATCACGAAGAAGGCGAGCGCCAACGTGCCCGTCACCGGCGTGACCGTGACCGGCGCCAACACCGCCACCGCAGGCGACACCGTCACTCTTACGGCTACCGTCGCCCCGGCCAATGCGACCGACAAGTCCGTCACCTGGTCGACCTCCGACGCCGCCGTAGCTACGGTCAACGCCAACGGCGTGGTGACCACGAAGAAGGCCGGCAAGGTGACCATCACCGCCACGTCGAACGGCGACAAGACGAAGTTCGGTTCCATCGAGATCACCGTCTCCGCCGCGACCGTGCCCGTCACCAGCGTCACCGTTGCCGGCGACGCCGCGATGACCGTCGATGGAGAGCAGACCCTGACGGCGACCGTCGCCCCGGCCACTGCGACCGACAAGACGGTCACGTGGAAGTCCTCCGACGCCACTGTGGCGACGGTTGACGCCAACGGCAAGGTCGTCGCGAAGAAGGCCGGCGAAGTGACGATCACCGCCACGGCCGGTGGCGTGTCCGGCACGCTGAAGATCACGGTGAGCGACAAGGCCCCGACCGTCATCCCGGTCCAGTCCGTGACCGTGACAGGCAAGCAGGAGCTCGTCGAAGGCGCCTCCACGACCCTGACGGCGACCGTCGCCCCGGCTGACGCGACCGACAAGACGGTTACGTGGAAGTCGAGCGACGAGTCCGTCGCCACGGTCGACAAGGACGGCGTCGTGACCGCCAAGAAGGCCGGCACGGTGACCATCACCGCCACGGCCGGTGGCGTGTCCGGCACGCTCCACATCACCGTGACGGCCAAGCCCGTCGAGACCGTCCCCGTCACCAGCGTGGAGGTCACCGTCGAGGCCGGCACCACCGTCTCCGTCGGCAAGACACTCCAGGCTACCGCGACCGTCAAGCCCGGCAACGCCACCAACAAGAAGGTGACGTGGAAGTCGAGCGACGAATCCATCGCGACGGTCGACGCCAACGGCGTCATCACCGCGAAGAAGGCCGGCAAGGTCGTCATCACGGCCACCTCGACCGACGGCACGGACAAGTCCGGCAGCGTCGAGATCACCGTCGTGGATGAGACCAAGCCGACGCCCGACCACAAGTCCGTCAAGGCCGATACCGGCGACGTGACCGCCGGCAAGACCGGTACGGTCACCGAGCCGAAGGACGTGGCGGGCTGGAAGAGCCGCTCCATCATCAAGCAAGGCAAGCTCGGCAAGGCCGAAATCGCCGACGGCACGCTCGTGTATGCGGCCGGCGACAAGACCGGTGACGACAGCTTCGTCGTGCAGTACACGATGGCCGACGGCACGGTCATCGACGTGACCTACAGCGTCACGGTCAAGGCCGCCGAAACCGGCAAGAACGACGGCGACGGCAAGGGCGACGGTGTCGCGAAGACCGGCGCCGCCGTCGGCGCGCTCGCCGGCCTCGGCCTGATGCTGCTCGCCGTCGGAGTGAGCGTGGTGATGATTCGCCGCAAGCGCTCCGCCTGATCCCCAGTCAGACCGGCCAGTCGTGACCGGTCGGCCTGACTGACTCTTTTTCCACCGTCCCCCGTCGGATAAACCCCGGCGGGGGACGGTGGCTTGTTGCGGTCGGTCTGCCGTCGCGTGCGGTGTGGCCTGCAGACGGGTGCCGCACGTCACGCTCATGCGCGATACTGGAGACATGAAGATTTCCGCTGACTTCACGGTGATGCCCGACGACTTCGCCAAAGCCGCCGCGCCCGAATACCGCACCGACGGCGTGCCCGTCATCTCCTTCCCGTTCTATATCGACGAGATCGATCCCGCCGCCCGGTACCTGCACTGGGCGTTCACCGACCCCGACTCCATCCCGGTCTGCGGATTCGAATGGATTCACTGGACGGTCGCCAATCTGCCCATCGACGCGCTGATGTACGACTTCAACGATTCCCATGCACTGCAGATTCCGCCGGACTTCTCCCGGCAGCTGCCCTCCATGATTCCCGAGACCGTGCAGGGCCGCACGTCGGCCGCGAGCAAGCTGGTCGGCAGCACGAATCCGCAGGTGACGATGCGCTACAACGGGCCCCAGCCGCCCGACAAGGACCACGACTATTCGCTGCACGTGTGGGGCACCGCGAAGCCGTTGCCGGGTCTGAACCAAGGATTCTGGCTCAACGAGCTGTTCCACGCGCTGCGTGACGTCGACCACGTCACCGATCAGGGTGTGATGTTCATCACCGGAAAAGCCTGAGGGCTGATGCCGTATACTCCCGTACGGAGTCATACACTCATGTGACAGGAGGCGCGCCGCAGATGCGCGCCGCAACGTGCACGCGACAGCGTGTGCACAGCAAGAAAGGACAGTACCGAATACTATGGCATGCACCACGATTCTGGTCGGCAAGGACGCCAGCTATGACGGTTCGACCATCATCGCCCGCAACGAGGATTCCGCCAACGGCGAATTCAACCCGAAGCGGTTCATCGTCGTCAAGCCCGATGAACAGCCGCGCAAATACCGCAGCGTCATCAGCCACCTGACCATTGACCTGCCCGACGATCCGCTGCAGTACACCGCAGTGCCGAACGCCGACCTGAAGGAAGGCATCTGGGGCGAGGCCGGCGTCAACGAGGCGAACGTGGCCATGAGCGCCACCGAAACGCTGACCACCAACGAGCGCGTGCTCGGTGCCGACCCGTTTGTGGAATACCGGGCGGCACGCGGACGGGAAGGTGACTCGGATTACGAGCCGGCCGTGCCCGGCGGCATCGGCGAGGAGGACTTCCTGACCATCGTGCTGCCGTACGTCACCACCGCGCGTGAGGGCGTGCAGCGGCTTGGCGACCTTCTTAAGGAATACGGCACCTATGAGATGAACGGTGTCGCGTTCTCGGACGCCGACGAGATTTGGTGGCTGGAAACCGTCGGTGGCCATCACTGGATCGCCAAGCGCGTGCCCGACGAAGCGTATGTGACGATGCCGAACCAGCTCGGCATCGACGAATTCGACCTCGATGACGCCCTCGGCGAGCAGGAGAACCACATGTGCTCCGAGGATCTGGTCGAATTCATCGAGCGCAATCACCTTGATCTGTCCGTCGAATCGACGTCACCGTTCAACCCGCGTGATGCCTTCGGCTCGCACTCCGACTCTGATCACGTGTACAACACGCCGCGCGCATGGGTCATGCAGCGGTTCCTCAACCCGTACGACGAGATGTGGGACGGCCCCGAGGCCGACCACCGCCCGGACAGCGACGACATCCCGTGGGCCCGTCAGCCCGAGCGCAAGGTGACGATCGAGGACGTAAAGTACGTGCTCAGCTCGCACTATCAGGGCACGCCGTTCGACCCATACGGCCACCTCGGCGATGAGCACACACGCCACATGTACCGCCCGATCGGCATCAACCGCCAGAGCCAGCTGGCCGTCATGCAGATTCGCCCGTACCGTCCGCAGTCGGACCGCGCGATCCAGTGGATCGCCTACGGCTCCAACCCGTTCAACACGCTGGTGCCGTTCTACCCGAACGTCAACGAAACGCCGAAGTATCTGGAAGACACGACCACGCGCGTGACTTCCGAGAACTTCTACTGGGAGAACCGCATCATCGCCGCGCTGTGCGACGCGGCGTTCGCGGAGACCTCCAACGCTATCGAGCGCTATCAGGAGAAGACCGGCGCGATGGGCCACCGTCTGATCGCCGCCACCGACGAGCAGGTCGCGCGTCTGGGCGGTGCCGACGAGGCCGCGGCCGCCTTGGCCGACGCGGAGTTGGAGGCGGCGAACGCGGACGGCGACGTCGAGCCGATGGATCCCGAGGACATCATCGACGCGACCCGTAACGACGAGGTGCGCGACATCCTCGCCGCCGCCAACCAGACCATGGCCGACCAGCTCAAGACCGAGACCGACCAGCTGCTCGACACCGTGCTCTACACCGTGAGCATGAAGATGAAGAACGGCTTCAACCGCTCCGACAACTGATGCGCTGAGAGGCTCCCGGCCAAGCGTTTTCGGCCGCCTGCCGCTTCGACGGTAAGCAAGCGTCATACATCTACAGAAAGGTTCACCTACTGATGACTACTATCGAGGAGTTCACCAGCCAGTACGGGCTGGTCAAGAAGATCGACGCCTTCGGGTTTATGAAGTACCTGCACGACAATCCCGACGCGCCGCGCAAGCACGGCAAGGTCGTGCTCGTCACCGCCGATACGCCGCTCAAGGCGTCGCGCGGCGAAGGCAAGACCACGACGACGATCGCGCTGATCGATGCGCTGCGGGCTCGCGGCATCGACGCGACCGCCGTGCTGCGCCAGCCGAGCATGGGCATCACCGCCGCCGGTTCCAAAGGCGGTGCCTCGGGCGGCGGCAAGGCTTCGCTGACCCACCCCGAGCTCATCGACTGGGGCCTGTGCGGTGAGATGGCCGCCATCGCCGCCGCGCAGAACCTGCTCGTCTCCTTCGCCGAGAAGGCTGTGGACGAGGGACGTATCGACACGATCCTCGTGCCGCGCGTCTCCGAAGTGCCGTCCCGCTCGCTGCGTTCCATCACCGTGGACGCGGGCAAGAACAACGTCGCCGAGAAGGTCGTGCTCACCCCGACGTCCGAGCTGATGCAGATCGTCGTGCTGTCCCGTTCGATGGATGAGATCGGCGAGCGCGTGGCCGCGATGATCGCCGGCACGAAGGACGGCGAACCAGTCAAGTTCGGCGACTTCATCGACCTGTGGCGTATCACCGATATGCTCGCCGATGCGGTCAAGCCGGCGCTCACCGAGACGGTGAACGGCTCGCCGGTGTATGTGCATGGCGGCCCGTTCGCCAACGTGTCGATCGGCATCCCGACGCTGGTCTCCGTGGAGCTGGCGTGCGCCCTGCACGATGTGGTCATCGTCGAGGCCGGTTACGGCACCGACGCCGGAGCGCAGAAGTGGCTCGACATCGCCTGCCGCGAATATGGTGCGCAGTGGCCGTCCGCGGCGGTCGTCGTGACCCGCGCCTCGACGTGGCGTGATGACCCGGAGCTGGCGTGGCGCTACCCGTTCCACGTGGACCGCTTGGAGAAGCTCGACATTCCGGCGTTCCCGCTGGTGAACCTGTGGGACGGCGAGGACGATCAGATTCCCGAACTGCGCGAGATCGCGGCCCGTCTGGAGCTGCGCGACCCCATCATCGGCAACCTGTATCGCGACGGCGGCGAAGGCCTGAGCGACCAGATCGACGCATTCGTCGATGTGCTGTCCAACACGTCGATGCCGTCCAAGCATGACAGCCACAAGGGCATGGCCCTGCTGGAGAACGTGAAGTGGGTGGCCGAGAACGCCTACGGCGTGCCGGCCAGCCGTGTGCTGCTCAAGGACGGTTTCCTGGATTCCCTGGGTGCTGCGGATGATCTGTGCAAGGCCGCCGGCATGTCGCTGGACGATCTGGCGCTGGTCGCCGTCAAGTCCCCGGCCACGATGACCGACAATGACCGCGCTCCGGAAGACGAGCGTACGGTCACCCTGAAGAAGGTCGAAGTGCACGCAGGTGCCGGGCTGGTTCACGTGAACCTCACCACGTCCCTGACCACCCCGATGCCCAAGATCGTCTGATTGCGGCAGAGGCGTACCGCCGGGGTGCCGGGGTACGCGTGCTGTGAGAGTGTGCGGCGGCGTGGCATGCGGAATCATGCCGCACTCGCGCTGACCGCACACCGTGACTGCATCATCACAACCCCTTTCGGATTGTCGGCCGATCATACGGGCCGACTGGCCGCAAGGGGCTCTTTCATTTATATATCGGCAACCTGTGTGCCGCAGAAAAGGCGTCACTGTGTGAGGGTTACGTCACTGTGTGCGTCCTCACACTCCGTGACGCACCCCCGCAACCCTTGCAAAATAAGGGTTTTGCGATTTACGTCACTGTGTGAGGGCTCGCAGCGTGACGGTGGTCGCACACAGTGACGCCATGCGCGACAATATAGCGGCGGATACCATCACACCTGAGCTCAGAAGTTACCGCCGTTCCAGCCCCAGTCGGTGGTGGCGGTGTAGCGGATGTAGGTGCGGTCCTCGGGGATGCCGAGCTCGCTGTTGAGCGCGGCCATGATCGACTTGGTCAGCTTCTCCCACGCAGAACCGGGCACGGAACGGCCGAACACATTGACCTCGACGTATGCGGCCGGGGCATCGTCGCTGCCGCCGAAGTAGATCGGCATATCATCCTCGAATGGGCACATCAGCCAGCCCTCGGACTTGCCGGGGACGGCCGTGATCGCCTTGCCGTAGGCGGCCTTCAGCGCCTCGCGCTGCTCGGGAGTGGTCTTGACGGATACGTGAGTGTGGATAACGGGCATGATTCCTCCTTGATTGGGTTCGTTCCCTATCCTAATCGGTTCCGCGGCGGGCGCGGGCTGTGCGGCCATGTGTGAAATCAGTGGCGGTTCAGGAAAACCGCGGTGTGAAGTCAGTGATATGTATTAGACAATCAATGTGAGGAAATTGATTGAACAGCTGATGAAGTTCGGTATTGTCGGTGTGGTCGCGTTCATCATCGACTGGGGTCTGATGAACATTCTGCTGATGACGCATATGCATAACGTGCTGGCCACGTCAATCTCGTTCTTCGTCTCGCTGATATTCAATTACCTGGCGAGCATGAAATTCGTGTTCAAGCACCGGCCGGACATGGCGCGCTGGATGGAGATCGCGATTTTCTTCGTGGCGGCGCTTATCGGCTGGTTCATGAACGAGGCGATCGTGTGGACCAGCACGTCGTGGATGCCGCATGATTCCATGTATTCCATGCACACGAAGTACGTGCTGTGGACGAATGTCGGCAAGCTGGTAGCCACGGTAGTGGTGATGATCTGGAACTTCGTGATCCGCAAGTGGCTGCTTGACGATACGCATACCAATGCGATGAACCGTTTGAGGAAGTCCGAGAACCGTTTGAGTCAGGAAGAGCTCGAAGCGAAGTGGGAGAACAGCTTCTCGCATCGGCTTGGCCTGTGGTCGCTCGCGCATACGCCGGAGGGCTGGCCGAAGTAGCGCGGTATGCGCTCTCAAAACTCGCAGATAGAGTGTGTTTTCCTTCAAAAATGCCTTGTATCCGCGAGTTTTGAGAGCGCATCCGGCGTATCACACGCTGACTTCGGTCAGAGTCGGGGTTTCGGTGCTGGATTTGATCTGCCGGAAGCCGACGAAGGCGATGGCAAGCGAGGTGATCGCCAGCACGGTCGCCATCAGGAAGCCTCCATGCGATCCCATGTGATCGATGAAGACACCCGCGATGGCTGAGCCGGCTGACGAGCCGATCGAGTTCATTGCGCCCATCCACGCCACGCCTTCGGTGAATCGCGTGGGAGGCACCAGATGCAGCATCAGCTGATTGCCGTTGATCCACGTGGGTGCTTGGCAGACGCCGATCAGCAGGTAGATGATCATGATCACCCACAGATGCTTGGCGAACATGAACGTGCCCACGCCGAGATTCACCACGATGAGGCAGAAGTAGAAGCGCTTCCACAGCGGGATGGTCCAGTTCTTCGCGCCGTACACCAGTGCGCCGCATAGCGAGCTGAACGAGAAGCATGCGAACACGAAACCGGTGTATTGCTTCATGTTCGCTTCGGTGGCGAACGCGATGATCGAGATGTTCGACGCCGACTGGAATGCGCCAAGACTGAACCAGGTCACGCACACGGCGATCAGGCCCGGCCCCCAGATCGACTCCTTCTTGCCGGCGCGGGAATCGGCGATGGCTCGGTCGACGGCGGCCTGCACGGCCTGCTCGTCGTCGCCGCGGGCCTCGGCCTCTCGGCGGGCGCGGTCGGCGGCGTCCCTCTCGCGCATCCTCTGCGCCTTGGCGGCCTCGCGCTTGCGGTACTCCTCGCGGGTCAGACCGGCCTCTCGGGCCAGCTGGGTCTGTGATTTCGGCTCGGTCGTCAGCTCGGTCAGGAACATCAGCGCGCCGATGACGACGCACACGCCGGTGAACGAGAACGCCAGCAGGCCAGAAATCACCGCCAGCGTAGAAGCCAGCGGATTGCCGATGATCCACATGCATTCATCGAACACACCGGACAGCGAGAGCGCGCGGTCGGTGCGCTCCCGGTCTCCCTTGAGCATGGTCGTCCAGCGGGCGCGGCTCATCGCGCCCCACGGCGGAATCGCGGCGAGGAACGGCGTCAGGCAGTACAGCACCCATACCGGGGCGCGGTTGGTGATGCTGGTGGTCAGGGCGATGGCGGCGACGATCCAGACCAGGATCGTCGGAATTGACACCTGCCGCTGGCCGAACTTGTCGACCAGCTTGCCGAGCAGCGGGCTGGAGACCGCCAGCGCGATCGCCTGGATGGCGGTGAGCACGCCGGCCAGCGAGTAGTTGCCGTAGTAATGCTGCACGGAGATGGTGATGGTCATGCCGACCATGGGGAACGGCATGCAGGCGATCACCGAGCCGATGGAGAACCTTGCGGTGTGCGGCATACGCAGCAGTTCCGCGTATCCGCCGAATACCTTATGGGCGACTTCCTTGATTGCAGCCGCGACATTGGCGTTATTGGACATGACAGCATCTCCTTTCCGCTCCCGATTGGATGTCCCCCGTCGGCGTGGCGTTGCCGGCGGAGCCCTCATCGTATTGATGTGTTGTCCTGTTGGCCGCGCAAAGGATGCTTTGCATGTTTGCGTCACGGCAACTTTAATCGCGCGTCGGGGCGCGACACGCGGTGTTGATATCACGAACGCATCAATTTTCATAACGTTCATAAACGACGGTGATATATCGGTGTATCAGATGGGGTGACGAGCCGGAGTCGGGTGGGTGGAGTCAGGACGATATGGGTGGGGCTGGGCCGTGCCGGGGCGGGGCGATGTTCGTCGGGCAAACGCCGCCGCGGACGCGGCATCGCCGGCCGGCCGGCGAATGTGGGACAATGAAAGACAGACATCACGAGTCCCGCAGGAAGGCCGCATATGCCGACAACCACCATACATTTCATCCGCCATGGCAAGGTATACAATCCCGACCATCTGTTGTACGAGCGGCTGCCCGGATTCCACCTGTCCGACCGCGGCATGCGCATGGCGCAGGCGACGGGCGCATACATCGCAGCCGACCCCAAGCTCAACACGGTCGCCGCGGTGTATTCGTCCCCTCTGGAACGCACCTGCGAAACCGCCGGTGCCATTCTCGACGCACTCAACCCGGTACGCGCCGGGCGTGGGGAGGAGCCGCTGGAACTCATCACCGACCCGCGTGTGATCGAAGCGGGCAACGAGTTCCGCGGCAAGCGCATCGGACATGGCAAGGGCGCGCTGTGGCGCGACGGCAACTGGAAGCTCGTGCTCAACCTGTGGAAGCCGAGCTGGGGCGAGTCGTACCGGCACATCGCCGAACGCGTGGGCGCGTTCGCGAACGAGAAGATCCGCGAGTATGCCGGACGGCAAATCATCGTCGTCAGCCACGAGTCGCCGATCTGGAGCTACCGGCACCTACTGGAGACCGGCCACCCCGAGCATTGGATGTTTCTACGCAAGACCGCGCTCGCGTCGATCACCTCGATCACCTACGACAGCGATACGGGCAAGGTGATGTCCATCACATATGCCGACCCTGCGGCGCAAGTCGAGTGAGTGCGGCGTGCGCCGGCCGTACAATACACAGAGAGGACGGCTGCGGGCTCGCCCGCGAAAAGGTGCGCATGCGGCGCGGGCCGGGACTGACGGCGGCCGCGTAGCGGTCACTTGTGACGACGCCGCGTAACGGCAACGGCAGGCGGCGAGTGGCCGGCGGTGCCGTTACGCGGTGGCCCGCGGTGCCGGCGACCGGCACCTGGCACCCGGCACGGCGGAAGGTTCCGCGCGCCGGCGGACAATGAAAGCGAAGGAGCGATATGGCATTCCAACTTGACGCGACGGCGATCGCCCATGTGTCGATGAATCCCGCGGTACGCGATGCGGCGGCCGTCGGCGCCGGACTGATCGAACTGTGGCCGCTGACCGACGCCAAGCAGATGGACAATGACACGAAATACGGTGAGAACCTGCAGGTGCGGATGACCCGCATGGCCGCACGGGTCATGACCGGCGACGACGTGACGGTCCCCGATGCGGAGTTCGTGTATGAGGGTGCGGACGAGATTCCCGGTCGTCCGCAGCGAATCGTCGATGCGTTGCTCGCCGCGAATGACGCTTACGACGAGATGGGCGACTACTCCGAAACCGGCGACACGAGGCTGATCATGAGAGGCGCCGGCCAGTTGGGCGTCGATTGGGATGATGACACCGTGCACGCCATCGCCGAAGCGTTGGAGGCAATCGAACAGGCCATCGGCATGGGCGGTGGTGCCGCCGGTGGTGCCGACGCCGCCGGTGCCGCCGCGCCTGCGAATGCTGCGCCCAGTGCCGATGTCGAAGCCATCGCGCAGCGATTCGCCACGGTGACGGTGGCGGCCGACGGGTTGCTGCGCCTGATCGATCTGCGCAAGCCGTCGCGCGCGGTGCCGGTGATGTTCTATGTCAACGAACTGTGCGAGCGCCTGTCGGTGCCGCGGCTGTGCTTCAAGGCCGAGCAGCTGTCGTCGCTGATGACCGCCCGATCGCTGACTAACGACGACGAGGCCGTCCTAGCCGAAACGGTGAAATTGTTTACTATGGTCGCGGCGAGTGAGTGGAAACGTCACCATGACGACGTGCTGTGGGATGCCGCCGAGGCGAAGCGGCTCGCGAAAGAGGAGGACGAGCGCCGCAACAAGGAGGCGCTCGCCGCCAAGTTCGCGCACGTGGGCGACGACCCGTCCAAGCCACCCGTGGAGCTGTGACGGCTGCCGCCTGACGTCTGATGGGACGGGGCGGAGACCTGAAATATATGCGATTCACCGCTGACTGCTCGGAATCGTGCCGACCTGCTTGCGGCGCGCCCGCTGAATGTGGCGTACTTCTTCCAGAACCTGAGGAACGCCTTGCCGAACGAGCACCCGTAGTAGGGTTTGTCCAGCGGCAGCTCGCCTGTGCCGAACTGAGAGGGGCCGGCGTAAGGACTGTTGCCGCCGTACTCCGGCGCGGCCGTATATGGCTGCTGTGGTGCGGCGCCGGCTCTATTCGCTGTCGTCGTTGAACGCGATGGTGTCGTCCGGGCCGAGGAGCAGGCGTTCCGCGAGACTGATGATGGTCAGCAGCAGTGCGGTCAGTGCGACCACCATGATCGTTGCGGAGAAGATTAGCGGGGTGCGGAACGAGTTGAAAGCGGCCTGCAGCCAGATGCCCAGGCCGTTCATCGCGCCCAGATATTCCGCCGTCACCGCGGTGCCGAACACATAGGCGGCGCTGATACGCAGGCCGCCGAACACCTGGCGGGCGGCGACGCGCAGCTTCACATGCCACAGCGCCCATGCGCGGGTGGCGCCGCAGGTGAGCGCCACGTCCTCGTAGAACTGCGGTACGGCGAGCATGCCGCGGCACGTCTGCACGGCGACGGGGAACACGCCGAATACGGCGACGATCACGATTTTTCCGAGCGGCTCGAACCCGAACCAGATCATGAACAGCGGGGCGATGGTGATGAGCGGGATGGTCTGCGCGGCGGCGAGCAGCGGATAGATACCGCGATACAGGGTTTTGGACACGTACAGGCCGATGCCGATGAGCACCCCGGCCACCGCTGCGATGAGAAAGCCGGTGATTGCCTCGTATGTGGTGATGGCGGTCGCCTCCCACAGGTCGGGCCAAGTCTTGACGATCGATGCGGCGATCTGGCTGGGGGAGGCGAGCACGCGTTGGGAGATGTGGCCCGCATCCACGGCGATCTCCCATACGATGAGCAGCCCGCCGACCGTGAACGCCGGCGGCGCGACGCGTGCGAACAGGGATTTCAGTGTGCGCATGGCGTGATCTTCGGACAATGTGAAACCTTAGGGATGGGATTGATGGGGGTTGGCGAGTTGACGGGCTGACGGAGGGAGATGGGCCGGGTAGGAGGGAGAAGAGCCCCGGAATCGTTACGAGAGTCGGAAAACTCCCCTCCGTCCCGTCTCGTGACGGACCGAAGGGGAGTGGAGGTTGGACCGGCCGGCTGTGACGAACCTGTGCTCGCGGATTCGCGGAACTGTAGCTAGATTGGCTGCGGCCGGACTGGCTGCAGCCGGATCAGCCCACGTACTCGTTGGTCGCGAGGTCCTTGGCTTGCGGCGCGGACGCGGGATCGTTGCCGTCCTGGTCCTTGTAGGTGCCGGCCTTGTACTGGAACTCCAGGTACGGCTGCGCGTCATCGAAGTTCGTGGTGCCGGGCAGCGACTTCGGATCGTCGGTCGTCCAGTAGTTGTTCTTGGCGATCTCCTCCATCGAGGTGCGGGTCAGCTTGGAGTCGAGCTGCGCCTCCTTGGCCTGTTCGACCAGGATGTCGGCGGCCTTGTCCGGGTTGGCGAGCGCGTAGTCGTAGCCCTTCTTGGTGGCGGCGATGAACTTCTTCAGCGCATCCGCGTTGGCGGAGTCCTTGAGCCAGGAGCCCTTGACGGCGAATCCCAGCTGGTCGGGGTTGCCGGGCACGCCCCAGTCGGAGGCGACGAAGCAGTTGAGCTTCGGGCCGTTCAACTCGCTTTCCACGCCTTCCCAGGTCACGTAGAAGCCGCCGAAATCACCCTTGCCGCTGGTCAGCGTCTCGAAGGTGTTGGTGCCGGCCGTCGCGGTCTTGATGTCGCCGGTGCCGCCAGCGTACTTGATCATCTGGCGGACGACCGCGGTCTGCTCGGCGGAGCCGAAGCTGACGAAGGTCTTGCCGGAAAGGTCCTTGGGCGTCTTGATGTCGGTGCGGGATGCCAGCGCGCACCAACGGGCGACCGGCTTCTGCGTCAGGTCGAACACGAACTTCAGGTCAGCGCCCTGCGAGTTGAACGCGGCGACGTTGCTCAGCGTGGTGAAGCCCACGTTGGCCACGCCGTTCTCGACGCTGGTTTCAGCTCCGGCCTGGGCGGTCGGCAGGATCTTCACGTTGACGCCGGCATCCTTGTAATAGCCGAGCTTCTGAGCCACGTACAGACCGATGTGGTTCGTGTTCGGCGTCCAGTCGAGCATGAACGACACGGTCGGTGTGGAGCCGGAGTTCTTGGAATCGGTGTTGCTCGCGGAATTGGTGTTTCCGCAGGCGCTGAGCGTCAGGCCGAGCGCGACGGCCCCAACCATCGCCACGATCTTGCTGAAGCCCTTGACTGTCTTCATCTTCTGTCTCCTTGCCTTCTGCGCACGTCGTGCGCCTGCCGGCTGACACACGCCGGGCGGGAAGGTGAGGAGCCCGCGCGACATGAATCAGACCCGTCGCATCGCAGCGCGACACATATCGCCTTGCAATGCGTTTACTTCTCTGATGTCTGGCACGGCTGCTGCCACCAACCGCGCGAACGTTCTCCAGTATAGCGGTATGCGGGGGATCGTGGTATGTCTCGACGGGCGGCTTCGCGCAGGAGCCGGTGTGACGGCGCGGCATCGGGCCGCCATGGCATGTCTCCCGCCGGTGGACATGTGTTTGCCGGATTGCCGGGGCATTGCTGTTTTCTGCTGTTCTCGGGGCGGACCGTTTCCCCGCCGGGTTCATGGGCTACGATGCTAGTGGCTCGTGAAATGGCTTGTGAGATCAAGGAGGATGCCGATGATGAAGGCCGTGTTCTTCGACTTGGACGGGACGCTGATCGATTCCGATCCGTATTGGGTGCGCTCTCAGGAGACCTTGGTGCGCTCCTGCGGCGGGGAATGGAGCGACACGCTCGCCGATGCGCTGCAGGGGGCGGCCTTCCCCGAGACCGTGCGTCTGCTGCGCGGTGCGGGGGTCGATTGGGATGGCGATGCAATCGTGCGGCACCTGTCCGATGAGGTGCTGCGCATGGAAAAGGAGCGTCTGCCGTGGATTGAGGGCGTTCGCGATGTGCTGTCCGGTCTGGCGGCGGCGCACGTTCCGGCCGTGCTGGTGACCGGCTCCCCGCGCGAGATCGTCGAGAATGTGATGGCGCAGGCGCCTAAGGGCGCGTTCGTCGGCTATGTGTGCGGCAACGACGATGTGACGCCGAAGCCCGATCCGGCGCCGTATTGGCGTGCGGCGTCGATGGTCGGGCTGCCGGCCGATGCGTCGGGTGCTGGTCAGTGTCTGGTTTTCGAGGATTCCAAGCCCGGGTTGACGGCGGCTCGGGCGTCGGGCGCGACGGTGGTCGCGGTCACCGGTCATGCTCGTGTGGATATGAGCGACAGTGGGCTGTGCGATGAGGCAATCGTTGACTATCGCGGGCTGACCATCGCCGATTTGGCCGGCTGGATGTGATGTGCCAGCCAGATTGTCGCGGCGTTGCAACGGTTTCATGGGTTGTTCCCTCATATTCGCACGTGTTTGGGCTTCGCGTGACTCGGTCGGATAACAGGAACTTCATCCTTCGGCGCGAAAGCGGCATCTGCGTTTCGAGGGGGTGATTTCGTCTCGCCCAAACATCTATCTACGTTTCGAGGGGTTGCTGTCTGCCAGTATACGAAGTATGAGGGGCGGAATATCGCCATCAATATAGGGAGGATTGACGAAAAGCAACCCCTTGAAATGCAGATAGATGTCTGCGAGGGCTGCGATCAACCCCTTGAAACCGAGAAAGTGGTGTTGCGGACTCTTTTCGTGTGGTGGCGCTTGATTATGTTGTGGCTTGGCTGCGACATATTGCGAGTGCACTGTCGATGATGAGTGAATGGCGGTGGGGATGCCATTCGATGATATGAAGCTCGTCAAGCGTGGAATCTCCAGTGTACGAGCACGAATCCGCTCGTTTGCGTCCCTAAGTGCGCGCCGAAACGACGACCGTGCGCACATAGGGACGCAAACAGGGGCATTTGCGTCCTTATGTTCGCGCGCTTGTCGTTTCGGCGCGCACTTAAGGACGCAACTCGGGGAGTGACGGGAGTGTAGGCACGTATGTGGGCCTTGCGGCGCAGCAAAGATATGGGGCAGTCCCAAAGAAACCGGGTGAAGGTAGCGGTGTGAATGGGCGCGGCATGTACGAACGCGGGGTAGGTGGGCAATGCGCAATCAGCAGGAACGGTGCGTCTCGGGCGGGAATGGTTGGAAGGATCCAGCGCGCTGACAAGTAGGAGGGGTGGGCTTGCGAGGCGAACCAGCATGGAAGGAGTTGGCGCACCGCATTGACTGGTGGGAGCGAGCGGCGGAACGAAAGGGGTGTAAAACAAGGCAACGGGGAGTGCCGCGTGTGACCGTTTACATGCATGAGTGTAGGGATTGTGTGACGACTCGCTGTGCGCGCTAACACGATTTGCGTTTTGCCAGTGGTTGCGATACATGAGTATCAACGATAATTTCGGTTGCGGTGATGGAATCGAAACAAGCAATTGGAGCTGTATAAGTAGCAATACAAGGGGACGATCATGAACAACGATCAGAACAAGGTCATGGACCAGCGCGAGACCCGCGAGGACGAGTCGCAGGATTGGGCGACGCTGTTCGCCGGTTTCGCCGCCTGAGCGCGCCGAAATATCCTGACCGAGGCGCACTTGCCGGATTGACGATACATCGCCGTACATGGAATCCGACAGTCACCCATCGGCAGGACGACGCAGCAACCTTCATGCGCAACGCCGTCGAAGCCGCCATCAAAGCCGGCGCTTCGACCGCCATACCAGCAGCCGTTCTTTCTGCCATCGACGGCGCGACCGTGAGACCGATTGACCAAAAGTGAGTGAACCGGCTCACGTCCCGTTGACGCGGCACAATGGAATGTATGACTGAAGCTGAACATTCAAAAGACACCAAACCAGAACTTCCGGCTCATGTTCGCGTGCGCTTCTGCCCATCGCCGACCGGCACGCCGCATGTCGGCATGATCCGTACGGCGTTGTTCAACTGGGCCGAAGCCCGCGCCACCGGCGGCAAGCTGATCTTCCGAATCGAAGACACCGACGCCGTGCGCGACTCCGAGGAAAGCTACAACCAGATTCTCGAATCCCTGCGCTGGCTGGGCATCGACTGGGACGAGGGCATCGACGTGGGCGGCCCCCACGGCCCGTACCGCCAGTCCGAGCGCGGCGACATCTACAAGGATGTGGCCGCAAAGCTGCTCGAAGCCGGCTACGCCTATGAGTCCTTCTCCACTCCGGACGAGATCAAGGAGCGCAACCTCGCCGCCGGCCGCCCGGCCGAATTCGGCTACGACGGTTACGACCGCGACCTCACCGAGGAGCAGAAGGCCGCCTTCCGCGCCGAGGGCCGCAAGCCCGCGCTGCGCATCCGCATGCCCGACGAGGACATCGCCTTCGACGACCTCATCCGCGGCACCATCGAATTCAAGGCCGGTTCCGTGCCGGACTATGTCATCGTGCGCCCGAACGGCGATCCGCTGTACACGCTCACCAACCCGGTCGACGACGCGATGATGGACGTCAACGTCGTGCTGCGCGGCGAGGACCTGCTCAGCTCCACACCGCGTCAGATCGTGCTGTACCGCTACCTGATGGAGCTCGGCATCGCCAAGCAGATGCCGCTGTTCGGCCACATGCCGTACGTGATGGGCCAGGGCAACAAGAAGCT
>OLGO01000091.1_pt1 | contig 98529 bp, 95 predicted proteins | sample 1605861 | NCBI WGS metagenome assembly OLGO01 (sample SAMN03283253) | human gut metagenome | biome: human-associated habitat; material: feces | host: Homo sapiens | place: USA | collected 2013
TGGCATCACGGTAACTGAGCAGCTGCCAGAAGTCTGTGAGTTCCGGATCCTCCATCTCCGCCAGCCGCTGGATATTCTGAATCAGGTTTCTCTGCTTCTCTATGATTTGTTCCGGCGTCCAGGCCAGTGCAGCATTTCGCTCCTGCTCGCACTTGCATTTCCAGCATAATCCCTCATAACCCAAGGCTGTCCCACAGCCAGGACAAGTATATTTCAAACTCATAAATTTCCCCTTCTTTCATCTTGTACCAAAAACGCCCTTCCCGCATGGTAGACAGGCTGACGCAAGGCGTTGAAATTGCATGGAGATAAGGAATCACATATTCTTATGTGATTCCTAAAGTATGCAAATATGTATGCAAAAATAATTGGTATATGTAGGCGTGGTTTTGGGGCCATGACTATTACAAACAAACTCTTAAATTTTACACCAGAGTTTCCTTTCTTTTCAATAACATCTCTATAAGAATAATTCTCTTTACCATTTTATTATATCATGCGAAGACCATTTCTTCAATTGTTTCGTTCGATTTGCTTATAAAAATTCTAAATTAAAATTTAAATATAGCATTTTATTTCAATGTCAAAATTCTATTTGCTCCAAAAAAAAATTTATACATGTCTATTATATATCGTATTGTGGATAAAAGTCAACACTACACGCTTATTTTTATCATCTGTTGTGGATATAATTTAACAAGAAAAGAGGTGAGATGATGTCAGAAAATGAATTGCTTTTACAACAAATTGGGAAAAGAATCATTGAACGCCGCAAGAAGCTCGGATTAACACAAGAAGCACTTGCAGAAAAGGGCGATATGACAACACAGTTCGTATCTTATGCTGAATCAGGTAAACGAGCAATGCGACCTGAAAATTTATTAAAAATTTCCTCCGCATTAGGAGTAAGTGCAGACTACATTCTAACTGGTGAAATAGTTGATAAGGATTATCTGTTGTTGTCTGATAAAATGCGAAAATTAACACCATCTCAGCTTCGATTGATAGAAAATATTGTTGATGAGTGTAATTCACTTTTTAATCATGAAAAATAACTACTTCAGTGTCTGTTTCTTCTTTCTGCTGTAATTTCTCTTAAAGTGGGTACTTCAAGGCGGCTCACGATGAACCGCCCCTCAGTCCACAAAAAAGACAAACTGCTCCCTTGTGAGTAAAAATAGATTTTTCAAAGTAAATAATATCGATTGGAGGTCGCACTTCCGTTTTCGCGGTAGTGCGGCTCTTTTCGTATCAGACCGGCTTTTTCCAAATCTTTGACAGCCCGCTTTACTGTGCTGCGGGAGAGCGACAGATCTTTTGCAATGGTATTCAGTCCCGGCCACGCCTTTTTCTCCTTGTCCATCCGGTCGTGCAAATAAATATAGACGAGCTTAGCACGGTGCGGCAGATCCATTTTATATAAAAAATTAAGTCTGCCCATCTGAGGTTACCTCCGTGTTTTTTGGTGGCTGCGGAAGCGGTGTCCTGCGGTTTTTGGGGACGGTCTGCAGAGCTGTACCTCCGTTTTTATCCTTTTCATCATTCTTTTTTATCAATGCAGGCTGGTGATGTTCTGTCATCTGCTGATTCTGACCGCCGGAGAAAGAGTCATCGTTTGGCGGCGCAGCCGGTTCCAGTAATTCAGGATGGTATTTTTTAATAATGCCGTCTGTAATATCCTTCTTGGATGCATACTTTACCTCTCTGTTCCCCTGATCGGCAACAGTATAAGGGTGGTCTTCGTCAAAATGGATTCCCCATTTAAAAAACAGTTTGAGCTTTACCTTCATCGGATAGAAACCTGTTTTCATCACCACGAACTGACCTTTCGGCATACTCTTTAGTTCGTCCGGCGTCATCAGCGGCCGTTCAATCATCTGCAGAGATTCTGACGGATCATTTTTGCTTCTCGACACTGAGCCGGACATAACAGTACGGCTGCCGAGCGCTTTGGACAAGGTTTCTGCAGAAGTGCTTTGCGGTGCAAATCCTCCGAAGATAGTGAGCTGAGTATTGTCTACGATAATCTCAGCGCCTTCCTTGCCGTAGTTCTTTTCAAGCTGGCTAAACGACTGAATAATCGGAACGATCTGCAGTCGCCTTGAACGGGAAGCAGAGAACATCATTTCCGCTGATTCAATTTTAGGAAGAGTTCCGTACTCATCACAAAAGAATACACACCGGTTTTTGAGCTTACCGCCGTTTTCATCCGCCACAGCGAGAATTTCACGGTATAGCTGCTGAATGATCAGAGAGATCATGAAGAAGGTTGCCGGATTTTCCTCCGGCATAATAATAAACAGCGCAGACTTTTCATTGCAGAATTTTTCCGCGTCAATTTCGGTATCAAAGCAGAGAATTTGCTCTAATTCCGAATCCAGAAAAGCATTCAGCCTTGAGAGAGCAGTGGACATAACCGAAGCCATCGACTGCTCCGCAGTATTTAAGGCCGCACCTGCAAACCATTTCGCTTTGTGATCGTTTGGGAGCAGTTCCATGAGCTGCTGAAACTGATTTTTTCCTTTCTTGCCCGAAGGCGCCAGCAGCTCCTGAATGATTTTAAAAACCGATACAATGTGGCGCTGTTCCGGCTTGCAGAACTCTGCAACAAGCAGAATCGTCGCTGTGAGCAAACCTTCTGCTGCGTCATAAAAATAAGCGTTTTGTCCAAATGATGCCGCATCCATTCCCGACAGGATAATGGTCTTTGAAATGATCTTGGCGTACTTCTCACACCGTGCCTTATACACCAGCTTGTCAGGATACTTTTTGTATAAATCCATATACTTGTTGACGAGGTGCAAAAGATTATTGCCGTTGCTCTTAGTAGGATTTCTGAGGTCGATCACTGAAACATGATAGCCATAGTCTTTTGCAATCCGACCGTAGTTTCTCATGATGTCACCTTTGGTGTCAGTAGAAAGCCAGCTCATGCCGGAAGCACAAGCATACTCGATGCAAGGATAAAGCCAGTACGCAGTTTTGCCGACACCTGCCGCACCAATCATCAGTGCATGAACATCGCCAGTGTCAATCATGGCAGTGGTATTTCCGGTACAGCCGACCACAATGCCCTGCGGAAGAGAGACTTCCTCTGTCTTGTCCTTCTTTGAAAACGGCAGACGAAGGTGTACAACAGATGCGGTTGGCTCCTGACCATTCTTTGCTTGTTTTCTCCACTTATCAGGTGTAAAAGGAATGTGTTTGTAAGTTTTTCGAATCTCCCGTTTGGTTGCCCAGCGTGCTGTACCATGCTGACCGTCACCGACCGTTCTGCTCTTGATGCCGTTCAGACTGTAGATGTGTGACAGCAGCGTCACCCCGCCGAGTACGGCAAACATGACCGCACCTACAACAATCAGAGTTGTAATATTTGACATGGTTCTTCTGCCTCACTTTCTTCAACAGGATATAATAAATCCTCGTTCCAGTCCTTGTGGATCGGTACGAGGATTTCATGTTTGATGCCCTTTATAAAGAGCTTGTCAGATATTCGTTTCGCTGCAGACTGTCCTGCTTCGTCATTATCAAGGCAGAGGTATACCTTGCGGATATTTTGATTGTCTTTCATCATCTGCCACAGCACCTGATCAGATACACCGCAGCAGGCGGCATAATTGTTTTTCTGCCAGCCTTCCTTATGCATTGAAATGAAGGAGAGCATATCTATGGGTGCTTCGAAAACAAACAGTTGATCATTACCGCCGTTCCAGTGGAAACTATATTTCGGATTACTGCCGGTGACATTACCTTTGTATGAGCTTTCCGAACCGCTGCCTCGCTTATGGGCATGAACTGATACGCCGTCTTTATCTTTTCCCACAAATACCACATTGTGATAATCTGCTGATTCATAAATCAACCCTGTGTGTGCAAAGGCATAGAGAACATATCGGTCAATCCCTCTACGGTTTAAAAGATAGGCGAATACTCTGCGCATATTATCGTTCTTCTCCGGCAATTCAAATGGTACTTTCGGGTTTCGCTGAACAGGCGGTGATACCATCAGCGTTCCTACACAGCCGCCAAGAAGGTATTCCATTGCTTCGGGATAGTCTTTGTTGTAAAACCGTCTGACAAAATCAATCGCATCCCCGCCGACTTCTTCATATTGATGAAACCATAAATTTCCTCTAACAGTAACCTTTTCAGAGCCATTACGCCATTCATACTCCGAACCGGAGCGCCGGAGTGTTTCGCCCTGACTGCGAAGCATTTCTGCGATGTCTGTCTGCCGCGCCTGTTCTTTTTGCTGTTCTGTAAAATGAATATATTTTGTTGCCACTTTCTATCCTCCTATCCTTGCTTAATACCGAGCGCTTCGTTTTTCTCCTGAATTTTTCGGCGCAGTTTCCGGTCAATTATTGCTCCGCTTTTTCTTTTACGCTCGTCTTCTAAACGATTCCGAATCATTTGGCTCATATGATGCAGCAGTCTGAGCGTACTCATTGCTGCAAACCAGTTTCGATTATTTTTGATGCTGTGCAAAAGCTGTGCGGCATATTGATTGCCGTGTTCCGCAGAAGCAGTCAGCCATCGGATTGCTTGTTGTTCATCCCGTTCTAAATCTTTTCCTCTCAAATATATTAGACCAAGCTGATATTCGGCATAATGATTTCCCTGTGCAGCGGCGATCTGAAACAGCCTGACAGCTTTCTGAATATCCGTATACCCATCTTCGGTCAATCGAATTTTACCCGCAAGATAGGCAGCACAGGCATTTTCCTTTTCTGCTGCTCGTTCCAGATACAGAATTGCCTTGCTGATGTCCTGTCCCACAACTTCTCCGTGGTATAAAAGTTTTCCGAGCAGATATTCTGCCGAAGAGAATCCGCTTTCTGCAGATTCGGTCAGTAAACGGACGGCTTCAGGAATATTCTGTAATAACAGCATTCCTTCCAGATAAGCTTTCCCAAGGGTGTACTGAGCGCAGCAGTTTTTCTGCTCTGCCGATGAGGTCAATAATCGGACGGCACGGTCAATGTCCTGTTCGGTATCCTCACCTTTGAGCAAGGTCTTTCCGAGAAGGTATTCCGCGTAAGAGTTTTCTTCTTTCACTGCTTCTTCCAACCACAGCAGAGCATAGTCTGTATTTTTAGGAACATCTTTTCCTTTCAGAAACAAACTTCCCAAGGCACATTGAGCATAGACATGACCTTTTTGTGCAGCCTTAAACAGATAGTCCACCGCTTTTTTCGGATCGTAGTCCATCAAGTCTTTTCGAAGATATAACTTTCCGAGACCGTATAAGGCATCAGAACTGTCAAGTTCCGCGGCTTTTTCAAAATACTGTTTTGCCTTCAGTAGATCTACCTCTGTGCCGATGCCGTTCATATTCATCTGTCCTAAACGGTAGTACAGCTTATCATCTGCCATGTTTTGTTCAATCGCAAGAAAACCTTCATATGCTTTCTGATACCACGCTTTGGATACTGATTGACTGGGAGCTGTACCAATGCCGTCCTTGCACATTTTTCCGAGTTCATATGCGGCATAGGCATTTGGACTTTCAGAATGTTCCGCTGCCATGCGATACAATGCATAAGCTTTTTTATTATCCTGCTTCACACCTTGACCTCGGCGGTACAGGCTGCCGAGCGCATAAGCGGCGAATGGATTTTCTTCCGTTACTGCTTTCTTGTACCATTCTGCCGCCTGCTCGTAATCCTGCTCAACGCCGTATCCGAAAGAGAACAGCTTTCCAATACGGTATTGCAGATATCCTTTTTTCTCAGCGGATGCTTCTTTGGCAATAAAACTCCAATAGGCTTTCAGAAACCATTCCTGTGCCTGTTCTTCGTCTTTTTCACACCCAAGTCCTAACAGATACATTTTGCCTAAATCATGCATTGCAAAGCCGTTTGCCTTCTTTGCTTCGGACTGCATGAGAGTAAACGCTGCTTGGAAATCAGGCGGCATTTCTTTTGTGCCATAAAAAAACTGACGAGCCTTTTTATACTCGTCAGTCCACCATGTGTCCTTTTTCTTTTTTCCGTTGCCGCCAGAAAATTGGTAGTTGGAACTGCTGACCAACTCGATCGGTTCATTTTCTGCTCGATCGTCATCACTATCTGTTTCTAAATTATCTTCATCCATATCGAGCAGAGTTTCTTCTGAAGCTTCCTCTGTCTTGATATGCTCAGCAACGATATTCATTGCTTCCTGTACTACTGCATTGCGTATGGATTTGAATTCTTTGTTTTGGGACAGCGAAACACGCTCCGGCATAGTTTCCGTATAGGTGCGGATCACTTCTTCTCTTTGTTCGTACCACAGATTGTATAGGGAAGAGATGCGCTCATCAGAAGAAAGTTCATCTACGATTCGGTTGACCATTGCTTTGACATCTGCTTTTAGATATCCGTACTGTTTTTTGCCGCCTGTTTTTGAAAGGCGGTCGGCAAGCTGCAGAAGCATTTCTTCGAGCTTTGGGTTTTCATAACTGCCTGCGTTGATTTTTGAAACAATCTCAGCAATCAATTCTCGGCTCTGCTGACGAAGTGCGTTCCGTTGTTCAGTTTGTTTTTCATACACAAAGTAGAGGTCTTGGGCAAATATGTCCTTCGCAAATGAAGAACGCAGATTCATCACGCCCTGTTTGGAGAGGTACGGTTTGATTCCTTCATCCGCATATACCATGAGGTGTACATGGGGGTGATGAGATTCGTTATGAAAGGCGCCGTACCATTTCAGATGTTCCATCGGTATCTTGAAATTTTCAGCGAGCGCCTGAGTCTGTGTGCGAAGCATATCCCTCCATCGTTCACCATTATCATATCCAAGCCGCTGAGCATCTTCACGGCGAAGCGATATGATGATCGTCCACACATTGCCTTCATAAACATTCAGCTCATCTGAGACTTTGTTCAGCTTAATCCTCACGCCGTCATCGGTAAACAATCCGTGCGAACCGAACCGCTGCGCTCTCGGTCGGGTAGCGATATAGTCTGCGTAGGTCTTTGTCTGTATCACCTCATAGGCATTGTCTTCCAAAGCACGGGTGATGAACTCCGAAGCGTTTCCGGCAGTCGGCTCTTTCAGATAGTCTTCATATTCCAGCATTTCTTTTGAGTCGGGAAAATCTTCGAGGATTTTTTCAATGAGCTGCTGTTGTTTTAAAGAAGACAGCGCCAGTTTGTATGACTCATCGATTTTTTCTACACCTTCACGGGTAGCGATATACTTTGCATAGCCGCCAACGCTCTGCCGTTCATTCGGTTTGAGATATTTAAACTTGGTAATCAGCTTTGCCATTGATTATCCCTTCTGCCAATCGAGTGCATCGTCAAAATCAAGTGATCCTTTCAGGCGCGTTACTTCTTTGACGCATTCTCCGCGCAGGCGCTTCAGCGAGACATCATCTATTTCATTGGTAGCCGCCACAATATTTTGAAGTATGGCAAGCTCTACTGCTATTTTGAAAAGGATTCTGCTTGTACGATTGTCACTCTCGGCTACAATACTCTTTAGTGTAGAAGTTACGATACTCGGCAGAAAACTTTTGTTGTCTTCTGATATCAGATACCCGATATAGAAGTTAACCGCCTTTTCTATAAATTCAGATTTGCTTTCGCAATTGTCTTGCCTGTAGATTTCTCCCACTTTTTGAAGGGTATCAGGATACATCCACAGGGCAAATTTCTTCTTGTTCTCAAACATGATCCATCTCCTTATTTGTTTTACAACGCCTGTTACAACCCCTCACTTTTTCCTTGCACAGTCGGTGATTACGGTCATCTGCAACCCCGACAACAGGCATTCGGGCAGTTTTACAACCCCTATGGTTTACCGCAGCCAAAAGAGCCGTAAAACCCTGATGCGGTCGGCATTGCCGTCCGCTGTGAATCGGAACGGGGAAGCCTCAGCAACCCCGTTCCTTTCACCTGCTTGCTTTTCGACCCTGCGGTTCCTGCAAAAGCCGTCTGTTTTTCATCGGCACAATTTGCCCCAAATTGCTCCGTATATGTCCTGACGGGTAACTTGTCCATCCTGCCGTTCAAAGCGGCACAAATCGGCACACAGGGGGGCAGTTACGAGCGAAACAAACCTTCGCAATGTTTTACATGCTCATAGTTACATTTTCGTCTTCGCTATCATCTTCAGCGGAAACTTCGTTCTCGGTTTTATCTAAGTTGATTTCTTTTCCGGCAAGACTGTTGTTAAAAATTTCGCGGCGGCAATCTTCACCGCGGTAATCGGAGCGGTATGCCTTGTATGCTGCAACTGAAAAATCATGCAGGGTGAATGTCTGCCATACATTATCGCTGTTATCACATACACTGACGCAGCCTTCGTCTAAGTCAAATTCAACAAGTGCGGTAATGCGTTTGTCTGTATTGATATCCGTACAGGCTTCATTGAATTTCTTAAGACTGATTGGATTCGTTTCGATAAAAGCTGCAGCAAGTGTTTGTGGATTAGCTGACAACTCGTTCCGATCATAAAGACGGTAACGATAGGCTGCCTGCATTGGTGAACGGAAATGATCGCTTGTAAAATGATAATCCTCTCCGTCTTCACGAACATGATAAACTGCAAAGCGGCGTTTGGCTTCTATTCTTGCCTGCTCGGCAGCTTCTTCGCATTCAATCTTTGCTTCAATAGATGCTCGCTGTTCATCATCCACATACTCCTGATAGAGCACATCAAAGGCTTCGCTCAGTTTATCTTCAATTGTTTCAGCAGTCCGGTTTCCAAGCGCTTCTTCCAACGCTTTGACACGATACTCATTGAGAAAAAGTGTGATATCAATATCATTCATTAGGGTTCGCCTCCGGTTTTGTATCAGTGCCCACAGCAGAAGGAAGAGAAGGTTTTGCTTTTTTAGGGCGCGGAGCAGGAGCCTGCGGTGCGTTGCCAGATTTCATTTCAATAAAATCACGGACTCCGGCAGGAACGGTTTTTGAATACAAGGTGTCCAGCATCTTTTCGAGTTCGCTTTCTACCATTGCATTCTTTTGACTGAGATACATCCTCAGTGCAGAGAGTTTTTCTTCATCGAACGAAATAGTAATTGCGGATTTTTTCATATTTAATCTCCTTTCTATGCTGCTATCGCTTTTCATACAGAACAATTCTGCATGAACCCATCACTGGGTTCTTCTTCAGCTTCGGTCATGTCTTTATAGGCAGATTTGACTTCTGCAAGGTATTGCTGAGCCAAAGCCGGATACTCGCCAAATAGAGGCTGTATATTTTTAAACCCATAATGCTTCTCATGGGTATTGGGATCGTGTCTGCCCAGCACGTAATGCAGCGGAATATCTTCCATAGTAAAAAACTCACCGTGTATCCTGCAGGTTTTTTCATCCCTGTTTATACCGAGTATGATACCTCCCCGAAGCGCAAAGTCATCTGCGGATGCATAAGGTTCCGTTGCTACAAACAGCACTCTTTCGCCATTATGTAGTTCGTGACTTAACAGACAGTCCCGCATTCGTCCGATCATTTCACCTCTGCAGAGGAAGTGTTCCTTTTGGAATTCTTGTTCGGACATTTCCATTGCTTTCAGTGCGTTCTCGTAAGCCGGGCGGATTTGAGATTCGGGCATTCCATATTTAAAATAATGCAGGCTGTAATCTCCGAAGTAGGCGGTCACTTTTTGTTCGTGAGGAATATTCATTAGTTCCTCATAGGTAGCAACAAGGTCGGCGCTGTATCGGTCATTAAAATTATCGGCTGAAATTTTGTCTGCTACATCATGTTGAACACGATTCATTTGCACCCATCTTTCATAGTCTTCTGCTTCACACTGTCCGTTCAGAATTTCGGAAAAGGCTCGAACACGATGCGGATCACAATTACTCAGCTTGCAGATAAGGCAATTGTATCCGTGGCGCAGGCTTTCAACGGTTGAATTAAGGACATCTGACCAATCTCTTTTTCCTTCTGCAGTAAGAGTATCTTTCCTTAATTCAGACACAACTGGAATATCTAAATCATCTGATTCACATTCAAAATGCACATCGCAAAGGTTACAGCCCATAAGAGAGAACAGACTCATTGCTCCGGTAAGGCCGCCTTCCTGACATTGCTGACAGTATTCCATATGATAGGTCATCTCGATGCAGTCCTCGGTCATAATGAGTTCATTGATTTCTTTTCTCTGCTGTAATTCTTCACGGAACAATTTTCCGAATCCATTTTCATTACTGATTGCCGCTTGATCAAAGTGATAGGATAATTCTTCATAGGTAACTGCCCATTTTCCGTCCTCAGAATTTTCTGTACCTTCACGGATACAGTAATCTACAAGTTGTTTAATATCATTTCGTATCAGTTCCCGGGCATTAGGAATAAAAGCGGAATAACGAGCATAGTTAGAACCTTCCGAACTGACAAGGATTCCGTCTGTGTGATTTTCTCCGATCACCAGCAGGGCATGATCCTGACCTTTTTCATAAAACATAGCGTCCTGATGCTTTGCAATAAAAATATAATCATCTAAAAGATTTTGACAAAAGCGAGAGTATTCGCTTTCGGACAATTCAATAACATCCTGTATCACGCATGGTTCAGCTTCAATTTTTTTATCCTTTCGCCGCCAGCATACATTAATAATCATTGTGATTCCTCCTGTTTTTCCACATAGTTGATATAGGGTATCTTGAGCCAATGCGTCCAAGCGGTATCCTCTAATTTGTTTCGGATGACGCCAGCTTTAGTGTTTGCCGCCTGAACCACTTCGCCGTTTCCGATATAAATTCCAATGTGACCTTGGTGCCATACGGCAAGTCCGGGAATTTCGGGAATCGTATCGATCGTTCCTTTTTCAGTTGCGTTTTCGTACATGGTGTCTGCGCCAATATCCGGCATTCCGTTTATTCCGTATTCCACCTCATGGCTGTCGGCATTTAACCATCCATAGCCTTTAATAAGGCCGACACAGTCTGCCGTTCTGCCGCCGAGCCAATTCTGCCGGATGAATTCTTCATAACCACCGACCTCGTCCGGGTATTGGTTTAGCTTAAAATCAAACATTTCCTGATCAAACACATCTCCATAGGTTCCCCACACATAACCCCAACCGGATTTTTCAGCTTCAATTGCCCACTGTACTAAATCAAGGTTATTTTTTGTAGTGGGATCAGTGTAACCGGAAGTGTCTATATATACTGCGCGGATTCCACCCATGACCTTTCCGAAATCCTCTGCAGTCAGTTCAGTTCCAAAGGCGCTGTTGACGGATTCAATTAGCTGCTCGTCTGTTTGGTCTGCGTTAAAACATCCTACCAGTTTTGATACAAAATCGGATTCGGAGGCATGTTCGGAAAGTATAAGTGCATATAAGACCTGTGCTTCTTTAACTCTGCCACTAAAACCTGCTGCTTTCATTTCACTCTCAATAGACAGCATAGTATCCTCTACAAGCTGCAGCTTTGCCTGTTCCTCTGCGGACAGATTTTCTACAACCATCTGCTGGAGACGGTCAGTGTCAAGGTCAATCCCGCCATTGAATATAGAAACTACTGCTACAATCGGCATGATAATAATAATGATAATTCCCAACACAATCCCGCCAATCGTTTTTATAACCTTTGGATTTGTGAGCAGCGCAACCGCAATTTTTTTAAGCGCTGCTCCTACTGTTACGCTCATTACCGTCCTCCTGCTTTACCAAATAAGGCGGATTTAAAATCGGGAGCGATCACTTGCAGGAGATATCTCTCATTTCCGCATCGGTACAGACAGGTTCCGCGCTCAGGATATTTGATCAGTTCATATTCACTCGGCTCTAACTGCAATGTGTCTATAAATGCCTTTGCGTCGATAGAACCCGGATTGAATAAGAACTGATGGGTTGGAATTGCAAATAATGGTTTTGTCAGTTCGCATACTTCCGGCATCAGAAAGTCGTTAATATTCTGGCTGGCGATCAGAATAGCCGAGTCCTTTTTTCGCACACGCTTCATTGCGTTTCGGATATACTCGATGGCAGTGCGATTGGTCAGATAGAGATAAAGTTCGTCAATTGCAGCAGCAGTATTTCCTTTGCCGAGAAGCTGGTTGCTCATATGAGAAAGAATATTGAACAGCATAGCGTCCTTCAGTTTGCGGTTGGTATCCATTAAGCCTTTGACACCGAAACATAGAAATTCATCATCCGTAATGTTGCTGTGACCATTGAAATACTTAGATTCTGTCCCTACACACATAGAATGAATGCCGAGGCAGACTTCCTGTAGTGTTTCTTCGGTATAGAGATATTTTCTCTGCTTGTCGTAGGTCATAAATTCTTCTTCGCAAAGCTTATACAAATCCTCCATGATAGGATAATCGGTCGGTTTCATTTTGCTGTAGTCTGTCGAGTCAGTTATTCCGAACCGCGCGTACAGCTTGGAGAGCAGGATTTCAATCGTGTCGATCTGACTATCAGTAAAATCCTTATAACTGCGGAAAAAATCTTTCAGATATGCGATGTGCTGACTGAGCCTTGTCACCTTGCGGAATGCGGCAGGTGCTTCGGGATCACTGCTGCTGTCACTTCCATCGCTCCATGCTTTCGGCTCTAACGGATTGACGATATATTCGCCGGACATAAAGTCGATATAACAGCCACCAAGGGATTCCGTCAAATCTTGATATTCTGCCTCAGCGTCCAGTACGATGACCGATTTGCCGGATTCGCGCAGATTAGTCAAAATGAGTTTTAACAGATAACTTTTGCCCTGACCGGAGTTTCCGAGAATAAGGATATTGCTTGTCGTTTTATCCTCACTCCTGCGCTCAAAATCTACGAGGATGTTAGTACCGAATTTGTCCCTTCCGATATAGATGCCATGCGGATCGGTCTTGCCGGAAAAGTTAAACGGATATAGATTTGCCACTGAGCTTGCGGGCAGGACGCGCTCATACTGTGCGCCAAACTGATTTGCACCCACCGGCAGAGCAGAGAGAAAGCCTTCCTTCTGTCTGAGTGTCAGTCTGTCTACTGAGATTTTGGAACGCGTCAGTTCCATCGCAATTTCACTTTGAAGCTCCTTCAGCTCATCCATACTTTTTGCTTTCAGCTCGATGAACACAGAGCAATGGAGGAGAGGTTCTCTGTTTTTTCTGAGATTGGCGAGCAGTTCAATGACATCCTGCAGATTGCCTTCTGCCTCAATGGTTTCGTTTACATCGTTGCCGCCGGACATGAGCTTGTTTTTCCTTGTGGCATTCTGAATGATTTTTCTCTGTTCCATTGATTCCACAAGTCTGTGATAAATACGAAGAGTGACGCCGTTGCGGTCGGCAAGCTGACTTAGAATTGCCTGTTCCTCAGTAGACGGCGGATATTCTCTGATTGCCCACACACAGCGGTAACTGTCTCCGATGATATAGTGGTCTGACAGGAATTTGATGGTGCCGGGCAGGATGCAATCAAAAAAGTCTTTTGTGCGGATTTCCTCCATCTGCTCCGGTGTCAGCACCTTTGGTTTTCTTTTGAACATAGATTACCTCCTGACTGCCGCTTTGCAGACAAAAGAAAGCATAAAAAAACAGCCGTCCTACTGTCTGCAAAACGACTGATGTTGATTTCATATTAAGTTTCTTTTGCAATCACAAGCAGCCTGCCGTTTTTACTGTTCCCATAACAGGTGGAGAGAGTCAAAAAGCGGCCGCTTTTTGGATTAATTTCAGAATACCATTTATCCGATGTATCGGTAATTCTGATATCGGAAACCGTATAGATTTGTTTTCCGCCAGCGGTTACCAACTCGATGATTGGATGCTCTGATCGGAAACTTTGGTCGGCATACCGTTTTAAATCTGAGAACATTGTGCCGTTTTTCATGTTGTGTCCGTAGATGATGAGATTATCACAGTCAAGACTGCAGCGCCCATCGAGGAATGGGACACCGCTTTGACTGTATTCACCGTAAAAATTACGGCGTAGATACTTCTGCGGATTTTCTGGCGTGTGCATAACAGGATAATCCACCGCAGTGCCAGGAATACAGAGCCAACCAATACAGTCAGCATTCATGGCGAACAGTTTTGAGAGATTTTGCCCGATTGGCGTTTCTTCTGCAACCGATTCATCTATTAGCCAAGTATTCGTTTCGGGATGCTCGGTTGGAATGCCGGTGACGATCTCTGCAAGCTTCCTGAAATCTTCTTTTTCTTTCTGCTGTGAGGATAGTTCTTTAACAATCATAAAACCGGATGTTACGAGAACCCCCGACAGCAGAGCAGAGAGAATTATGAGGCTACTCTTCCGTTTCTTCAACATCATCCGCCTCATAGAATTGTTTTCCGTCTGTATCAGGCATCTGATCCCCGTTCATGCTCGCTTCAAAGTATATGGCAAGAAACCGTTTGATGTCAGCCTTTTTCATTCGCTGTACCTCGAAGCCCTGTTCGGAAATGATCTTTTCAGTACGATTAGCAGCTTGGAAGACCTGTTCCGGCTTCATCCCTTTACAGCGCATGATGAACAGGAATTGTCTCGCAGTCGCCATTTCAGCCTGCACATGATCGAGCATATCTACATCCTTTTTCAGAATTTTCCGCACCTTCGGATTCTTTTCCTCTGAAAGTCTCTGCTGCAGATAACTTTTATTATCATCAAAGCATTCGCAGGAGTCGGTACAGGTGATTTCAATGTTTGGAATCGCAGACAGTACCATCAGCAAGTGCCGGATTTTGATTTCGACACTCATATGGGACAACACCGATATATTGGTAGGCGCGACGAGATAAAAAAGAAGCTCATTCTTATTTGTTTCAAGTCCGTATTTTGTGAATGTCTTTATTCCGATGAGTTCCTGTGTGGAGCGTCCTTTTTTCTTTTTCTGCTGTTTTTCTTTTGCTGCCAAACTGCTCACCTCCATTCAAAGTATTGCTGTGTTGATATAAAATACCGAACAGCGTATTTGATAAAATCCAAAACGGTGGTATCATCCATGCGGATTGTCAGAAATCCGTAACAGAGTGTCGCCGCCGCCGGAATGAAAAAGTGAAGCTGTACCAATGCCACTACTGACAATAGCGCAGCAATACATAGAATCGTAAAATCCCGCAGTCCCCAAAGCCACAGATTTGCCGTCGCTTTCAGGTTTTGCGGATACAGATATTGCGTCATATAATTCCTCCCATCGTTGGTTTCTCGTTAGAATGTTCGCCGTATAGATCATCTGTCTCATAAAAGGTCTGACAAAACCCTTCCGGTGTCTGACCGAACTCCTCGCTGATTTTTTCTGTGATCATATCTTTTATGAGCTTTGCTTCTGATTCGGTCGGCATATATTCAAAATACTCACTGCCGTCATCGCGGCTGATTTCACATTCAAGACGGAGTGTATCCGCAAACGGGTTATATTTGCCGTACAGATTCAGCCATGTTCCGTCCTCATCGGCAATTTGTGTCCCGAATTTTTTGTCAACATCGAACCATGTCTCGATATACACCGTGATTTCCTGCCCGATATCGCAATCTACTTCCATTTCAGGATCAATGCCAAGATCTGTGCGTTCCAATTCGTTGTTTTCTGTCATGCTGTAACACCTTCCTTTACTTTGCTGCCCTTGCTACGGTACGAGTCAGATTAACAGCGGTTGTAGTTGCATGAACAACACTCATCATGTTGACTCTGACGGAACTGTCAAGTCCGAACTGCTGTGCAATTCTCGGTACTTCATTGGCAGCCAGCATTATTCCAAGGCCAAGCAACATATTGCCGGGGAAGGTCAAAAGTCCCAAGAAGAGGAGAGTTGTCTGCATAAAAGCAGTCAGGCAAATAGCCGCCACCTGTTTCATCCACTGATTGAATCCATCTGTATATCCTCTTGGAACAGAAAACATATACAACGCTCCGACTGCCATTTGAATGAGCAAAATTCCTCCGCGCTTAATATTCGCAAAGAATATCTTGATCACACAATAGGCAAAGGCAATCATTGCGAGAATATTGAACAAATTGATCTGAATATTGCTTGATACCGCAAAGCTGCCTTGCAGCACACTGGTACTTTGTCCTGCAAGGTCAATTGACTGTGTTCCTGCAAAAATAGCAGATAAATCATGAGAAAAGGTGTTTTGCAGGCTAATACAGAATTTGTACAGTTCAACTGGTACAATTCCGATTAGAGAACAGGCAAAAAAGCCTTTTAGTACATTGATTGCTGTTGTTTTTATTGTTGCCCTGCCGTTTTGATATTCGATTGCCGTATCAAATACGGCGACTACCGTTCCGGCAATAAAAAGCGCCCACCCAAACAGTGTAAACAATGTGATAGTTGCCTTTATCCAGTCAAGACCAAAAATATCTGCCCCCATGTTACCCATCATGGTGAAAAAGTCAGCAACAGCATTATATATTGCTTCATAAAACCACTGAAGCATTGTGTCCCAGATCACATTGGATATCTGCTGTCCAAGAGTATCAAAAACGCCTCCGATTGCATCGCCAATGCCAGAAAAAATATCTCCCAACCAATCAAACAATGATTTTCACCTCCTGTTACAGATTCTGCTCAATCTATTTTATTTACGGATTAAAGAATAGTCCAAATATACAGCGGAGCAGTCAGAGTGAAAATCAGGCAGGCAAAAAGGATTGCCGGCGCTGTGAATTCGAATTGACCGTGCTTTCTGTAATCGAAGTACGCTGTGCCGAGCTTAACAAAGAAGAGGATCGCCAGGATCATATCAATGACCGGAAACACAACATTGTTGACCACTGTTTTTATCTGCGTCTGCGCCTGCGTCCAAGTGTTTTCAATCGCTCCCGCCACATCACCGGCAGCAAATACCGTCACAGAGGATATCGCTGCCATAACTGCCACAAGTGTGACACAGAGCAGAAGCCGTACTGTTTTCTTTTTCATAAGCGTTTTCCTCCAATCATTTTCTTTATTTCCGTATCCCGCACATATCGGGTTCTGATATTCAGATTTTTACAGAAATTGATTTCACTTTTCATTCCTTCGGTAATGACATCACCGAAAATCCACATCTCATCGCAAAACCACAGCAGGGAAAGTCCTGCCGCCAGTCCGATTTCTCTTTCTTTTGGATTGCCGTCATTGAGACATTCCGCATAGAAATGCGGCACGACCGGAGCCGTGCCGCACATCAGAGCGTACTTTGTATATCTCTTGACCTGTTCGAGATTTTCTTTAACATTCCCGCCAAGCGGAGAGCAGATATACACCTTTTTCATCATTCGTCGTCATCATCCTTTTTGCGTTTGATATACATGATGACCGAAGCAACAAGACCTCCCAGCGCAATTGCTCCGAGACCGATAAAGAAGCCAAGGTTGGTATCGTCACCGGTCTGCGGAATATCCGGCGTCGGAATTCTCTCATTGGTCATTTCAGCTTTGATAATCTCGCCGTCTTACTTGATTTCAAACGGATATTCCGTTTCGTCCGGCTGGTATCCGTCCAAAGGATCGAATTCCTGATAGGTGTATTTTCCATACCTCAGAGTGAATTTAGCGATACCGTTTTCATCCGTATAGCCCTCGGCAACGATTTCACCCTGTTCATTTTTAATGCGGAAGCCAACGCCGGGGAGGAGTTTTCCGTCTGAGATATCCTTCTTGGTGATTTCAAGTTCGCCGGTAATCGGCTGATTGACAAAACCAACGCCTGCTTCATTTTCGACAATTACAGTTTCGCCGTCATTCCTGATCTCAAAATAGTGATAATTTTCATCCTTGAGGAATCCTTCGGGACTCGATTTTTCATACAGGAAATACCCGTTATACCGAAGTCCGTCCATTTGGTATACGCCGTCTTCGATTTCGTTCATCTCACCGACCATCCTGTCAATATCGGGATCAAATTCCTGATTTCCGTCTGCATCTACATAGACTTCAAAGACAGCGCCGGTCAATTTGTTGTCAGGATATTCCGCATCCACTTTGGTAGTCTGCACAGAACCGGTGATAAAGCGGTTCTCAATCTCAATTTTGATGACTTCTTCGTTCTCGCTGACGGTGACAGGATATACATTTTCATTCAGTACAAATGCCGGTGCAGGCTTTAACTCACGAATCAGCCAAGTCCCATAGGAGATATCTTCAAAAAGGAACACTCCGATTTCATTGGCTTCGGCAGTCATCAGTGCGGTTTCTTCCGTAAACTCGGTTTCGTCTGCCTTGAACAATCCGAAAACTGCGCCGCAGACAGCAAAGCCATCCTCGTCAACCTTTTTTCCTATGACCGAGCCTCTGATGAGGTCGTTGTTGATTGCTTCTCCGTTGTTTATACTGATATACACCGTTTCAATATCCTGTCCATCGTATTCAAACAGGACGGGATAAATTTTGTCGCTGATGAGGTAATGTTTATCGGTGCTGTATTCTTTTACATAGAGCGATGATCCGACGGGAATGTCTGTTGTAAAGACAGCTTTACCGTTTTCATCACAGGACACGATTTCAATCAGTCCGTCTTTTGGGATCACGCTGCCGTCTGCTGCTGTCAAATCCTCGGCCGCATACAGCGCGAACTGCACCGATAAAATCTCACCGTTCATACCGATGCCGAATGCTTCATCCTGTTCCAGTACCTTTGACAGCTCAATTTGAACACGCTGGCGCTCGTTATAGAACGCAGCAGAGGAGGCAGTTAATTCAATCTCCTGTCCGGCATAGCTAAGTTCGACAAGCTGCGGTTCAAGGTTCAAAGTCATTCCGTATGGAGCCGCTTTCTCAACAATTTTGTACTTTCCAAGATAGAGCAGTCCGCTTTCGGCTGTACCTGACAAGTCCGTTTCAATCGTACTGACGAGATCGCCTTTCTTTGCTCTGACCGTACCGTCGAGTGTTACAATGTCTTGAGCTGCATAAATTTCGTAGACTGCGCCTTTAAGACCGGAAACAGCATATACCGGCTGATAGATCCCATCCGATTCTGTCACAGAGGAGAAGATTTCGCCGGATTTTGATACTGTGATTGTACCTTTCTGAGCAACATTGTACTTTTCTACGGTTACCACAGTCTGCGTTCCGTCCACTTTAAAAGGCACCGGTTCTCTACTCAGCACATAACCGTATGCGGTACAATGTTCAATCAGTTCATAGTTTCCGTACTTCAAGGCTTGAGGCAGCATGAGTTTTCCTGTGGAATCGGTATAAAAAGTATCGATATCCATCGGTGTGGGATAGTTGATGTGCTGGATGATCCATTCGCCGGTATCAGCATTTTTCACCTTGAAACCGATTCCTGCAGCGGGGATGACTTTGCCGGTTTCGGCATCCTTTTTAACAATCTCGATGAGTGCTTCAAAAGTGGCATTGTTTATGAGATAGCGATAAACCTCGCCGTCCTCATTCACGAATACATCGAATGCGGGCATCAGCTCTGTGCCTTCAGCACCTTTGGTCTGTTTTACCGCATATACGCCATATGGCAGTTTCTTCGTTTCGGCAAAGCCATTTTCATCGCACACAAGGAGATCTCTTTCAGATTCCTTTGCATTTTCATAACTGCCTGCGTTTTTCAGATAAACTTCGAATGTCGCACCTTGCTCCGGTGTTTCAATTTGTGTCGATCCGTCATCGTGATGTTTGATGACTGCAATTTTTCCTTTTCTGACTGTTTCCAAAACATCCAGTGCAGTGCTGTTATATTCGATTTCATAAAGTTCAGGTTCTGCACCTACATGATAGATTTCAGGGTTCAGCAGGTATCCTTCACTTGGTTCTAATTCACGGATTGACCAATCAGATCCGCAGGTGTAATACTTAGTAACAAACTGGCCGGAGCTGTCGGTCGTGTAGGTGTCGATGAGCTGATCGCCCTTATAGACACCGTAAACAGCACCCGCGAGGCTGGCATCACCCTGTGCCGTGCCGGTTTCACCGTCAGACTTAGTAATTACTGCGTTCCATTTTTTCAAAATATTGTGGAAGGCTTTTTCAGTTACTTTGTTCCATTCTACGGTCGCTGTCTGATCATCAGGAACGACATATTGAATTCCTGTGTCCACCTCAGACAGCACATAGCCGGAGCCGATCAGCACATCTTCAAAATGCGCTGTACCTGAACTGTCTGTCACTGCGTATTCGTCAACCGGAAGCCCCGACAGAGATGTGCCGGACAGGTGGAATTTCACCCCTTCGGTCAACCCGTCCTCGGAGGTTTTTGTTACGGTCAGATCGCCTCGCTTCAGGGTATTACTGAATGTCACGGTTGCGGTCTGTCCGCTGACAACAGTTACACGGCGGGTTTCCTGTGGTTCATACTGATCGTAGGTTTGTTCGGTTACCGTGTAAATTCCGGGGCGGAGATTCTCTACAAGAATTTCACCGTTTTTGCCTGACACAACATCCTTGTCTACACCGTTTCCTGAAATGTGGAAGCGGATACCCTCAATTTTGCCGTCTTCGGAAGTTTTCACAATCTTAGCTAAACCATTGCTCACTTTAACATTGAGGAAACCTTTGACCGGATCGCTAACACTTTGCGTATAAGTGACAAGATCCTGAATTTCTCCGTTAGGGCCGATTTTACTATCCGACCATGTGATGATTCCGCGTCGCTGCGAATTTTTCTTGTCTGCCGTAATCGCCACTGTGTCGCTGGGTGCGGTTTTTGTGCTGATTGTCAGCTTGTTTCCGCTGACGGAAAAACTGATCTGAGACTGATTGGAAGAAAAGGTATAATTACCGAGAACATTATTACTGTCGGTCAGTACTGCTGTGTATTCTGAACCATTCCACTCCAATTCAATGTTTTGCGCCTTGTTCGGTGCTTTCGCAAAGAAACTTGGCAGTTTTGAGTGTTTCTGTACATTTTCAGCAATGCTGTTGTAGTAGCTGATGATTTTAGCTCTGAGAGGATGATTGGGGCTGATTTGATCGAGAATTGCATTTTTCCCGTTTGGACTGACTTTATTAAAATTTTCATCGCGTTCACCAACTACAGTTTCCCAAATGATTAGCTGTGTTGCTGCTGCCTGAGCTAATTTATCGCCGCCTTCATTGTTGCTTCTCCACGACATTGAGACTTTTCCGGTATACCCATACTGCATAATTCTTCCAATGAACTGCTTGATTTCATAAGGTTGGATAGTATGATTGTATTGGGAAGGATAGTTTTCCCAAAAATCTTCTCCTTTCTGTGTCAGTTGATCATTGGCATGAAGGGGGACACCCGGTTCAATACAATAGCAAATATTGCTGTCATATGATCCCACCAAATAAAAAGATGTGTATTTTGACTTTTGTGTATTCCACCCATTCATATATTCTTGAACTCCGTGCCCCCACTCAGCATTATAGTTAACATCATCACTGCGGGGAAATGAGATAAGATATGCACTATCTGTTTTCTCTGCAGCAGACACAGGTATTTTCATGCCAGTTAAGGCTGATAAACACATAATTAAAGCCAATACGACTGCAAAACTCTTTTTGCATACTGTTTTTGTCATCATTTACAACTCCTTTTTGTGCAAAATAAAAAGACACATCGTTTTTTGCGATGTGTCTTTATTCAATATTTTTTTAAGCATAGCCTATATAGATTTCCCATGAGGACTCTGTCAGCTGCTCAGCCCATATCCATACATCTGTAATGTCACTGTTCCGCTTGTATTTATCAAGGGTGCCGCACAAATCTCTCTGCAAATATTTGCTATTTGCACTTGCGGTAATTGGATTATCCGAGCACCATACGGCTTCGCTGTTCAGCGTCAATCCAATATACACTGCATAGTCTTGCGCAAAATCAATCCAGTCTTGAATATTAAATTCAGGCTCGCTTGGTTCCGGTTCTTTGGTTGACTCGCTTGGTTCAGGTTCTGACGGCGGTTTAGTTTGAGGATTGGATGTTTCCGGTATTTTAGAATCTGTTTGAGGACTTTGCGGTTTACCGGTCTGTGTATTTGATTTTTCCGGCTCGGTTGGTTTGCTTTCCGCAGTACTGCTCACTTCTGAATCATTCTTGTTCGGTTTGTCAGTTTGTGAGGCAGGCGGTGCAGCAGATTCTTCTTTCTTTTCTGCCGGTATTTCCGATTGACTCTCTGTGCTTGCTGAATCTGCTGTTTCAGACAGCTGATCCTTCTCGTCAGTGATATCATCGCTATTATCTTTATCATCTTTGTCCGATGTTACATCTGCCGATTCCAAGCTGCTGCCGTTATTGATCTGACTGACTTGTGTCGGAGTGTCAGAACATCCTGAAACCGTCGCCAAAATGAGGCCGCACAATATAAAACCTATTAGTTTTTTCTTCATAAGCAATCACCATCCTCTAAACACAAGGATACTGATTTCATCTCAAAAGTCCAGCTTTTTTTTGAAGATTTTAGAAAGAAGTCACATGGTTTGCGTCATACTGTCTTCTTCAGATTCGGACTCATCCTGTTGTTCTTCGAGTGCCTGTTCATAAGCTTCCAAGACTTTGTCATTCAGCTCGGTTCTCGCTTCAGCAGTTATGGCATGAAACACATCATTGTATTTTGTGTTCCCGTTTTTATCCGTATAACTGTTTGAAGGCATGGAAACGAAAAGTCCCTTTTGGGGGGAGTCCACGATTTTAACTCCGTGAATTGCAAAAGCGCCGCCAATGTTCACACTGGCAAAAGCGCGGATATTGCTGCCCTCATAATTGTTAATGCGGTCAATTCGGGCATGGATAGACGGTGTTTTTGGACTCTGAGCCATTTTCTGTGCAGGTGTTTTTTTGGTTGCCATAGTTTTTATCCTCCTTTTTTAATACCAGTTCTGAAAAAAGATGCCGGTATGCTGTTCGATTTCTTCGGGCGGTATTTCTTCGGGTTCTGCAAACTTTTGCGCGTATTTTTGCATTTGTTCATCAGTAAGGGAACAAATGCTGTCCTCAGTTATTCCGGCAATAAATATTGGGCCGACAAGCACATCACCCTCTATTCGCCGGTTTCCTTCCATGCCGTTCAGTTTGCTTTCCTCGTTGATAACGATAACCGTACCGTCTCCGTTTTCAAGATATTGAATGAGTCCCTCTACTGCTCGCTGCTGCCCATCCAGTGTATTCGGAATTTCCGATTCATAAGGCGTGCGGTGCGGCTCAATAACAAGAATTCGGATCAGATTATCCGGCACATGAGCAGCAGATTCGTCAAAGTCAACCTTCCGAAATCCGACACTGTCGCAGAAAAAAGAACCTTCATCTGTTGTAACGATATCGCTGACAGAGAGGGAATGCCCGCGGTACAGACGATGCCCTTCTGTATTGAAAAGGCAGTAAATGTCTTCTAATGTTTCACAATCTGTATCGCCCATAAATACACGGTCATAAATACCGGCGTCAATTTGATCAAAACCTTGATGGTTTTTTGTATTTTCAAGGTTGTCAAATTTGACATGGTTTTTGTCTCTGTCCATATCAATCTGATAGATTTTAAACTTCATTTACATTCCTCCCATCACTATTTCGTCGTTCTCGCCGGAAGACTGTATTTCGGCAAGATTATCCTTTGCCCAATCGGGGAGATACTCGTCTTTCAGAATCCCCATGAAATCACTGCGTTGGAAATGCGTTTCTTCACCGTCAATCAGAAACTTCCCGAAAACCTTGCGCCCTCTCGCATTCGGATGGCATCCGAACCCGCTTTCAGCTAAGAAGAGCTGATACTCCGGTTTCTTATACTGTTCTCTGAGCGAACTGCCTTTCAATACAAGGACTTTTCCCTCATATTCAAGCTGACCGTCTTTTTCGGATTCACACTGTTCTGCATTAAATAGTCCGAGACTTTCCCACAGTTTACGGCTTTCGTTTATGAAGATATCTGTCAGCCCCGGATGGGATTCGACACAGAAATGCCAGCACACCTCATCATGCGGGATATATATTTGTCTTGCCCATGCCTTATTTTCCTGTGAGAACCTGCCATCCTCATTTTTTTGCTGCACCGTATTTGCAAGCACCCAGTTTACTCGGTCAAATCCGTATTGCTCAATAACCGGTTTTGCACAGGCGGTAAGGCATGATTCCTCGTAGTTATATGCATCGGTAATCGCTTTTTCAATCGTTCTTGCACAATCGCAGTTTTCTTTGTAGCTTTCGCGCCACAGATCTTTTTCATTGTTTCTGATCGCTTCTTCCAACGACCAAAGGTACAACGGTTTATAATTCTGCATTCATTGCGCCTCCTTGCTTTTCAGCCCATTTTACTGATAAATGGATCAGCGCGGCACGCTGTTCGGCTTCGGAGAGACCGTTGAGAAAATCAAGGAGCGTGACCTCATCGGTTTTGATTTCGTCTCCCGTCTCTTTGCAGTTGCTGCAGATTTTCTCCCGTTTTACCACAACCGTTCTGCCGTCTGCTGCTTCAGTAAACGACAGCACATCATTGTACGCAAAACCAACCCGTTTCCGAATTTCAAACGGAATCGTAATCCGTCCTCTTTTGCCGAGAATACGGTACATTTTATTCATCTATGTCCACCTCCGCATCTTCACAATTATTAACACAGGGACAATTTCTGCAGTCTCCGTCGCAGTCTACATCGGCTATAGGACAGCTTTCGCAGTCATTGTCGCAAATAAAGTCCTCTTTAGATACTCTGCTGATAATGAGTCTCCCGTTTTCCGTATAACTCTGCAGAATACAGCCTTCACAGATTCCTGCCGTCGCACAATCTTCAAGCGGCACAGGCAGAAGAACAAATTTATTTACCTTTTTATCTTGCATGATATGATACACTCCTTTAAGATTTTTTCGATTTCGCCGGGTTTTAGCTCTCCTTCGATATCGAAGAGCGTCATTTGTACCGGTTTCTCTTTTTCCCGTTCGTAGAGGTCATAATTTCCGATTAACAATTCGGGGAATTCTTTGCCGGCTTCATATTTCTGTACCATAGAATGAATCCGTGTAAATGAGAACTGATTATAGTCCCGGTACAGCTCCCGTATTTCCGGGCAGTCATTGTATGACACCAGCCATTGACCTTTGCATTCAGACAGCACCCGAAACAGCCGCATATGATCTTCCCATGTGAAACCGCATTCGTACACATACTCGCTGGTATAGTAGGGCGGATCACAATAGAAAAAAGAGTCCGGCCGGTCATAATGTTTAATCAGAACTTCGAAGTCTTGATTCTCTATGACGGCGTTGGCAAGGCGTTTGCCGAGCTGTTCAATAAGGGTAAACAATGCTGCCACATTGAAAGGCTGACAGGCAAAGGATTTTCCGCCGCTTGAATAGCTGTAACGCACGAGTTTCAGAAACATGACAGCCCGTTTCAGGTCATAATCTTCTTTGGATTGACGGTACAGTTCACACAGCTCCTTTGCCTGTAATTCGGAAAGCATGATATTTGTCAGTTTAAGCTGCTGTTCGAGGTATTTCTCACCAAATTCTTCCTTCTGAAAAAAACGCTTTATGACTGTGAAGTCATCTCTGGAATTGAGGTTGAGAAACCCTAATTCACGGATAAATTCCATTGGTCTGTCTCTCATGCAGCGGAACAAATTCACAAGATTTGCGTTATAGTCGTTATATACTTCGAACTTGTCGGGAAAGGATTTTCCCAAAAGCACAGCGCCTGAACCGCCGAACGGTTCAATATACCGGGTGTAGCTTTTTGGGAACAAGGCGTAAATAATGTGCAGGATGGAGGTTTTATTGCCCATCCAACTGACAGGGGTTTTGATGGTCATCACCTTCTTTCAGAAGGATACCAATCGCCCTGTAAATAAAAAAACCGATATCAATCGTTCTTCAGAGCGATTGATATCGGTTTGTTGTTTTTAGATTATTCCGTTCTTTCTTAATTCAGTTGCTTCATATTACATCACCATCCCTTGATCTTCATCGATGTCAGCATCTTCAGCGGAGGTTATATTCACATACTCTCCGATGATGTTAAGCGCCTCATAATAACTGCCTGCGGTCTGCGTAATTCGGTCACACATTTCTGCTGCCTGATCTGCCATTCCGTTTCGGCGCAAAGTTCTTGATGCAATACCCATCAGATTAAATATATTTCCATCCTGACCGATCAACGGACAGTCGGGTTTCTGCTGTTCCGTGAGATAACCTCCGAGTCGGTTTGGAACATAATCGGACAGCCAAGTTCCGCCGAAGGTACTGTGAGATCTGAGTCTCCATATGGCGAGTTTTCCTGTGTCGAGCTTTACATTTTCTTCGAATGGAAAGAGCAGGCATGGTATACCGTTGTATTCAAACGACAGACAATTTTCAAATTTGCTTCCGTCGAGCAGAATATTTTCCTTTGTCAGCAGATCGTTGATGCCGTCCTGCCATTCCTGCAAATCTCCACCGCAGCCTTGCAAAATAAGCCCTTCCTTGTTTTTCATTTTTCTGAGATCATCTGTAGTAATTTTCCTGATCATAACTGCATTCCTCCAAACTGCTGCTCATTTTCTTCTTCCTGTAAAGGATCAGTTTCCATGAATTCTCTCGGCGTCAAATCATAGCCGAGAAAATTTGGGGAAGTGTCATCGGTAAAGGAAAGATATCCTTTTTCACGGAAATCCAGCAGTTCCTTCATCAATACCGTACCGCCGTGATTTACCCCAACCTTAGGCTCAATGGAGATAAACTTTCCTTTTTCGTCGCTATACCTCAGATCATAAGCATATAGACCTTCGGGAATTTCTTCGGGTAGTATTCTGCCGTTGGAAAACAATGCTTTTTGCCCAAGAACCTCTATGACATCCAGCTTCTCATCAGATAACGCCTGTGTTTTCAGATCCTTGGCTTCCGGTTCATGGCAAGCTACCGGCTCATATAGTGAATGACCTCTTGCGGAGATTACTCCGTATGGTGTGCTGGATGCTCCAAGGCGTTTAAGCAGCCTTTCGCCTTCATTTCTTGTGAAAAGCGTATCCAGCCATTCACTGTCCAAACGGGTATCCATAAAATGCTTTAGATACTCTTTGAAAAACGCCCCTTCATCATCTGCATAATAGGACAGCTCATAATCACGAAGCCGTTCGGAAATGTCCAGCACATCATTGATATTTTGCGGCTGTTCTGCTGTAAGAACTGCTTTGAATTTGATCTGATCCTCCGGCGACATATACACCATATGCTGTGCCAATGCGTTCAGTTTATCAAAGTCCTGCATATCACCGAATATTTCGGAAGTGATCTGCGGGATAGAAGATTCAAAATCGAAGTATACGCAATCTTCTATACAACCTTCATTATGAAGGTTGGCTATGCGGTCTGCTTCTGATTTGACGATTGGCAGGCTGATCCATTCGGCACTGCCTGCTGTTTCATCTGCGCTGTTCATTGGCGCTTCTGCAATTTTAAGGCGGAAAGCATACCACTCGGAAGGTTCTTCATTGGGGAGAGTTTTTCCGTCATATATTTCAGGCCGTTCATATTCTCCGGCTACGATATAAAAATCGTTTATAAAGATACCGCCGTCAATTTCTCTTTGCAGCCTGCCGATTTTCTTTCTGTCCAGCAGATAGACTGCGTTATCAGGAACGCTGTTTACATCGTCATGCAATTCGCTTTCGATGACGAATTGACCGAGTAGTTCATCGTCACTCACATCGGCAGCAATCATGACTGTTTCAAGACCGTAAGTTGTATTGATTAAATCCTTTATGCTGACAAGCTCATCTGCATTGTTTTGCGTGATATCCCGACCGGCTATAGCCTGAAATGCCAATATTTCTTCAAACCCCAAAAAAGCAAGGCGTTTTGCAAAAAAGTTCATTTCATCCAGTGTCGGGGAATCAAGCCGGACATCCAAAAGTTCTGGCAAAAGGCCGCATTCCAAAACGGAGATTTCAGGAGATACATTTTCTCTGCCGACGGCTCTTATTTTTTGCAGAGCGTCACGGATTTCATATTCCTCCGCGGGCAGTTCAAGGGATGCGTAATAATATCCGTCCCCTCCGGGGTATTCATTTGCAAGTTCAATTCGCATTTGTTTTTCCATATGTTACACCTCATTGCACGATATCATATCTTTCATTGATTTCTTTTAATTTTGTTCCGATAGCAGAAATGACGGGAACGCTCACCGCGTTACCCGCCATTTTATACAGCCGCCCATCGGAAAGACCGGTTGCCGATGCTTTATAAAATTGTTCATCGGTAAAGCCCTGCAGCCGCCAGCATTCAATCGGCATGAGCTTTCGTATTCTTCCGTGATGGATAATCCCATGCCGGTCTTGTGCCGTTATTGTATACATCGGCTCGTTTGGTTCTTTGATTCTTCTGCCTTGCTGGCGCACTTTTTCTCTGTCGGGGCTGATAATAGCTCTCGGTTCGTCAGTAACCAGAACTGCCGAATGTTCCCCTCGGTGGTTGCTGACTCCTGAATCCTGTCTCGCTGTAATGCATCTTGCGTGCCGGGTAATAACAGGATTGCTGTTCATATCGATGAAATATAACCCTGTTTTACCGCCCCAGCCGCCCGAACCCGCGCATTGTGTACAGGCTACTCCGGATGGATCATAGACGCGCTGTCCCTGCGGTCCGGGGATGAGCTGCTTAAGATCTTCCGCATTGCCGCCGGGGAGAGGAAATATTTCTCCGGTACCTCGTCCTCCAAGACTTGCGACAATATACAACCTTCGTCTTTGATGGGGAACTCCGAAATTTGCGCTGTTATGCAGACACCATTCAACACCATACCCCAATTCAACAAGCGTGGAGAGGATGGTTTTAAATGTCCTGCCTGCGTCATGCGAAAGCAGACCGGGGACATTTTCCAAAAGAAGAAATGGAGGCCGTTTCGCTTCAGCGATTCGGGCAACTTCAAAGAAGAGAGTTCCTCTTGTATCGTCTGCAAATCCGAGCCGTTTTCCAGCAACTGAGAAACTTTGGCATGGAAAGCCCGCACAGATAAGGTCGAGGTTGGGCAGATCGTTGGGATCAATGGTTCTTGCATCTTCAAAATACAATTCTCCTTTCGGTTCATAAATAGCGTTATATGCTTGATTTGCATACTTGTCGATTTCACAGTGGCCAATACATTGAAAACCACCGACAGCAGCAAGTCCGCTGCGGAATCCGCCGATCCCTGCAAACATATCGAAAAATCGGATTGCCATAGGGCATCCGACCATTCCTTATATTTTTATTCACCTCACATTTCCATGACAGGAGCAATGTCCTCATTATTCATATTTTCATTTTGTTCTTCTGCCAATTCTTCCGGCGTCAGTTTGCGGAAGCTGTCCTCTCCGGGGATCAGGGACAGCGTTCTCCCGTCATCCCATTTCATTCCGATCTGAGATGCGTCGTCCACATACTGCACTGTTCCTCTTGTTCCGGGCGGTACAGGGGCATATGGATCATCCATACTGATTAGCTCCAGCCGGGTGCCGGGGGGATACATTTCTTTATATCGTTCTGCCTGCCTGTGCAGGCGTTCCCATTCGTTCATATCTTACATCTCCATTTCATTTATAGGTTCTTCCGATTCATATATTTCCGCCGTGCCGTCAAGTTCCATCTGCATCGGAATCAGTACCTTCAGAAGCTGTTCTCTGTATCTCATATCGGCTATCCGGTCAATATAGATACCGAAGGTAGAGATAAATGGTTCACCGTCCGCTGTCGTAATCAACAGGTCATCATACAGACCATGTGTGCAGATAAAATCTGCAACTTCCTGCAGGCTGTGAAGTTCTGTCCTTCCGGCAGGGAAATGACCAATTAAAAGCGGATATTTATCTGTTACATTCATATATTACATTCCTCCCATCTGTAATCCCTGTGAATTTTCAATACAGCTTTCTAATTCATCCTCAGTACAGAGGAAATAGCTGTCTGAAGAGTTCCAAAAAGAAACGAAAAGTTTGCCGTCTTCTGTTTGAATCGGCTGTTGTTCAAAGTGTTCTCCGAATCCATCTGCACACTGTCCAACCAGCCACTTTTTGAAAATCTCTGTTTCATCTTCTGTCAATTGTTCTTTGAACCGGCAGTTGATTCTTCCATATAATTTCCCTTTGTATTCGTCGACAGTCCATACCGCACTGACGAGCTTGGCCTTTACGCTTTCATCATCGTCAAAAAACTGTGCCATTTCATCTTCCGGCGACGACTGTTCCATTTCCAGCAGCTCACGGATTTCCCATTCATAACTTTTCAGATACCAGTTTCCCGCCGATTGCATTTCACTGTATTCACTGTCTTCAATGTTTCCGTCAAGCGGGCAGAAGAACGATATTTTGAACTGTCCCAGCATATCCTTCATTTTCTTGATATCTGCTGTTAATTCCTGAATGGAATCATATTGGTCATAAAGAATGTTTTGTTCCAGTTCATCTTTGAGTTCATCATCTGCTGTCATAAGCAAATATGCAGTTGTGTTGGCGTCTGCAAGACTGTTATCCTCTCCGAGAAGCCGAATAACATGATTCCCAAAATTACTGTCAGAATATAGCTTTATCTGAATATCATCATCCTCATTGTCTGTCAGCATAATATCGTTTGGAGACTTTCGGATTCCGATAGACAGCATTTTTTCATATACATCATAGATACTGTGCGGAAAATCAATGATCAGTGTGTTACCCTTGTTTTCTATGATTGCGTTTAAAATTGCCATGTTACATTCCTCCCATGCTCAAGCCTTCGTCTTCATCTCGATCAAGGATATCTTGAAGGCTTCGACCGTATTTTATATATACATAACCGCTGTTTTCATCCGCAAGAAATGTTCCTGAATATTCTTCATGAATATCAGAACCGAATTGATCGTAATCGAAGTAATCCTCCAGCTCAATACTCAGTTGTAATTCGTCATGATTATCTATCCACCATCTTCCGAGGTCGGCATAATCATTGATTCCTTGTGCATATCCAAAGGTGTCCAGATTTTCTGCCAATGCCGCAACAGACTCAGAATCACTCACATCTGCATATTCCAAAACGGCGGACAGCTTCTTAAGATCCTGTGGATTCACAAGGGTTTTGACCGTTTGTGCAAGACTGTTTGCTTTATAGATCCCTTCGTTGTTAAGAATATCTTTAAACAACTCAAACACTTTATTGTGTTCAGAACAGAAATCCGTAAGAATAACGGAGCAGTTCTCCGGCGATTCAGCACCGAGCCGCTTGAACGCTTTCTGAATAGCCCTCTCATCATCAGGAAGGTAAACGAATTCGGTTTGACTTTCATATTCAATTTCTCCGACAAACAGACATTGATTGTATATATACGCAGGAAAGGTTTTACCATTATACAGTTCTTCAAACGGTCTGTTTTGGTCAGGAAATAGCAAACCGTGTTCTGTAAATATACCGCGTCCGGAACGCAGCAGTTCGCGCCCGATCTGGGCATATTTTGGATTATCTTCATCATGAGCAGGAATACATCCTTCTGTATTAAGCAAATATTCTCTGCCCACTTTTCCCATATCGCTGACATCTTTTATCAGGGTATATTTGTCGAGATTAAAAGTCATATTGATTAAATCTTTCATCCCTGTAAAATGTTCCAGTTTTATCGCCTCAAAGAATTGAGTTTCTTCATCTCCGAAAAAACTATCCATGCGCTTCGCAAGGTAATTCAGCTCATCCAGATTGACCAACCGGTCTTTTAAAAACGACAGTTCCTTTGGCTCTGTAATGGCTGAAATATAGTGTGTTATGCTGCTTAAGTCATCAACATGAATTTCCATAAGTTTAGCTGACAGGTACGCCTCACTACAGGGGAATTCAATATCTGCATAATTGTCGTTGTGTTTCACCGTTGCTGTAATCATTCTTTATCACTCCTTTGCTCAAAATGAATTGCACTAAGTCCGAATCTTCTGATTGCCATAGCGTTACAAATAAGGGCAAACATTCTCGGAGGTATCAGCTGTGTGTCTGCCAGGTCGCTGATTGTGAGATAATCAGTGCCAAGGTATAAATCTTTGGCGGCACAGAGTAATGTGTAGCCGTTTTCACTGATTCCGGAAGGCTGCAGACTTTTAAAATCAATTGAATTGTCTGTGACATATCGTTTGGCGGTTTGCCATAATGCAAACTCTGCTGTCAGAAGATAGAGGGCGGACATGAGAGCGTAATCTCTTTTGTTCTTTTTTTTGATTGCGTCTGTAAAGGTGGTGCTGTGTTTTGAATTTCTGAAATTCACAGGGATCGTCTCACTTTCGTTTATATATTTTTGGAACCGCTTTTGAAACAGCGGATTATTTATCCGCGACACAGTTCTTGCAAGTATTTCTTTTTGAGAATCGCCAATGCAACTCTTTTCGGCAAATTCATGTTTGCAGAGAATTACTACGCCGTGTCCTCTTGGAGTAAAATTCGGAACCATTTTCATAGCCTTTTCAATTTCCCGTAGGGAAGGTGTTTCCGTAAAATACATGATTTTTTCCTTTCAATAAAAAAAGCCTTCAGTTTTTGCTGTGATAATCAAAAACCGAAGGCTCTAAATGATGTGTTAATATTTAATTGCAGTATGGAAACAGAGAGGAGAATAGTGCTTTTGGGCAAAAGAAAAAGGCGTATGGATTTTAACTTTCCATACGCCTTTCGGTGTGATTTTTGCTATTTGTGGGTTCAAGTCCTGTCAGTATAGGATTTTTGCCGTTTGGCATCTATAGAATCTATGCTGAAAAACTTGCCCTGAAAATGCCGAAAAGCCTTGATAAATCAAGGCTTTTCGCTTGGGCATCTTTTTTAGTGCCCTCTTATGGTACGGGTAACAGGACTTGAACCTGCACGCTTTCGCACCAGAACCTAAATCTGGCGTGTCTGCCAATTCCACCATACCCGTATATAAAAACGACGCTGAAAACTCAGCGTCGTGTGGCGGAAAGAGAGGGATTCGAACCCTCGAACGGGTATTAGCCGTTACACGATTTCCAATCGTGCGCCTTAGACCAGCTCAGCCATCTTTCCACGACTTTAATATTTTATCATATCCCCGAAGAATTGTCAAGAACTTTTTTCAAATGTTTTCTTATTCCTTTACGCATTTGTACTAATTTCGAAAAATTGTGCCTGAGCCTCTTGACAAACACAATATGTTGTGGTACAATTGAGAAAACAACGAAATGTACTTTACTGCTTTTATATACAGTAAATTGAAAGGAAGATTGTTATGGTAAAAGTAAATGTAAAAAACGGCACACTCGATCAGAAAGAGATCGACGCTTACGTTCAGTATGCTATCGAAGCTAACCCCGGAAAACTGGTCACCGAGCTTGACATAGACATTGACGGAGATTTTGCAAATCTCACCTATCATTTCGGAGAGATACCGTTTGACCGTATACGCCGTATCACAGGTTACCTTGTCGGCACGCTCGACAGATTCAATAATGCGAAAAAGGCTGAGGTCGAAGACAGAGTAAAGCACAGCATAGCGCCCGATGTCGAAGACGATATTTATGTTACGGCATAATTTGTGATTGCCTGTAATCCGACAGAATAAAAAACGTTATTCCGTCCATACTTTTATTGGAAAATGAAAGTATGGGCGGTGTTTTTTTTGTATTATAACAAGGTTGAAATAAGCGGTGTCAACACAGCAAAGCTGAAGGTCCTCAAGGAGTCGGAAAAAACCGAATTGCTAAGACAAATGCGCAGCGGCGACCCGACAGCCAGAGAGAAGCTGATAAACGGGAATCTGCGTCTTGTTCTCAGCGTGATACAGCGTTTTTCGGGCAGAGGAGAAAACCCCGACGATCTTTTTCAGGTCGGATGTATCGGCTTGATGAAAGCTATCGACAATTTTTCAACTGATTTTAACGTCAGATTCAGCACTTATGCCGTGCCTATGATAATGGGCGAATTGCGGCGCTACCTGAGGGACTCAGGCTCAATCCGTGTCAGCCGTTCAATGCGTGATCTGGCTTATAAAGCTATGCAGGCAAGAGAAAAACTTACCAATGATAACTCAAAAGAGCCTACAATCGAGCAGATAGCAAAAGAAATAGACGCAAAACGTGAGGATGTGGTAATAGCGCTTGAGGCAGTCAGCGACCCTATTTCGCTGTACGAACCGGTGTTTTCTGAGTCGGGTGATACTATATATATGATGGATCAGATTGGCGATAATAACGATGACCGAAACTGGCTCGATGAAATAGCTTTGAAAGAGGCGATAATCGGACTTGACGACAGAGAGAAGAATATTCTCAAGCTGCGTTTTTTCAGAGGCAAAACTCAGGTAGAAGTCGCACAGGAAATAGGGATTAGTCAGGCACAGGTATCACGGCTTGAAAAAGGCGCTCTCGGTAAGATAAAAAAGGCATTATAACTTTGCAATCACATATTTCTGCTTGACTTATACAGTATATTGTGGTATACTTACTGCAAATATTAAATTAAGGATAATAGTAGAAATATGAAACGCTTTCATTTACTCATACCGGTGATGATTCAGCCATATATTTTACTGTTTGCTCTTTACTCCATATTTATAAATCAATATATTGTAGAGCGTTTTTTCGGCGGTAATGGGTTTTGGCTGTTATTTGTGATATTTGTGACAATTGTCATTTCGTTTATATGCACGCTTGTGTATATGCCGTTTTGCCTTGCAAAGGGGTGGGGAGCAAGACAGACAGCCTTTTTCAATATGCTTATAAAGCTTGTTCAGATACCGGCATATCTTGCTATATTTGTGCTTGGTGTATTATTTTTCCTTACAATTTTCACTTATGCTTTTTCTGTTTTTTTTCGTGCTGTTCGATTGTATAACGATATTCCTTACAGGACTTGTCGGATTAACGGCAAATCTCAGGATTTATAAGGAACGTAAGTGTTCCGGAAGCTTTGCGGCTTTGAATTCTGTATGTCAGTTTGTTTTTTGTATAGATGTTATAAGCGCTGTTATTGTTTATATATGTTCAAGAAAAGAGCCTGTGCAGTGAAATTATATTGAATAAAATGCTATAATTCAGTGTGTTGACTTGTTGTGGTTGGCACACTTTTTTATGTTGCCAAAAAATGCTGATTATAACTATTGAAATTCGCAGAATAAAGCGATATAGGCATACAGCAAATGAGTTTTATATAAAGAAGGTTATTTCTAGGCAACAAACCGCACTTTTTTGAAAAAACATACTTTTTCTATAAACTGAAGATGGATCAGATAGGCAACAACAACGATGACAGAAACCGGCTCGATGAAATAGCTTTGAAAGAGGCAATAATCGGACTTGACGACAGAGAGAAGAATATTCTCAAGCTGCGTTTTTTCAGAGGAAAAACTCAGGTAGAAGTCGCACAGGAAATAGGAATTAGTCAGGCACAGGTGTCACGGCTTGAAAAAGGCGCTCCGGGAAAAATTAAAAAAGCACTGCAGCAAAAACGTGTCAATCTGCGAAGGTTGACACGTTTTTTTCTTTGCCTTATTACAATTTGTCTTTTTTGTTGACAAAAAAATTGCACTGTACTATAATTAAATAATAGGTTGGATTGGTGATAAAACATTTAAGGCAGGGGAAAAGATGAGTAATATCCGTATTTTTGTATCGCACAGGATAGATATTGACAGTGAAACAGTAGACACTCCCGTTTATTTTCCGGTCAGATGCGGTGCGGTTTATGATGAAGAAGGCAACAGTGAGATTCAGGGCGATGACACGGGCGACAATATTTCAAAGCTCCGTATGTCATTTTGTGAATTTACGGTTCAGTATTGGGCGTGGAAGAATGTTGATGCCGATTATTACGGACTGTGTCATTACCGGCGGTATCTTTCTTTTTCGGATAAACGCTATAAAAATACGGTGTTCAATATGGTGCGTGAGTTAAAATTGACACCTCACGAAAAGAAAAAATATCATCTTGATGATACGAAAAAAATCGAAAAAACTGTAAAACAATATGATATGATAATTCCCGTGGTTGCAAAAGCGTCCGAAATGAGTTATAACAGGGCAGAGGTCAAAACGCTTCGTGAAATGTGGGAAAGCTATAACGGCGTGTATTTTGAGCAGGGGATAATAGACAAGATGTTTTCCCTTATAAAAGAGTATTCGCCCGAATATTACAACTCTGCCTGCGAATACTTTTCCGGAAAATATCACAGGGCGTTCAATTGCTATATAATGAAAAAAGAGCTGTTTGTCCGTATGTGCGAGTTCCAGTTTCCTATTATGAAAAGAATTACGGAAATCACCGATTGCAAAACCTATGAACGTGCTCCCGGGTACATAGGCGAAATACTAAACGGTATTTTCATCCACCATATGCTGACGGTTGAAAACAGGTCGGCCAAGGAAACACAGCTTGTGTTTTTTGTAAATACGGAAAAGATAAATTCCGCAAAAGAGTATTATAAGTACAGAATTCATTCCGTTGCCGATAAAGCAGTGCGGAGCGTTGCCGACAAGATATTCCCGATGTACTCGCCACGACGTGAAAAGGTTAAAAAGCTGTTAAGACTAAAATAGCGCTTTAATAATTTAGCTAATGATTTAGTTAAAGAAGTGCGTGGTTTTAGCTGTTTTTTGTAAAAAATTAACCAATTGAATCTGTTCGCATTGACAAAAATGCTTTTTGTGTTATAATTATTTTGATATTAGTATGAAAAATGCCCGAGTTTTGACATTTTTCAACATCATCATGAAATGAGAGGATAAATAGCAATGAAAGTGTTAGGAATAATTCCCGCAAGATACAAGTCGAGCCGTTTCCCCGGCAAGCCCCTTGCGGATATATGCGGAAAGCCGATGATATGGTGGGTATACAACAGAGCCATAAAAGCCGAAACTCTGACAGAGGTGTATGTTGCCACCGATGATGAACGCATTTACAATGCCTGCAAGGAAAACGACATTAATGTAATAATGACCTCCGATACTCACAAGACAGGAACAGACCGTATAGGTGAGGTCGCAAGAAAAATTCCTGCGGATTTATATGTCAATATACAGGGCGATGAGCCTATGATCGAGCCGGAAACAATAAACAAGGCGGTATATCCTTTCTTCGAGAATCCCGATCTGCAGATCACGAATCTTATGACTAAGATAAAGGATCCTGTTGATGTAGTAAACTTCACAGTGCCTAAAGTCATAACGAATGCCGACAATATAGGCGTATATCTTACCAGAAGCACCGCTCCTTATCCTAAGGGAAGCATAGACTACAGCTATTATAAGCAGGTGTGCGTATACGGCTTCAAGCCTGAGGCGCTTCAGTTCTATTGTTCTTCTCCCAGAGGAAAAATCGAATCTATAGAGGATATTGAAATACTCAGATTTATCGAAGCCGGCTACAGAGTTCAGTACATAGAGGTTGATTCCGAAACAGTAGCCGTTGACACACAGAACGATCTTGAAAAGGTCAACAGGCTGATAGCTGCAAAGCTCGAACGGGAAAAGAATTAATTATTACAGGTGGGTATGAAAAAAATACGGATACTTGATTGTACTCTGCGTGACGGCGGATACGTAAATAACTGGAAATTCGGTTTCGAAAACATAAAAGACACCGTAAAACGTCTAATACAGGCAGGTATTGATATAATCGAGGTGGGCTATTTATCGTCAAAGGGAGATTTTTCTGCGGATGAGTCGCAGTATTCCTCGGTTGACGCTATAAAAAGAATCCTTCCTGCTGACAGAAAAAATACTCTGATTGCCGTAATGATAAACTGCGGCGATTATGATGCAGAACTGCTGCCGCAGTATGACGGTACAGGACCCGACTGCATAAGGGTTTGCTTCCACAAGTCGCAGGCTTTGCAGGCGGTTGAGCTTTGCAGAAAGATCAAGGACAAGGGCTATAAGGTATATTTTCAGCCTATGGTAGCTCTCAGCTATTCCGATGCCGAATACCTCGGTCTTATAGGTATGGCAAACAAATTCCGCCCCGACGTTTTTTATATCGTTGATTCGCACGGTTCTATGAAACAGAAGGATGTTGCACGTTTCTTTTATCTTATAGAGAATAATCTCGATAAGGAGATAGCTGTCGGCTTCCACTCCCATAACAACCTTCAGCTTTCGTACTCAAACGCTCAGTATTTAGCCGCTTTGCATACCGATCATAATCTGATAATAGACAGCAGTATTATGGGTATGGGCAGAGGTGCGGGAAATCTCAATACCGAGCTGTTTGTGGAATATCTGAACGAAACCGCAGACGCCGATTACAGTACAGAGCCTATACTCTGTTCGATTGACAATACCATAGCACCTATTTATTTGACTACATCGTGGGGTTATTCCTTATCCGGCTATCTGTCCGCAAAATACAGATGCCACCAGAATTACGCACGATTCCTCAGTAACAAAAACACCCTCACATACGAAGGTATGAACGCTATTTTCTCGAAAATAGAGCCTGAAAAGCGTGACAATTATGACCGAGAATATATAGATAAGCTGTACACTGCTCATATGTCTGCAGGCGGCGAAAAAACGCCCGAGGCAGATCTCAGCAGACTTTTCGAAGGACGCAATGTTGTTATTATCGCACCCGGCAGGACAACATCGGTAGAATCTGAAAGGCAGAAGGTCTTTGATAAGGTCAAAGCTACCGATGCGATAGTGATTTCCGTAAACCACTGCCCCGAATGGATCAAATGCGATTATGTGTTTGTAAGCAATATAAGACGTTACGAAAAGCTAAGCGGAATAGAAACAGACAAGCTGATAATAACATCTAATATAAACGCACAAGCGGGCTACACAGTAGGCTACGAGCCTTTGCTGTGTTCTATAGAAGCTGTCCGTGACAACGTTACACTTATGCTTATAGCACTGCTTATAAAATCCGGAGCAAGCTCCGTTTATCTTGCCGGAGTTGACGGATATTCATTCAAGGAACGCAACTTTGCGTACAGAGATATGGAAACGTATGAAGACGAGCAGGTAGCCAAAGAGCAGAACAACGGTATATCAGCCGCAATCGCTCAGCTATCACAGCGGATACCCGTTTCATTTATAACAAAATCACTTCTTGAAAGAGAGGAAAACCGTTCATAATGAAGGTAGTTTCTTTTGGAGAAATAATGCTCAGACTATCGCCCGACGGATATTACAAATTGTTTCAGAAGCCGGAGCTTAATACATCGTTTTGCGGTGCTGAAGCTAATGTAGCCGTTGCCCTCAGTAATTTCGGAGACGAGGCTGAATTTGTGACCGCACTTCCCGATAATGATATAGGCAGAGCGGCTTGCAGAGAGCTTATGAGATATGGCGTAAAGACGGATAATATAGTTTATACGGGCGACAGGCTCGGGATATTCTTTGCCGAGAAAGGTGCAAGTCAGCGTCCGTCAAAGGTGATATATGACAGAAAGAACAGTGCGATAGCATCGGCTGAACCTTCGTCGTTTGATTGGGAAAAGATATTTGACGGTGCGGATTGGTTTCATATTACGGGAATCACTCCGGCGCTTTCCGACAGCCTTGCAAAAATTTCTGTCGATGCCGTAAAAGCCGCCAAAAAAGCGGGTCTTATCGTAAGCTGCGATATAAACTACAGAAGCAAGCTGTGGAGTGCAGAAAAGGCACGTCCCGTAATGACCGAGATAATGCAATATGTTGATGTCTGCATAGGAAATGAAGAGGATGCTGAGATAGTGTTCGGAATAAAAGCAGGCGCTACGGATGTCACAAAGGGACAGCTTGATACAGACGGCTATAAAAAGAGCCTTCAGACCGTTGCGGAAACATTCGGCTGTAAAATAGTTGCATACTCACAGAGAAAGAGTTATTCCGCAAGTGATAACGGCTGGTCGGGAATCATTTATGATGACGAAAAAAAGCAGGTTTATACATCTGCGCAATATGATATAAGAATTACAGACAGAATAGGCGGCGGCGATGCGTTTGCGTCGGGGCTTATTTATGCTCTGCATAACAATATATCGCCTGAAAATGCTATAGAAACAGCTGCTGCGGCAGGCTGTCTCGATCAGACGCTTGAGGGTGATTTCTGTCTGTTCGGAATTAATGATGTGTTTGATCTTGCCGGTGGAAATTCGTCGGGAAGAGTAAAGAGATAAAAGAAAGGGATTTTATTTTCAATGAACAGCGGTGAAAACAACAGCAAAAAAATCGCAATTTTCGTTTCACACAGAATCGATCTTAAAAGTATGGTGATTGACAATCCTTTATATGTACCCGTAAGATGCGGTGCGGCACTTGACGAGAACGATGAAGGCAATGTCATAATGGGCGACAATACAGGCGATAACATATCCGAGAAAAGAATTTCTTTTTGTGAGTACACAGTTCAGTACTGGGCGTGGAAAAATTATGATGCGGATTATTACGGACTTTGTCACTACAGAAGGTATCTTTCGTTTATGGATTCCTTTATGCCGGGCAATGACTACGATGTACGAATGGAAAACAACCTTTCGGTACGCACCGCAGAGTTATATCAGCTTTTTAATAAGTCAAAGATGGAGAAGGAGATCTCATCCTATGACGTTATTGTCGGCAAGGCTTTCGATACGACAAAGATCACCAGAGTACGTCCCAGAAACAGTGTAAAGGAGTTATGGTACGCATCAAGAAATCTTGTCGATCCTATAGCTATTGATACATTGATAAAGATAATAGAAGACAGGCACCCCGAGCTTGTTGAATCTATGAATGAGTATTTTGCCTCAAAGTATTACAGAGGCTATAACTGCTTTGTAATGTCAAAGAAGATATTCAACGAATACAACAAGGTGCTCTTTGACATACTCTTTGAGTTTGATAAACAGTTTGACACCACCGGCTATGAGGGTAACAAGCTCAGAGCCACAGGCTATATGGGTGAGATTGTATACGGCGTTTATATGTGGTATCTTCAGCATCACACCGACTGCAGGTTCCTTGAGCGCCAGATTGTATACTTCAAGAACACCGAAGCAGATCCCGATGCAAATACCCTTGCACAACGTACCCTGTCATACAAGAAACCCAATGATGACATCAAGATTTTCGTTTCGCACAGGATGGATCTTGACAGCGCTGTGATAGGTAACCGTATATTCGAAAACTATAAGTGTAATGCAGGCTCGGCAAGATGCTTCCTTAAGATGAACGGCGATGACACCGGCGACAATATCTCCGATCTTGCAAAGTATTTCTCGGAGCTGAGTGTTCAGTATTGGGCGTGGAAGAATGCCGATGTAAATTACTACGGCCTTTGCCACTACAGACGTTATCTTTCATTCAGCAATAAGAAGGTTGACCAATGCTCAAGAGGCTACATAATCGAAAATATGCTCAATGAAGAGAGCATCGAAAAGTATGGTCTGAATGATTATGACAATATGGCAAAGCAGATAAAGAAATACGATCTTATCACAGGCGGAAGCATGGATGTTGATGAGATGGATTTCCTTTTTGGCGGAAAACGTGCACATTGCATCAAAGATATATTCATGATTCAGGAGCATTTATTTGATAAAAGCGCACCTGAGCTTACACTTAAGCTGGTTGATGAGCTTTACCCCGAATATTCTAAGGCTGCCGAGGAATATATGGCTTCAAAGAAGTACTATGCGTATAACTGCTTTGTAATGTCAAAAGAACTGTTCAACCGCTTCTGTACATTTGAATTCGGCGTACTGTTCGAATTCATAAAAAGATTTGATTTGTCAAAATATCAGGGTACCAAAATGAGAACGCCCGGCTATATGTCTGAGGTTCTTTACGGTATCTTCATATACTGGGTATTAAAGCAGAGAAAGTACAAGGTAAAGGAAAATCAGCTTGTATTCTTCAGAGAAACCAATGCCGCAAAGTGCAAGGTTACTCCTGTAAAAACAGCGGCTACTCCCAAAAAGCCCCAAAAAGTCGAAAGCGTTTTAAAGAAGATAATGAGAAACACCTTCCCTGCATATCGTGTTGCTTTACGAAACGAGGAAAGACTCGGCGCACTGGTTGCTTCTGTTAACGATCTTCAGAAAAAGTCTACAGAACACAGCGTGCTGCTCGCAAGAACCGTAAAGGTTTGTCAGAGTGCTGCTCCCAAAAGCGTACAGGCAGCGGTTGCTAAGTCTCCTATCATCGCTACCAGTCTTCGCAAGGATATATGGGATGCAAAAACGCTCACTTCAAATATTAATCTCAATATTGCCTGCCTTGCAAATGAGATACACGAAACTCATAAGAAGTCATTCGGCGAGTTCAGAAATATCAATACCGGCAGAGATGTTGTTGTAATGGCATCAGGACCTTCGATGAGATACTACAAACCCATTCCCGGTGCTGTACATATAGGTATGAATGCTTCATTCTTAAATCCTGATGTTGATATTGATTACTATTTTACTACCGATTACGAAAGCCGTGCTCCGTGGTTTGAAAAGCTGAAGGAATACGATTTTGTCAAGTTCTTCGGTCAGTATTCTACCGGTGAATACAGAGATAAATTCCAGGTATCAGAGAAGATTATCAGAGAGAATAACGGTAGAAGATTCTTCCAGGCGGCTCCCAGTGAGGATATACATATTAATATAGAATTCTATCCCCTTATGGCATTCTATTCAATTGCGTTCCAGGCTATCCACTTTGCGCTCTTTACCAATGCGAAAAGAATTTATCTTGTTGGTTGCGACTGCACCAATGCGGGATATTTTGACGGCAGCAAGCAGAGATTGTCGGATCTTGTAGCAAAGACAAGTGTTCCACACTGGTTAGACGGTTATCAGAAGGTCAAGGCGTTTGTTGAACGCTTCTATCCGGATACAGAGATTATATCCGTTAATCCTATGGGTCTCAGAGGACTTTATTCAGACGTTTATACGGATGACTTCATAGCAGATCATCCTGAAATAGATAGCAGTAAAGTAACACGTCTTAACAGCACACAGGAGGAAAAATGAAAGTTGTAATACTCGCCGGAGGTTTCGGCACTAGAATCAGCGAAGAAAGCCAGTTCAAGCCAAAGCCTATGGTTGAGCTTGGCGGTATGCCGATAATATGGCACATAATGAAGCTCTATTCTTCTTACGGCTTCAATGAATTCATTATCTGCGCAGGCTACAAACAGCACGTTATAAAGGAATATTTTGCAGACTACTTCCTGCATACATCCGATATTACATTTGACTTCACAAGCGGTAAAAACGAGATGATTGTTCACCGCAACAGCTCGGAACACTGGAAGGTTACCGTAGTGGACACAGGTCTTAACACAATGACCGGCGGACGTGTAAAGCGTATAAAGGACTATGTCGGCAACGAGCCTTTTATGCTGACATACGGCGATGGTGTTTCCGATGTAAATATAGCCGAGCTTGTCGAGTTCCATAAAAGTCACGGAAAGCTGGTAACAATGTCGGCTTACAACCCCGGACAGAGATTCGGCGTTCTTGATATTGATGAAAGCGGAAGAATAAATGAATTCCGTGAAAAGACATCAGGCGACGGAAGCCTTATCAATATCGGCTATATGGTATGTCAGCCCGAATTCATCGATTACATAGACGGCGACGAAACCGTTCTTGAAAAGAAGCCCCTTGAAACAGTAGCAAAGCTCGGAGAGCTTATGGCATATAAGCATACAGGCTTCTGGCAGTGTATGGATACTGTAAGAGAAAAAGAACAGCTTGAGAAAATGTGGAGTAATAATAATGCTCCGTGGAAGATCTGGAAATAATGAGTAAATTATCCGATAAACTTGCGGGATTTTTCGGAAGATTATTTCCGATGTCACGCAACAAAACGATAAAACTTAACAACGAGATACGGCAGACGGAAAACATACATTTCGTACAGCTTTGCGAAATGCTTGAAGTTCTCGAAAAGAGCATAAACGAATGCACTGCTGTCTGTAAGAGCAACTCAGAACAGATAAAACAGTGTCGTGAAATGCTTCGGATATTTGCCGATGAACAGACTTCTTTCAGTGAAGATGTATCGGATAAGTTTGCCGCACTCAGGCTCAGCGTTGAAAAACTTGAAAAGGAAAATTCGTCTGTCTTTGAAAAGTTATCCGCACAGTCTGTTGAGCTTTCCGACAGAATTTCGGTCTCTGTTGCTGAAAAATCCGAAGCAATACAGAGTGCGATAGCTGACAGCGGCAAGCTTTCTTTTGAGGAAAGCCGCCGTATCGCAAGTCTTATTGAAAACGGTATTTCCGATAGAAACAAACAGTATGAAATATTGAAATCGGCAAATGCTTCAATTTCGTCAGAAATAAGAAACCTCGGTGACAGCGTTGCCGAGGGTTTTGCCGCATCATCAAAATCGGGCGAGTATGCGGATACGCTTAACGGCTTATCGGCAGATAACGAAAGCATCTCGGCTGATATTAAGTCGCTTTCGGACAGCGTTGCCGCAGGCTTTGACAAGACCTCAAAGACGGGCGAGTATGCGGATGCGCTTAACGGCTTATCGTCAGATAGCGAAAGTCTTTCGGATGATATTAAGTCGCTTTCCGACAGCGTTACCGCAGGCTTCGACAAGACCTCAAAGACGGGCGAGTATGCAGATGCGCTTAACGGCTTATCGTCAGATAACAAAAGCATCTCGGCTGAGATTAAGTCGCTTTCCGACAGCGTTACCGCAGGCTTTGACAAGACCTCAAAAACGGGCGAGTATGCGGATGCGCTTAACGGCTTATCGTCAGATAACAAAAGCATTTCGGATGATATTAAGTCGCTTTCGGACAGCGTTGCCGCAGGCTTTGATAAAACCTCAAAGACGGGCGAGTATGCACAATCTCTGCTTGATGCAGAGAATACGGCAAATACAATCCGCCGTGAGATGAATCTGTTCAAAAGGCAGTCATATCTCAGAAAATTGTATTTTCATCCCGGTGAACGTGAAGCTCTGGCAAAATTGTTCAGTGATGCTATGAGCAGGGAGGACAGTGCACAACGGTTCAGCGCACTTATAAGCGGACTTGACAACGAGAGCAGAAATACCGTTTCCGATATAATTCATCGTATGGGAATGATAGCGGACGGCAACAAGTCCTTGCAGGATGTCTATACACAGCGTGAGCAGGAAGAATTTGTTCGTATGAATGATGAATTCAGCTCAAAGATAGTAAAGCTGAACGATAATCTTTATTATTACAACGGTTATTATCTCCCCGTTAACCAGTTTGACAGCAGCGTATTCTTCACAAGATACGGAATAGATAAGCTGACCACACTGGACAGCGTGAGAAATAAGCATATAATCGACGCAGGCGGATATGTCGGTGACACGGCGCTTCTGTTCTCGTCATATACGGATAAGAGCATTCATGTATTTGAGGCTTCTCCCTCAAATATGGATATTATCCGTGAAACGATAAGGCTGAATCAGTTAGAGAACATAGTGCCTGTAAGCAAGGCGCTGGGCGAGAAAAGCGGCACGGCAACGTTCAGTCTGGGCGAGCGCAATTCCTGCAATTCACTTGTTGAACGTCCCGGTTATAATTATCCGAATCATATCGAAGTTCCCGTTATTACTCTTGATGATTATGTACGGGAAAACAATCTCGAGGTCGGTCTTATAAAGGTTGACATCGAGGGAGGTGAGCAGCTGCTGCTCAAGGGCGCTGTCGAAACCATCCGCACTCAGCACCCGATACTTCTCATCAGCATTTATCATTCGGCAAACGATTTCTTTGAGATTAAGCCTATGATAGAGAAAATGTGCGACAAATACACCTTCAGAATAATTAAACCCGCCAATTCGGCTATTGTTATTGAAACAATACTGTTAGCCGAGGTCAGAGATGAAAGTGGCGAAAATATCATTAATTCGTAAAGGAAAAATCAATATGGATATGTCATTTTACAAGGGTAAAACTGTACTGATAACAGGTCACACAGGCTTCAAGGGAAGCTGGATGTGCAAATTGCTTTCTATGGCAGGAGCAAAAGTTATCGGTTATTCTCTCAATCCCCCCACAACACCCTCTCTTTTTGAGCTTTCCGGAGTAGAAAAGGAAATAGTTTCGGTTATCGGCGATATAAGGGATCTTGCAAAGCTGAACGAAACAATGCAGAAGTACCGCCCCGAAATAGTAATTCATATGGCGGCACAGCCCATAGTAAGAGAAAGCTACGCAGAGCCTGTCTACACATACGAAACAAATGTTATGGGTACTGTCAATATATGCGAGGCTGTAAGGCTGTGCGACAGCGTAAAATCATTCGTAAACGTAACCACCGATAAGGTTTACAAGAACAACGAATGGGAGTGGGGATACCGTGAAAATGACGCACTTGACGGCTATGATCCTTATTCCAACTCAAAGAGCTGCTCGGAGCTTGTAACAAGCTCTTATATTAAGTCGTTCTTCTATAACCGTGACATTGCGGTTTCGACCTGCCGTGCAGGTAACGTTATCGGAGGCGGCGACTTTGCAAAGGACAGAATCATCCCCGATTGCGTAAGAGCAATGGAGGCTAAGCAGAAGATAACAGTAAGAAATCCTTATTCGACACGTCCCTATCAGCACGTTCTCGAGCCGGTCGTTACATATCTTGTACTTGCAATGAAGCAGTATGAGGACAAGAGCCTTGCCGGTAATTATAATATCGGTCCGGATGACTGCGACTGCGCCGCTACAGGCGAGCTTGTCGATCTGTTCTGTTCACACTGGGGCGACGGCGCTTCGTGGAAAAACGTTGCGGATAAGAACGCTCCCCACGAGGCAAATTTCCTCAAGCTTGATTGCTCAAGAATAAAGCGTGTACTCGGATGGAGTCCCCGCTGGCATATTTCCGACGCTATCGAAAAGGTGACAGAGTGGAGCAAGGTATATCTTTCAGGCGGCGACATTAGCGCCGTTATGGAAAAGCAGATAAACGAATATCTGGAGGTAAAGTAATGAAAAAAGCTCTTGTTACAGGTGCAAACGGCTTTGTCGGAAGTGCGCTTGTGCGTGAATTGGTAAAGAATAATGTTGAGGTAATCGCACTTGACCGTGATGGTTGCAATAACAACATACCCAAAAATGTAAGATTTGTGGCTCACGAGCTTTCCGAATCGTCAAAGCTCGCCGATATTATTCCTGACCGTGATATTGATGTATTCTATCACTTTGCATGGGTAGGCTCGGCAGGCCCTGCGAGAGCAGACACCGCTTTACAGCTCAATAATGCTCAGTGGACGGTAGATTGTCTGCGTGTGGCAAAGGATATGGACTGCAAGAAGTTTGTATGTGCCGGCTCTATAATGGAGCATGAAACAATATCAGCCGCATTCAGACAGGGTAATAAGCCCGGTGCCGGCTACATATACGGAAGCGGTAAACTTGTTGCTCATACAATGTGTATGAGCGTTGCCGCACAGATAGGTATAGATCTTTGTTGGGCAAAGATAACCAACGCATACGGTGCAGGTGAGCTTTCACCCCGTTTTGTAAATACGACCATCAGAAAGATTATAAACGATGAGCCTTTACAGTTCACAAGCGGCACACAGAATTATGACTTTGTATATATAGACGATGTTGCAAGAGCGTTCTATCTCATCGGAGAGAACGGAAAGCCTTTCTGCCATTATCTTATAGGCAGCTCGGATGCAAAGCCGCTCAGAGAATTTGTTCTTGAGATGAAGGCTGCACTGGCTCCCGACAAGGAGTTCGTGTTCGGAGATGTTCCGTTCACAGGCGTAAATATGCCGCTGTCGGATTTTGATTGTTCGATTACGGAAAAGGATACAGGCTTCAGAGCTACTATACCTTTTGGTGAAGGCGTCAAAAAAACAATGGATTGGATTAAGGAGCAGAAATGATACAGAAGTTTGAATTCAAGGAAACAGAGATTAAGGGACTTATAGAAGTAACTCCCTTCAATGCCGATGATATAAGAGGCTGTTTCACAAAGGATTACTCGAAGGAAGTGTTCGAGGCAAACGGCATAAAGCACGATCTTGCCGAGGTTTTCTATACGACAAGCTACAAGGGCGTTATCCGTGCACTTCATTTTCAGCGTGAGAAACAGCAGCCCAAGCTGGTACGTTGCATACACGGACACGTTTACGATGTAGTAGTCGATTTACGCAAGGACAGCCCCACGTTCAAGAAGTGGCTTGCATTTGAGCTTATCGGTGAAAAGCACAACGAAATACTCGTTCCCGCAGGTTGCGCTCACGGTTATCTTGTACTTGAGGACAGCATAGTATCCTACAAGTGCGGAGAAAAATTCTACGGCGAATATGATGACGGCATTATGTGGAACGATCCCGACATTGCAGTAGACTGGAAGCTTGACAGAGTTGGCGGAATTGATAAGGTTATACTTGCCGATAAGGACAAGAATCTGCAGACCTTTAAAGAATTCATGAGCAAGTACGGTGGCTTTTGATGAGCAGTTTTGATTTTGACACCCTTATAGTCGGCTGTGGACTTTCCGGAGCGGTAATCGCCCGTCATTTAGCGGAAAAAGGCAAGAAGGTCGAGATATGGGAACGCAGGAACCACATCGGCGGCAATATGTACGACCACGTTGACGATCACGGAATACTTGTTCAGGATTACGGTCCGCACACATTCCACACGAAAGAGAAATATCTTTTTGATTATATGTGCCGCTATGAGCAGTGGTCTGATTACAAGCTGACCTGCGGTGCGGTATGGAACGATACATATACCCCCACCCCCTTCAACTTTACCACGATTGATAAGTTCTTTGATAAGCAAAAGGCAGAAACGCTCAAGGCAAAGCTGACTAAGGTTTACGAGGGCAGACCGACCGCTACCGTTGTTGAAGTTCTCGAAAACGAGGACGATGATATAAGAGCATACGCTCAGTATCTTTTCGATAACGATTATGCACCGTATACCGCTAAGCAGTGGGGCGTATCTCCCTCTGAAATTGACCCGTCTGTGCTTAAAAGAGTACCTCTGCGTTTTTCGTATGACGAGGGATATTTCGATGACGCTTATCAGGTAATGCCGGCACATTCATTCACGGAGTTCTTCAGAAATTTGCTTAACCATGAGAATATCACGGTCAGAACCGGTGTCGAGGCGCTTGAGCGGATTGCTGTAAAGGATAATAAGCTGTATGTTGACGGCGAGCCGTATAATAACATTCTTGTATATACAGGTGCGCTGGATGAGTTATTCGGTGAAAAGTACGGCAGACTTCCTTACCGTTCACTGCGTTTTGAGTATAAGTATACCGACAAGGATAGCCTTCAGGACGCTCCTGTCGTCGCATATCCTCAGGAAAAGGGCTTTACCAGAATCACCGAGTACAAGAAAATTCCCGTCCAGGATGTAAAAGGCAGTACCTATGCGGTAGAATATCCTCTCCCGTATAAGTCGGGCGAAAAGCTCGAGCCGTATTATCCTGTTCTCACAAAGGAGAGCATGGAGCAATACGCAAAGTACGAGGCTCTGGCATCGCAGATCGATAATCTTATCTGTTGCGGAAGACTTGCCGATTTCAGATATTATAATATGGATCAGGCGTTAAAACGTGCGCTTGAGCAATGCGATAAAATAGATAATATATAACGAACCGTCTGAGCTGTGGGCATTGACCCACAGCTTTATTTTTTACACTTATTGCAAAACGCTTTCAGCCATGTTATACTGGTAGAAAGAGGTGAGCAGATGAAAAAAAGAATAGCACGGTCGTCCGTTTTACATATAATATTGATAATAACCGCCATAGCCGCCGCAATGCTCTGCAGACAGCTTGACAGGATCGGTACTATGCAAATATTCGGCATTATCAGAAGTCTGATATATATTTTTATGTTTCTGATATGGGGAATCACCCTGAGAAACAGGATAGTGCAGATACAGGCAAAACGCTTTATGACATCTATAGCAGGGCTTATTGTGTTCTGGGTAGCTATCCGTTCGGTGAAGTTCGTTATAGCCCAGAGTCCGTTCGCTGTCCGAATGCTGTGGTATATGTATTATATCCCGATGATATTTATCCCTATGTTTGCACTGTTAGTCGCTCTTTCACTCGGAAAGCCCGAAAACTACCGCCTTCCCGGAGTTACATCCTTACTGTATGTCGCTTCTGTCCTGATGGTAATATTCGTTCTTACAAACGATCTGCATTGTCTTGTGTTCAGATTTCCGGGAGAAAGGGAAATGTGGGACGACAGAGATTACAGCTATGCAGGCGGATATTACATAGTGGCAGGATATATGCTTTTATGCACAATCGGCGCATTTGTGACTTTAATATCCAAGTGCCGTATACCAAAGGCAAGAAAAACGTTTATTATGCCGTTACTGCCTGTTGTCGCAATGGTTATCTACACGTTGCTCTATGTGTCCGGAGAAATCACGGGCGGTACGTTCATTCACAGGCTGGCAGGCGATATGACCGTTACCGTAAGCCTTCTTACTGCGCTTTCTTTTGAATGCTGCATACATTGCGGACTTATACGCTCGAATACTTATTACATACAGCTTTTGCAGCCGTGTACAGTTCCTGCTTTGATTACCGACAATGATTACAATATACTTCTCTCGTCCGATTGTGCCGAAAAGATAGACCGTGAAATAATGCAGATGGCAAAGTCCTCTCCCGTAATGCTCAGCAACGGAAAACGTCTTTCCTCCGCCAAGATAAAAGGAGGCTATGTCTTGTGGCTGGACGATCTTTCTGAGCTGATAGAGGTAAACGACAAGCTGGCAGAGGCTAAGGACGATCTCAAGGATGATTACGATCTGATTTGCGAAGAATACGATCTCAGAAACAGAGAGGCTCACATACTTGAGCGTGAAAGGATATATGACAGGATCCGCCGTGAAACGTCAGGCCAGATAGCTGTATTGAACAGCCTTACAGACCGCTTCGAGTTGTCGGAGGATGAAGATGAGCGCAGAAAGCTATTGGGTAAGATGGTGGTAATCGGCGCTTATCTTAAGCGCAGGAACAATCTCATATTCATATCGGAAAGAAGCAGTATGATAAGCGAAAAAGAGCTGTACCTTGCGTTTCTCGAGCTTACGGATAATCTTGAGCTGTACGGCGTGACCTGCGGACTTAATATCAGATTAAATAAGTCCGTGCCGGCTGTGGCAGTAATGGAGATGTTCGATACATTCGAAAAAATGATTGAGCTGTCACTGGATAATTTATTGGCTGTGAATATATCCGTGACGCTAAACGGCGGTATATTCACAATGACGGTCACTGTTGAAAGCAGTACGGATTTTAATGTAATGAACGGTGATTTTGTAACGGCGGTATGTGATGATGACGGCGAATGGCAGATCGTATACAGAAGGGAGGCTGGAAGATGCGAGGCTTAGGCAGACGTTATCTGCTGCGCAGGACGGTAAAAGACGCATTTGATAATCTCCCGTCGGGTATATGCTTTTTCGACAGCAACGGAATAGCAGTCCTGTGCAACAGGCAAATGGACAGGATGATATATGAATTGAAAGGCTTTGACGTACAGTGCCTCAGCGAACTGCAGGATATATTTTCGGAGCATAACAGCGGCTCGGTCGTACTTGTAAAGGGAAAAGCATGGCGCTTCAGACTTGATGTGGTTTTTCTTAACGGTGTCGGCTACTATACGCAGGTAACTGCAACTGATGTAGATGAGCTGTACAAACGTCAGCTTCAGCTTGAAGAAAGCAGCAGAAAACTCGAACGTGCAGGCAGACGAATGCGAAAGCTGACAGAGAATATAAGAACTGTTATCCGTGAAGAAGAAATACTCAGTATGAAGATTCGTGTACACGATGATATAGGCAGGAGCGTAATTGCGACCCGTAATCTGCTGTCAAATAACAGACCGACAAGCGAGCTGGATCTTACAGCGTGGAAGAATGCTGTAAGACTTCTTATGAGGGACAACGAAAAAAGCTACGGATCAAACAGCTATGATATATCCGGTCAGTTAAAGGAAACATCTTCCGTTCTCGGAATCAAAATAAACGTTGAAGGAGATATTCCAGACCCGTTTTATTATAAAATATTCATAACGGCTGTCAGAGAGTGCGCTACGAATGCGGTACGTCACGCAGGTGCGACAAAATTGAACGTTAAATGCAGTAAAAGCGGCGGCAGACAATGGATAGCCTTGTCTAATGACGGAAAGGCACCAATCAGCGCCGTCACTGAAGGCGGCGGCCTTTCGTCACTGCACGACAGAGTAGAAAAAAGCGGCGGAACTATGAGCATTAATTCATATCCGTATTTCGAGCTTTTAATTTCATTTCCGCTCAACAAGGAGGTAACACTATGACGCAGGTACTGATTGTAGAAGACCAGAAAATGATAAGGGAAAGCCTTGAAAATCTTGTAGCCCAGGCAGATGATCTTTCTCCGGCAGGCTCGTTGTCTTGTGCGGCGCTTGCCGAGCAATACTGTATGCGTGGAAATATCGACCTGATATTAATGGACGTATGTACGGAAAATGATGAGAGCGGATTTGTCGCTGCGGAAAAAATTAAAAAACGCTTCCCCTCGATAAAAATTATCATCATAACCTCAATGCTTGATTACAGCTATCTTGATAAGGCGAGAAAAGCAGGTGCGGAGAGCATCTGGTTCAAGGATGTAAGCGCAGAGGAGTTACTAAGCGTTATAAAGAGGACAATAGACGGCGAAAGCGTATATCCCGATAAAATGCCCGAAATACCCGTAGGAAACGCTACCAGCTACGAGTTTTCCGATGCGGAAATCAGAGTTCTGCGTCTGCTGGTTGAAGGTATGACGTATAAGGAGATGGCACAGGAGCTTTGCGTTACTCCCGATTGCGTAAAGGCACACGTCAGCAGTATGCTTTCCAAAACCGGTTATTCATCAAAAACAAAGCTCGCCGCAGTTGTAACATCAAAAAAACTGATTGTTAACGGATTTTGACAGAAATTTCTTGCATTTGCTTTTATTTTACCCATTTGGGTAATGGTTTAATTGGAACGGTATGGTATAATAACCTCAGACAGATAAACCGCATAAGCGGATTATCCCGTGCATAAGCACGGTAGGCGGTTACCCGCCTGTCTGAGAACATTTTATCATCAAATCCTTTTGCCACAGGCAAAAGCACGGCGTACCGCCGTGTCGGCTTACGCCGATTTGATTTGTGATATAATAACCTCAGACGATAAACCGTATAAGCGGATTATCCCGTGCATAAGCACGGTTGGCGGTTACCCGCCTGTCTGAGGACATTTTATCATCAAACTCTTTGCCGATTTCACGCTAAACCTTAGTTTATCTGATTATGACGGAGAATTATTATGTATCACTCATTGAGCTTTGAGGATTACTGCAACGGTATGGTTCGTGAAGAAAATAAATCAGACGGTACCGTAAAAGTATCCGGCTTATCCGTTGTACACAGTGCTATGTCAAGCCGCAATTGCTATTCTTTTTCGCTGTATCACGCAAAGAACGGTAAATATGTTATGGACGCATTCTGTAATTGTGCTGACGGCTTCGAAACAAAGCGGATAGATATGGGATATACCGCAATAGAAATCGAAGACGCTTTAGCTGTGTTGCGTCTTGCGGATACAACGGGGCTTATAAAAAGAATAGAGGAATACAAAACCCGGAATAACAGTTGTCCTGCGGGTATGCAGCCTCACGACAAACCGGTAAGAAGTTGCTTGTTATATTATTCGGACGGTTCAGTAAAGAGTGCGCCTTTTGAGATTGACAATGAGATAAAGAGTGCTTTTATAAAGCTGGCTGAGAAATACACTAAAGGCAAGATCTGTACGCAGAAATGAGCTGAAAAAGGGGAGGGAACACATGGGCTTTTTTGAAAGAATGAAAAAATACAATTATAATGATGTAATTGAAATCTATGCGTCCTGCGGTCATATGTGTTACACCTTTAGCTATAACTTCGATCTTAATAAGAGCGGCGATAAATGGCTGTTCAGCTGTAATTGCTCGGTAAGCGACAAAGAAGAAAGAGTCAAATCGGATAACCGTGAGATAACGCAGGAAGAAGCCGAAAATGTAATCAAAGCGGCAGAGGAAAGCAATCTTGCGGATAAAATCAAGAAACACCGACCAAGACCGTTAAGCCGTGTGGTTTTTGTATGCGATGAAACGATGTATTCGAGCAGCCTGAAGTTTGCAGACGGCACTAATCTTAATGCAAATTGTAAGGTAAGCGAAAACGTAAAGGATTTGTTTTACGCACTGGCAGAAAAGTACGGCGAGGAAGAGGATTCCTGAGCGGGGCAGTAATAGCCCCATACCGCTGCATTGATAAATGATATTACGATAGGAAACATAAATTAATTACCCGGTAAAAAGCTAATCAGCTTAAATACAGATGATACAGGAGGAACACAATGGGACTTTTTGACAAACTTAAAAACACAGCGGCAAGCGCTGTAGGAGGTGCGGTAAATAACGCCGCAATGTCTATAGGCAACAAGAGCGAAACATTTACATTCACAGCACTCCCCGAAAGTCTTGCACAGATGCAGGCACTGCCTGAGGCAAGTCTTGATTCGCCGTTCAAGACGGCTGCACTTACTGTATGCGCACTGTGTGCTTATGCGGCAGACAAAAATATCGGTACGGAAATGCTCAACTGGCTGAGAGGTCCCCGTCCGCTCAACGGTACGGAAATATCGTTCCTTAACGACCGTTTCCGTGACGGAAAGACCTATATTCCGTTCTCGTATTTTGAGGGAGCAACACCGGATAATGATTACACGCCTTCAGAGCCGTTCAGAATAACGGTACAAAGTACGCACGTTTCGGGCGAGGAGCAGGGTTATATGAAGCTGTTCATTCCCTGTGGCGGCGCTGACAGCCCCAGACCCATAAAACTGCGTATGAAGGGCGACGGCAAATGGTTCTTATGGGAGCAGTACCTGCTTACAGGTATACGCACACCCAAATCCGCAGACCCCTGGGCATAAGCTGTAACGGCTTATGTCCGCATAAATCAGGAAAATTCAGAGTATGAAAGGATGAATAGTATGAATCTTATCGGAAAATGGAAAGTTAAAGAATTGCCGGTTTATCCCGAACCGTGTAAAACGATTTTCGTAGCGGTTGAAGAACTCCCGAAGTATATCACTGACGAGGATCTGCTTAACGAATATATGCAGCAGGCTTCTTTTATTTACGAATTCTGTGAGGACGGCACGGTTGAAATAATGATGCCTATTCCGGAAGAAATGATGGAAAAGGCAAAGGAGCAGGGAGCTAAGATAAAGGGCAACTACGGTGTGATTGAAACTACAGAGTGGAAGGAAGAAGACGGTAAGATCTTCTACGATACAAAGATAAACGGTACCGTTATGGATGAGCCTGTTTCTTCATTCGCTGAAATAAAGGAAGCTGAGGACGGAACTATCCGTTTTAACGCAGGCTTCACAGTTTTAGAAAGAGTATAATCTCCTTGTTGATTGGGGTTACCACCGTATGCTTAGGCATACGGTGGACTTTTTTGTAATTCTGTATTTTTGTCTTGCAATCTTCCCGATAAAGTGTTATAATCATACGTCGAGTGATTAAGAAAAGAAGGTTATTTTTTGGCAGAAAAAGCAAGATCCGTTTCTCCGGAATTTTTCGGAACAGAAAGCGTGTGGAAGATAATGCTCCGTATCGCTCCGCCTATAATGCTGGCTCAGCTGATACAGGCAATGTACAATATAATCGACAGCCTTTTTGTCGGACAGTATTCCGATGACGGACTTACCGCTCTGTCGGCAATCTATCCCGTTCAGCTTATTATAATAGCTCTTGCGGTCGGCACTGGGGTAGGAACCAATACGCTTATGGCAAAGCAGTATGCGCTGAAAGATGAAAAAGGCGCCAGCCATACGGCAGGTGTCGGAACTGTTCTTGCAGTTATAATGTGGGCGCTGATTTCCGTAATATCAATAGCGTTTATGGGACCGTACGTTGCAATATCGGCTCAGTCGCCCGTTGCAATGCAGTACGCAAACGAATACGGTATGATAGTAAGCATAGGAAGCATAGGACTTTTCCTCGAAGGTAACTGGACAAAGGTACTTCAATCGGAAGGCAATATGAAGCTGCCGATGATTGCTCAGATTGTCGGAGCGGTAACGAATATCGTTCTTGACCCGTTGCTGATTTTTACCGCAGGACTTGGAATAAAGGGTGCGGCAATAGCTACCGTTATAGGTCAGATAACCGCCGCAGTTATCGTAGGTGTAAAAGGCGCACGAAAGCCTCCTGAAATAAAGCGTATCCCGTGTATCGCCAAAAGCATATACAAGCTGGGCTATCCGTCAATATGTATGCAGGCTCTTTACACTGTCTACATAGCAATTCTGAACATTATCCTTGCGGGATTCTGCGATGAGGCGGTGACCGTACTCGGTCTTTACTATAAGCTGCAATCATTCTTCTTCATACCGCTTCTGGGCTTGCAGACGTGTATCGTACCTGTACTCAGCTACAATTATACATCGGGAGATTACTTAAGGTGCAGAAGAATTTTCCGCAGCTCACTGATAATATCCGGCGTGTTTATGATACTCGGTGTGCTGTCCTTTGAGCTTATCCCCACTCAGCTTATAGGGCTGTTCACTCAGAGCGAAACGGTAAAAAGCATAGGCGCAGTGGGTTTCCGACTGATAGGAGCCAGCTTTATTCCTGCTGTATTTTCGTTTATGACGCCGGTTTTCTTTCAATCTATCGGTTATTCAAAGACCAGTACGTTCCTTTCCGTATTACGTCAGCTTATCTGTCTGGTGCCGTTATTCTGGATATTCTCGTTTATCGGACTTGATTACGCATGGCTTGCATTCCCTCTGACAGAGGTAATTACCGGATCTATCGGTATGGGAATGTACTATTATGCTGTAAAACGTTTCTGATTTTCACCCGTAATATGAAGCAACAAGCCCCGTTCCGACTAAGAACGGGGCTTGTTTTACGTTTTGTTTATCAGAAGTTCAATGTTTCCTGCGGCTTTGTGAACGATGACAGGGTAGCGGTGGCATTTTTAAAGTAAAACACCTGCGTGTTGCCGTCATCCGCATCATACAGAGCCTTAAGCTCAGGGTAGGCATCAAGCATCGAAACTCTTGCCGCACGGTCATCGTCCTCGACAAGCTCCCCCTCGATTCTCAGCCAGTCGCCGTCTGCCATAGCGCATATCTCAACATTGGGATTTGCGGCTATCTGATGCGATACCGCCTTTTTCTTTCCTGTCTGGATATACAGCTTTCCGTTGTAGATGTGAGCCGTACCGAAAGGTCTTACTCTCGGCTTGTCACAGTCTACGGTCGCAAGGTAATATGTACCTGCGGCTTTCAGAAATTTGCACACATCAAGTAAAGTTTTCATAGTTATACCTCCTGAATTAAAACCCTTTCGGGATATTGCCGTTATCTTATTGCCGCCTTGAAAGCGTTATAGTTGCCTGCCTCACGCTCGGTATGGAATACAGCAAATTCGATAGCCTTGAAACAGCCTCTGAACGCCTGAAGCTGCTCTGCGAAAACCTTTGCCACAACTATCGGCGGATTTTTGAACGCACCGCAGCCGAAAGCACCGAGTATCAGAGCCTCGTTGCCGTTTGCCGCCGCAATTTCGAATATTCTGCGTATCCTCGATGTCAGAAGCTGTGCAAGCTCTTTATCGTTTATATCAGCCTGTTTGTCGCCGGCTCCGGGATTCATACAGTTGCTCGGCTTGTGTCGCAGATTCGGTGCGGCACAGGTGATTATGTTCACCTTCTGCCATTCGCTTTCGGGCAGCAGCTTAGGTATGCTTGTGTCGCTCTTTATCACATATACATCGGGGGTGTAGATGCAATCGTTGTTGTAAAGCGGATTTTCAGCTTGTCTGTGCGGAGTGTAGAAACAGCTCCACATATTGCCTGTGTTAAGGCAGGGGTACAGCGTCGAGCAACGGCAGATTGATTCTTCCTGTGCCGATGAGCCGTGAGTAACACCGCCGCCGGGATTGCTCGCCGAGGCAAAGTTCAGTACGCAGGTCTTCATACCTTGCTTCGTATACTCAACAGCCGCCTCAAGAGAGCGTTTTCCGCTTACCGTAACGGTCGGCGTGTATCCGGTGCACTGCGGCAGCTCCACCGTTTCGTCAGCCGCCGTAAACTTCTGGTTCGCAACCGAATTGCTTACAGCCGCTTTAAGCGTGGGATTGCTCTTATAGTTCTTCATTGTGTCTTCAAATACTTCTATGTTGATTTCTCTTCTGTCTTTCATTTTATAGTCCTTGCCTTTGGAATTATTTGTCGGCTGAGCCGAGCAAATCGGTCATAATGTCCGAGGGATCGTCGGAGCCGTCCATTCCGTCGAGCATTTTTTCGACTGTGGTCTTGTCCTTGTCGTCCTCATATTCGCTCTTGTATTTTCTGGGCTTGTCATTGTCAAGGCGGCGCATAAGAATAGCCTGCTTATATAAGTCGGGCATCTCCTCGGCGAGCTTTTTCCTGTCCGTCATAGGCACCTTATCGCCGTTCATTATACGCATGGCTATCTTCAATAATTTACCGTAATCTGTAAATTTCTTGCCGCTTTTTTCGGCTTGTTTTTCTGCCTCACGCTGTTTCTCAAGCTGCTGAATTACGCTGTCGTACTCCTGCTGTTTTTGCTCCCTCAGTTGCTCAAGTCTTGTTTTTTCTTCGGCGTGCTTATCCAAGTTCGCTGAAATTTTTTCTTTATTCTCTGATTTGTCGGAATCGGCTTTGTTGAGCGGTTTTTGCTGATTGGTCATTATCTGTGACGGGGAGTAAATGCCGGTTTGTTTGAATGTTACGTTCATAAATTTCCTCCTGTTCCCATGCGTTTTTGTTTGCACATTTGTATAATTATGGTAAATCATCACTTAAACCGCCAAATGTAGTTTTATGATGAAGAAAAAGGGCAGACTGTCACCTTGTCTGCCCCGATATTAAGTTGATAAATATGCGATAATATAAATATGAGAATTTTACAATAAGCCTCACATCACGATATTATATAAAACAATTACTTGGAGAAGCTGTACTTATCCGAAAAATCAAAAGTAGCGAAATAATCCTTCGGAGTTTCTGCTCGGCGGATGAGTTTGAATGAGCCGTCCTCTTTCAAAAGAACCTCTGCACTGCGGAGCTTGCCGTTGTAATTGTAGCCCATTGAGAAACCGTGTGCGCCTGTATCGTGGATATAGATTATATCGCCTATATCAATCTTAGGAAGCATACGGTCAACTGCGAACTTGTCGCAGTTTTCGCAAAGGCCGCCTGTTATATCGTATTTGTGGTCGCAGGGCTGATTTTCCTTGCCCATAACCGTAATATGATGATATGCGCCGTAGATGGCAGGACGCATAAGGTTAGCGGCACAAGCGTCAAGACCGATATATTCCTTGTAGATATGCTTTTCACGGATAGCCTTTGCAACAAGTGCGCCGTTGGGTGCAAGCATATATCTGCCAAGCTCTGTGAAGATAGCTACATCGCCCATACCTGCGGGAACGAGTATTTCTTCGTAAGCCTTGCGAACGCCCTCGCCGATAACCTTTATATCGTTTGCGGGCTGGTCAGGCTTATAAGGAACGCCTACACCGCCGGAAAGGTTGATGAAGCTTAATTGTACGCCTGTCTTTTCCTTTATCTCAACAGCCGTTCTGAACAGAATACCTGCGAGTACGGGGTAATACTCGTTTGTCAGCGTGTTGCTTGCAAGGAATGCGTGCATACCGAAACGCTTTGCGCCTTTTTCCTTAAGTATCTTGTATGCTTCGATTATCTGCTCGTGGGTCATACCGTACTTTGCGTCCTTGGGGGTGTCCATTACGTTGCCCTTTTCACTTGTCTTGAATTCACCGCCGGGATTGTAACGACAGCAGATGGTTTCGGGGATACCTGTCAGCTTGTCGAGTACATCTATGTGAGTGAAATCATCAAGGTTTATTATAGCGCCGAGCTTGTAAGCAAGCTTGAAATCCTCGTCGGGAGTAGCGTTTGAGCTGAACATAATGTCGTGCTGTTTTGCACCGACCTTATCGGACAGCATAAGCTCTGTATAGCTTGAGCAGTCAAAGCCGCATCCCTCCTCCTTAAGTATCTCCATAAGGTAGGGATTAGGTGTTGCCTTAACGGCGAAATACTCTCTGAAACCCTTGTTCCACGAGAATGCGTCATACAGCTTTCTTGCTGTTTCTCTTATTCCTTTTTCATCGTAAATGTGGAAAGGTGTGGGGATCTGCTTGATTATCTCCTCCAGCTTTTCCTTAGTGGTGAAAGGTACTTTGCTCATTTTTTTGCCTCTTTCTTTTGTTTATATTCTGCCGTTCACGGCTTGGTTTATAGTTTGCTTTTACTCAGACTCCGAGATACTTCGCAAGGAAGTCAACGGACATCTTTATCCACTGCTTGCAGTTATCAAGATAGAATGCCTCGTTCCAGCCTGTTACCTTGTCGCAGGTCGAAAGTCCGTGCGGTCCGCAGTCGAACATATGCAGTTCAACGGGTACTTTATTTGATACGCACGCTTTAGCCATAACAAGACTGTTCTGCGCAGGAACGCAGTCATCGTTTGCGGTGCACCATAAGAATATGGGCGGTGTTTTGGGTGTTACACGGTTTTCAATAGACAGCTTTGAAAGTTCATCCCTCGTTGCGTCCTTGCCGAGCAGTACGTCAAACGAGCCCTTGTGCGGATTTGTCGTTCCGCTGATAACAGGGTAGCTGAGTATTGCCGCATCGGGACGGATGTCCTCGGGCTTGCAGCCGAGCGCCTTGTATATCGACGGATCCTGCCACATTGTAGCTGTACAAGCGGCAAGGTGACCGCCTGCGCTTGCTCCCCATACTGCGAGCTTGTTCGGGTCTATGCCGAACTCCTCGCATCTCTGACGGAGCTTCAGAATAGCATAAGAAGCGTTCAGGAGCGGGGCAGGGTGTCTTGCGTTACAGCTGTATATAAGCACGAAAGCGTTATAGCCCTCGGCAAGATAGTGCATTGCAACAGGCTCTCCCTCTCTTGCGGAGCAGAATTCGTATCCGCCGCCGGGAAGAATAAGTATGCCCGGACGTTTTTCGCAGAAGGGAAGTCCTTCAACGTTATCAAGCATATATGCCTTTAGATAGACGGTTTTATCTTCGCTGAGGAAGTATGTCTTTATAGTCATACGGTAGTCCTTTCTTTATGTAAATATCCGCATTTAAACGGGGATAGAGTTTCACACAATAATTGTACTACTTTTTTGTGGAAAAATCAAGTACCGCAACATAATAATTGCGGTACTGAGCTTGTATAAAAAGTCTTTTATTTGATGTACTTCTATTATATCATTCAGTTTAGTCTACGAAGGCAAGCTACCGATAGTTCTTTTTGTCGGATAGCACTTCTCGGGTTCGCTATTCCATTTAATAACGTTGCTGCTATTCACGCGGGAGACAACCAAAGGGACTAGGGAGAGTCTGAGCCTCGCTTACGCAAGGCTCGTGCACTCCGCTAAAGCTCCGCTGGACTGCCGCAGTGAAGCAAAGCGAAACGATTGAGCACTTGCCAAAGGTTAGTGCTCAGCCCTATCCCTATCCCTTAGGTTCTCTCCCTCGTGGCTCCCTCTTTCCTTACCCACACCCTTACCCCGCTGAGAAGTGTTGGCGATAAGACCCACATACGACTTAATTCTAAAAGTCAAGTAAAGACGGACGCTAAAACGCTACTTAGTGGTATAAAGCGTAAAGAACCAAGGGAACATTGTTTATGCTTGTTATATGCAAAATGTTTGTGGAACGCAAACAAACAATCTGCCGTTTTTTAATTCATATAAGAATACAACAAGTAATCAAATCTACTCGGAAAACATACCGATTTTGCGGAATTTCTTGTAGCGGTTGTCAAGCAGGGTAGGAATATCTATCCTTGACAGCCTTTCGACCGCACTTATAAGATATTCCGATATATTGTCCGCTGTCTGTGCAGGGTCGGTATGAGCGCCGCCCACCGACTCTGAAATAATCTTGTCACACACACCGAAGTTATATAAATCTTCTGCCGTAATCTTCATAAGATCGGCCGCTTCCTTTTCTCTTGAAGGATCCTTCCATAGAATAGAAGCAAAGCCTCTGGGAGAAATTACGGAATATAAAGCGTGTTCAAGCATAGCAAGCTCATCGCATACGGCAAGTGCAAGTGCGCCGCCGCTTCCGCCTTCACCGAGAACTACCGATATAACGGGGGTTTTCAGCGTCATAAACTCGGCAATATTCTTTGCTATAGCCTCGCCCTGACCTCTTTTTTCGGCTTCAACTCCGCAGAATGCGCCCGGTGTATCAACAAAGCAGATAACGGGTCTGTGGAACTTCTCCGCCTGATATGCAAGCCTGAGAGCCTTTCTGTAGCCCTCGGGATGAGGCATTGAGAAATTCGACTTCTTGTTTTCCTCAAGGTTTCTGCCCTTTACCTGTGCAATCACTGTGACGGGAGTGCTGTTAAGAGTAGCTATACCCGATAATATTGCGGCATCGTCACCGTAGTGGCGGTCGCCGTGAAGCTCGGTGAAGTGGTTGAATATAGCGGGAATATAGTCGTTTACGGTTGGACGATTCTTTTCTCTTATTATCTCAAGATGCTGTGTAGCAGTCATATTTGACATTATCATTACCGTCCTTTCAACCGTGCTGCCAATCAGCGCCGATTTTTTTATAGTTATGCAGTCTTAATATATTCGACAGCGTTTTACGCATTGAGCGTCTGTCGGCTATCGCATCAACAAAACCGCTTTCAAGCAGGAATTCTGCTGTCTGGAAATCGTCGGGGAGCTTCTGCTTTATAGTGTCCTGTATAACACGTCTGCCTGCGAATCCTACAAGCACCTTAGGCTCGGCAAGGATTATATCTCCAAGACTTGCAAAGGACGCTGTAACACCGCCTGTTGTGGGGTCGGTAAGCACCGTGATATAAAGTCCGCCTGCATCGCTGTGACGTTTTACCGCACCGCTTGTCTTTGCCATCTGCATAAGGGAGATTATACCCTCCTGCATTCTCGCACCGCCCGACGCTGTGAAGAGTATAACTGGCAGCTTATGCTCTGTGGCATATTCAAACGCTCTTGTTATCTTTTCACCTACAACACTGCCCATGCTCGCCATCATAAAATTGGAATCCATAATGCCGATGACCGCACGGTAGCCTCGTATAGTGCATTCGCCCGTCACTACTGCGTCCTTCAGTCCCGTGCTTTCCTGCATACTCTTTATCTTCTTCTCATAGTCGGGGAAGCCGATAGGATTCAGTGACACCATATTTTCGTCAAACGGCTTGAAGCTGTCCTTGTCAACCGTTATATCAAGACGCTCCTTAGCGGAAAGCCTTGCGTGATAGTTGCAGACAGGGCAGGTTTTCTTACGCTTTTCAAACTCGTCCATATAGAACACGTTCTGACAGCGGGGACATTTGAACAGCAGGTCCTTGGGTATTTCGAGGGCGGAGGAATCCGCCTCTTCCTTCTGTTCCTCATTAAAACGGTCCTTGACCATTTTAAACAGATCTTCTAACAATTAAAGCACCGCCTTTATTGCTCAAATCAAATAATAACATTATCTGTCGATAGATTCAAGGGTATTAACCCATCCCCCTTGCCCCCTTCCCGGGAAGGGGGGAGATATGGGGGCTACCGCCCCTCAACCCTGTCGGGGGCTACGCCCCTACGACCCTATTGTAGATTATATTTTATCTGCTTTGTAATGTTTTATCAATAATTCGTCAGATCCTTGCGGTTAAGGAAGCCTATATCGAAATTACCGCTTTCGACATCCTCGTCACGCAGGAGATTGAGCTGGAAATCAATGTTGGTGTTGATACCCTCTATGAGAAATTCGGAGAGGGCTACCTTCATCTTCTGGATAGCCTCTTTCCTGTCCTCGCCCTTTACAAGCACCTTTGCTATCATACTGTCATAGTAAGGGGGTATCTCGTAGCCCTGATATACCGCCGTATCAATACGCACACCGAAACCGCCGGGCATATGAATCGACTTTATCTTACCTGGGCAGGGGCGGAAGTTGTTCTTAGGCTCTTCCGCATTTATACGGCACTCGATAACGTGACCGCTGAGCTTTATATCCTCCTGCTTATACTGCAGGGGAAGTCCTGCGGCGATGTTTATCTGCGCCTTTACAAGATCCACGCCGGTCACCATTTCGGTTACGGGGTGTTCGACCTGTATTCTTGCGTTCATCTCCATAAAGTAGAAGTTTAAATCCTTGTCTACAAGGAATTCTACCGTTCCTGCGTTTGCATAGCCGCAAGCCTTTGCCGCTCTTACTGCCGCTTCTCCCATTCTCCGACGGAGATCCTCTGTCATAATGGGGCTGGGGCTTTCTTCAAGCACCTTCTGATTACGGCGCTGTAACGAGCAGTCACGCTCGCCGAGATAAATTACATTTCCGTGCTCGTCCGCAAGGAGCTGTATCTCGACGTGTCGGGGATTTACAATGAACTTCTCGATATATATATCATCGTTTGCAAAGAACTGTTTAGCCTCCTGCTTTGCGGCGGTCATTGCCGCTTCAAGCTCCTCGGGCTTTTCAACAAGTCTTATGCCTCGTCCGCCGCCGCCTGCGCTCGCCTTTACCATTATCGGGTAGCCGATCTTTGCGGCTATCTCCTGAGCCTCCTCAAGCGTCCCAACAACACCGTCGGAGCCGGGAACTACGGGAACGTTGTTTTCTATCATCGTCTTCTTTGCGTTTGCCTTATCACCCATAGCGTCCATAGCGTCAGCGCCCGGACCTATGAACTTTATTCCGCACTTGTCGCAAAGACGTACAAAGTGGCTGTTTTCGGAAAGAAAACCGAAGCCGGGGTGAATTGCCTGTGCGCCCGTAATCTCGCAGGCGGCAAGCAGTGCCTTTGAATTAAGATAGCTGTCCTTTGACGGAGCAGGTCCTATACATACCGCCTCGTCAGCTATCTGTGCGTGAAGCGCAGTCTTGTCGGCTGTCGAATATACTGCGACAGTCTTTACTCCAAGCTCTCTGCACGCACGGATTATTCTTATAGCAATCTCGCCTCTGTTGGCGATCAGAATCTTATTGAACATACAGCGTTTGCCTTCCGTTTACTTGATAGCAAAGGTGATCTCTGCGGATACCGCCTTTTCACCGTTTACTGTGGCAAGAGCCTTGCCGACACCGATAGGACCTTTTACCTTTATTATCTCAACTTCGAGCTTTAAAAGATCGCCGGGTACTACCTGCCTTCTGAACTTAGCGTCCTTGACACCGCCGAACAGACCTATCTTGCCCTTGTTTTCGGGGAGTGCAAGCATTGCCACTGCGCCTGCCTGTGCAAGCATCTCAAGCATAAGTACGCCGGGTACTACGGGGTATCCGGGGAAGTGTCCCTTGAACCAGAACTCGTCCTCTTTCATATACTTTGTGGCTACCACACGCTGACCGGGTTCCATTTCTTCAATAGTATCAATAAGCAGGAACGGATCTCTGTGAGGGATTATCTCCATTATCTGCTCTTTATTCATAAGCGACATATACAGTCCTCCGTTATTCTATTATGATGAGCGGCTGACCGAATTCAACAGCCTCTCCGTCCTTTACGGCAATAGACTTTACAGTGCCGGAAATATCCGCCTGTATCTCGTTCATTACCTTCATACTCTCAATGATGCATACTGTGTCGCCCTCGTTTACCTTATCGCCGACCTTTACAAAGGGAGGCTTTGTGGGGGAGGGGGCAGAGTAGAATGTGCCGACAATGGGGCTTTTTATGCTCTTGCCTGTATCGGCAGGAGCCTGTGTCTGCGGTGCCGATGTCGGTACTGCGGGAGCAGCCGCCATAGCCATAGGAGGCATTGCGGGCATCACAGGGGGTGCGGGAGGGGGATTCTTCTGACCAAGCTCAAGCTCGAACTTGTCGTTCTTTACATACATATAGGACAGACCGCTGTCCTTCATAATACCGATAAATTCCTTTACGGCATCGGTAAGCGAATTAGTTTCAAACTGCATATTGTGTCAACCTTTCTCTTAGTCCTCTACGGGAGCAAATGCTATACAAGCGTTATGACCGCCGAAACCGAGCGAATTGCTGAGTGCGCCTGTAATCTTCATATCTCTCGTACCGTCAGCCGCATAGTCAAGATCACATTCGGGATCTGCCACCTTAAGACCTAATGTGCGGTGCACCTTGCTGTTCTTTATCTGAAGGGCGCAGGCTACCGCTTCTACACCGCCTGCCGCACCTAAGAGGTGACCTGTCATTGACTTTGTGGAGTTGATGACCATATTCTTTGCGTGTTCGCCGAATACCAGCTTTACAGCGGCTGTTTCGGTCTTATCGTTCATAGGTGTGGATGTGCCGTGTGCGTTTACATAGTTGAAGGTTTCGGGCGCTCTGCCTGATTCCTTTACAGCGAACTCCATAGCCTTTGCGCCGCCCTTGCCCTCGGGGTCTGGACTTGTTTCGTGATAAGCGTCGCAGGTAGCACCGTAGCCGATGACCTCAGCATAGATGTTTGCGCCTCTTGCCTTTGCATGCTCGTATTCTTCAAGAATTACGATACCGCTTCCGTCACCGAGAACGAAGCCGCTTCTCTCTGCGTCAAAGGGGATACTTGCTCTGTCAACATCGGTGGACTTTGTTACAGCGTGCATATTGTTGAAGCCGGCATAGGCAAAGCCTATCGAGCATTTCTCTGTGCCGCCTGCTATGGCAACATCCATATAGCCGTTCTTTATAGCGTGGAATGCCTCGCCTATAGCGTGTGTACCGCTGGCACAGGCGGATACCGTGCAGTAGTTTACGCCCTTGAAGCCTGTACGGATAGCAACCGTACCTGCCGCCATATTGCCTATCATCTTGGGGATAGTGAATACTGAAACTCTCTTGTTGCCCTTGTTGTGATATGCGAGAAGCTCTTCCTGCGTTGTTTCCATACCGCCTATACCCGAGCCGATTATTACGCCGCATCTGTAAGGATCGAGATCCTTGAAGTCGCTTCCTGCATCCTTTATAGCCTTGTCAGCCGCATATACGGCATACTGTGTGATTATATCTGTACGGCGAAGCTCTTTCTTGTCAAAAAGGCCGTCTGCGCTGAAATCCTTTACGGAAGCCTTTACGTTAAGTTCTTCGCTCTGACCGGGGAACCACTGCTCTAATGTAAAGCCGTGCTTGCCCTCCATAAGACTGTTCCAGAATTCTTCCTTGGTGTTTCCTATGGGGCTTACTACGCCCACACCGGTAATTACAACTCTGCTCATTTTTTGTATTTCCTTTCGTGGCTTGTCTTTACATTGATAAGCCGCCGCTTATCTCTATTACCTGACCCGTTACATAGCTTGCATCCTTTGAAGCGAGGAATGATACAACGCCTGCTATTTCCTCGACCTCGCCGCATCTGCCCATAGCTATCTGCTTTACCATTGCCGCTCTCAGCTCTTCCGAAAGAGCGTCGGTCATTGCTGTGTGGATAAATCCGGGTGCTACTGCGTTACAGGTGATGTTTCTCGGACCAAGCTCCTTTGCTGTGGTCTTTGTCATACCGATTATAGCCGCCTTTGTAGCGGAGTAGTTCATCTGACCGGGGTTGCCGTAAAGACCTGCTACGCTTGCAAGGTTGATAATCCTGCCGCTGCGCTGTTTCATCATAACAGAGCCTGCGAACTTTGTCATATTGAATACGCTTTTCTGGTTTACCGCAACAACGAGGTCGTAGTTTTCTTCGCTCATTCTTACAAGCAGGCCGTCACGGGTTATACCTGCGTTGTTAACGAGTACGTCAATACTGCCGAAATCGGCTTTTACGCTCTTTACGAATGCTTCACACTGATCGTACTTTGATACGTCAGCGATGTACTTTTCGCACTTTACGCCTTCTGCTTTTATCTTGTCGATTATATCGTTGTTTTCAAAGCAGCTCTCGGCGATGTCGTTTAATGCGATGTCATATCCGTCCTTTGCAAGACGGAGAGCTATTGCCGCACCTATTCCTCTTGCAGAGCCTGTGATGATTGCAGTTGCCATTGATTTTCTCCTTTGTTTTATCGTTTTATAGTTTTATAGTTTTATCTTACTTGTTCAGCAGTTTTTCAGCCTCTGCGAACATTTCTTCCACTATTTCCTTTGCGGGCTGTACCTTCTTTACCATACCTGCGATAGCGCCGCATAAGAACGAGCCTTCCTCAAGGTTGCCGTCCTGTACTGCCTTACGCAGTGAGCCGAGCGTTATCTGCTCGAATTCATCGGGTGTTATCGTTCCGTTCATCTCGCCGCTTGCGAGCTTCTTCGAGAACTTTGTCTTTACGTTACGGCAGGGGTGACCTGTCGTTCTGCCTGTTACTATGCTGTCTGTATCCTTTGCGTCAACAACGAGCTGTTTATATGTAGGATGAATCTGGCACTCCTCGGCGGCAAGGAATCTTGTTCCTACCTGTACGCCCTCTGCGCCGAGCATAAAGCTGGCGGCTATTCCTCTGCCGTCTGCGATACCGCCTGCGGCGATAACGGGGATGGATACAGCGTCAACTACCTGCGGAACAAGGCACATAGTGGTATTTTCGCCTATGTGACCGCCCGATTCTGTTCCCTCTGCGATTACTGCGGACGCACCGCTTCTTTCCATTCTCTTTGCAAGTGCAACACTGGGTACTACGGGGATAACCTTGATACCTGCGTTGTTCCACGCCTCCATAAACTTGCCGGGGTTGCCCGCACCGGTCGTTATCATCGGAACCTTTTCATCTATAACGAGCTGTGCAAGATCCTCTGCGTTGGGGCTCATAAGCATTATATTAACGCCGAAGGGCTTATCTGTCAGCGACTTTGCTCTTCTTATCTGATCTCTCAGATAGTCAATAGGAGCAGAACCGCCTGCGATTATACCTACTCCGCCAGCGTTTGAAACAGCCGACGCAAGTGTGCTTTCGGCTATCCATGCCATACCGCCCTGGAATATGGGGTACTTTATACCGAGTAATTTTGTAATCCTTGTTTCCATTGTTTTTATCCTTTCAGCTGTGGATTAATATTCGAAAATAGTTGCGCCGTAGGTAAGTCCCGCACCGAAGCCGACAAGGCATATCTTCATGCCACGCTTAAGCCTGCCCTGGCGGTCAAGCTCCGCAAGGCACATAGGAATACACGAGCTTGATGTGTTGCCGTGTGTTTCAAGATTTGTGAATACCTTGTCAAGATCAACGTTCATCTTCTTGAGTGCGGACTGGATTATTCTTATATTCGCCTGATGGGGAATAACAAGATCTATATCATCAAGAGATATGCCGGAATGTTCGCATACATATTCTACCGCATTTGCCATAGCGTCAACGGCGAACTTGTATACCGCCTTTCCGTCCATCTGTAAATAACGTTCCTTGTTCGGAGTGTCTATTATATCCTTAAGGCAGTCGTCACCCTTGAAATAGGGGTTGTTCCTGTCGTAGAAATTCTTGCAGTAAAGGCTCTGGAGCATATCGCCCTCTGCGCCGGAGTGGCTGTAGTATTCCTTGCCCTCTCCTTTTTCGATAACTACCGCACCTGCGCCGTCACCGAAAAGTATGCAGCTTGCTCTGTCCGTATAGTCTATCTGACTTGTCAGACGCTCGCTGGCTACTATAAGCACCGTCTTGTAGGTATCGTTTGCAAGGAAGTTTCTTGCAATATCAACCGCTGTTATAAAGCCTGTGCAGGCGGTATTTACGTCCATGCAGGCACAGGACTGTGCGCCGATCAGATTCTGTACAAGGCAGGCTGTGTTAGGATAATAGAAATCGGGCGAGCAGGTCGAAACGATAATGCAGTCTATATCCTTCGCCGTCTTTCCTGCGCTTGCAAGTGCGGCCTTTGCCGCCTCGGCAGCCATCATGAAATTGGGCTTGTCGGGGCTCATACGTCTTTCACGGATACCAGTCCTTGTGGTTATCCATTCATCTGTAGTATCAATGAACTTTGTGAACATTTCATTGGTGACTACGGTTTCGGGAGTGTATTCTCCCGTACCCAGTATCGTTATACCGTTCATATCCTTTTCCTTCCGTGCGGCGTTCCTGACTGCCGTATATTATATATTAATTGTTGATTTTATTCTCTTTTTGTTGTATAATAAATCAGTAACTGCGGATTTTATCGTCCGCAAGGCATAGTTACCCCATAAGGCAAACGTGCTTATATTTCATTTTACTCTATTTCGGTACTGTTTGTCAACAATTATTTGCATAATTGTATCGCAACAGAGTAAACAGTGACATTATATTTCAGAATTTCTGCAATATATGACAAATTGTGTCACTTACGTGACATAAAAACATCTTTCAGAGTATAAAGAAGTTTTATTTATCAAAAATATCGAGAGTTTTTCCGACTATTCTTATAAAACTGTTTTTATTTATAAGAATAGAGTAAATTCTCTATCCCTATAAGAACGCTTTGTAGGCTTTGCAGGACGCAAAACCCTTGGGCATACACGCTCGGCATCCGTGCTGGGGCTGAATGTGGGGCTGCCGCCCTCACCCCGCTTGGGGCTACGCCCCAAACCCCAATTTTTAATAATTAAGAGGTTTATCGACAGTCTTATTGCCCCCGAATATTACATCGGGGGCAGTATGATTACTTGTTCATTATTTCAAGATTCTTTTTAATAAGCTCGCATCTCTGCTTTACGCAGTCAACCGAGCGGAGCGGATCGGACGGGGTGTTGAATGTATAATCCATCAGCTTGTCAATAGTTGTAGCTGCAACGTGAAGTCTTGTATCGGAAGAAGCGTAGTAGATATATACATCGTTGTTTTCGGTAACAACCGCACCGTTTGTAAAGCATACGTTCGATACATCGCCTACACGCTCTGATTTATGCGGAGCGATGAACAGACCTGAGGGTGACGCAATCAACTTTGACGGGTCGTTTAAATCGGTAGCGAATACATAAATTACATATCTCAGACCTGCCGCAGTGTTACGGACACCGTGAGCAATGTGTATCCAGCCCTTAGGCGTCTTGATCGGAACAGCGCCTGCACCGTTCTTGACCTCTGTGATAGTGTGGTACTGTCTGGGCGAAATAACAACTTCCTCTGTGCAGATGACGGGATTGTTGATATCCTCGCACAGACCGAAGCATACACCGCCGCCGGAGCCTGTCTGAATGAAATCGTCCTGAGGACGTGTATAGAAAGCATACTTTCCATCAACAAATTCGGGGTGAAGAACTACGTTTCTCTGCTGGGGCGATTTTGACTTTAAGTTAGGTAAACGCTCCCATGTCTTTAAGTCCTTGGTACGAACGATACCTGCCTGAGCTACAGCGGCGGAAAGGTCGTTGCTGTCCTTGTCCTTGCTCTCTGAGCAGAATACACCGTAAATCCAGCCATCCTCATGCTGAGTAAGACGCATATCATATACGTTTGTTTCTTCCTTTTCCGTATCGGGAAGTAAAACAGGGTAGTCGTGGAAACGGAAGCCCTCTGTAGGCTTGTCGCTCTCTGCAACGGCAAAGAACGACTTTCTGTCGTTACCTTCAACTCTTGCTACAAGATAATACTTGCCGTTCATATAAAGCGCACCCGAGTTCAGTACAGCGTTGATGCCAAGACGCTCCATAAAGTAAGGGTTTGTCTTTGGGTCCATATCATACTTCCAGAAGTAAGGCGCATGATCGGCTGTCAGAACGGGATTCACATATCTGTCATATATGCCGTTATAGCAGTCGGCAACGGCATTCTTTCTGTTGATAAGACGCTCGTAATCGTCTATCACTCTCTTCTTGTTATCTTCAAATAAGCTCATTTATTAAGTACTTTTCCTTTTGGTTTAGTTGTGTTAGCTAGCGGAAATAGCCTTTGATATGATTATACAACAGCCACACGGAAAATGCAATACTTTTTCTTAAATTTACTTAAAGACATTTCGATTTTAGGTAAATTATTCGTTTTCGGCTTTTTCTGACGTTTCCGATACCGCCGCATAGGTATAATCCGAAATATTCGACTTGAATATCGTTATGTATATGCCGGCTGCGCACACACAGCAGAACAGAATGTTTACGAACATTGCAATTTCTGCCGCTGTATCGCTGTAGGTCAGAGTCGAGCTTAACTGCATTACAGCTATCAGCAGATTTATAACCTCTGCAAGTATAAACGATACAGCCGCCGCAGGTCTTGCACCTTTTTTCTTTGCGGCACAGATGTTGGTGGCTATCGCCATACCGATATTTATGCACAGTATGATAAAGATTATCAGCACTGTGATAAACATTATCGCCGATTCGGGCAGAGCGAAATCATCAGGCTTTTTAGGGTTTGTTATAAAGAATATAGAACGCAGAAGATTTCTCAGGTACAGCGGATACAAAGCCGCAGTGATAACCGCATTAGCATACAGTGCGATTACGCTTGCTGTCAGAAACAACTTGCCCTTATGCAGTTCTTTCTGCTGACGTTCGAAAAACTCCTGTTCCAGCTTTTCTTTCTGCTCTTTTGTGAGTGCATCATCGGAAATGATTATGTCCTGCTTTTTCAATTTGCCCTCCGTAGAAATGTATGTATCTTATTCGGTAACTGTTTCAGGCTCTTTTTCTTCTTCCTCGCATTCTGCTTTCACTGCAGATTCACCTTTAAGAAGGTCACGAATCTCGGTGAGAAGCTCTATCTGAGGATCGGGCTTCGGCTCTTCTTTAGGCTCTTCCGCTTTCTTTCTCTTGAATGCGCCGAGTACCTTTATCAGTATGAATACCGACAGTGCGATGAGTAAAAAGCTGATAACGGAATTGATGAATGCACCGTAGCCGATAGCGACCTCAGGCTCGATAATCTCCGTACCCTCTTTCACAGCCGCCTTGAGTACGATTTTAAGATCGGAGAAGTCTATCTGACCTGTAATCATACCGAGCGCAGGCATAAGAATGTTGTTTACAAGCGAGGTAACGATTGCTGTGAATGCCGCACCGACAATCATACCTACTGCCATATCCATTACGTTGCCCTTGGATATGAAGTCCTTGAATTCGCTTATGAACTTGATTTTTCCGACCTTTTCAACACCCTGACCTACCGCCTTGAATGCCTTTGCATCACGAATGTCCTTGTGCTGTGTTTTCTTTTCTGTTGACATTTCAATATTTCTCCTTTATTATTCGGCTTTATCGCCGTTTGATGCGTCCTCGTAAACTTTGATAAGCTCAAAGTCAATCTGTCCTAAGTTAACGTTTGCGTTGATGCACTTTACACGCACCTTGTCACCTATAGTATACATAGTGCCGGCTACACCGTCATAAAGAGCGATGCCGTTCCTTACCTCGAAGTAGTTTTCCGACAGTGAGCGTACATCTATTTTGCCCTCTACCGTGTTCGGAAGTTCAACGAAAAGTCCGCTGCCGATAACACCCGAAATGATGCCGTCAAATTCCTCTCCTATGTGCTTTTTCATATATTCAGCCGCATAGAAGTCCTCACAGCTTCTTTCTGCCGCTACTGCAGAAAGCTCTGTCTTTGTTGCCTGAGCCGCCGCTTTGACAGAGAATTCGCCGTATTTCTTTTTCAGCTTCTCCGCACCTTTTCTTGAAACATAGTCGGTCAGGATACGGTGGATAGAAAGGTCGGCGTAACGTCTTATCGGGGAAGTGAAATGTGCGTATTCCTTCATGACAAGTCCGAAGTGACCGATGGGCTGTTCGGAATACTTCGCCTTAGCCATAGTACGCAGTACGATTCTGTTGATGATTATATTCTTAGGATCGTCTGCAGTTTCTTCAAGCAGCTTTGCGAAGTTTTTCGCTTCTGCCTTTTCGTTTATTCCGAGCGGATTTATGCCGAGTGCCTCGAGAGTGGTTTTCAGCGATTCGATCTTTTCTGCGGGCGGATTTTCATGCACACGGTAAACAAAGGGAATTTCCTTTTTCATACCTACCTTAGCGGCCGAGTTATTCGCCATCAGCATAAATTCCTCTATGATGCCCTCCGAAACACCCTGTATTCTCGGCTTAATGTCAATACAGATGCCGTTTTCGTCACAGATGACCTTGCTTTCGCTTGACTTTATATCGGGAGCGCCTCTGTCCTTACGTTTCTTTATAAGTATCTGTGCAAGCTCGTTCATAACGGGTATGCAGTCGATGACATCCTTGTATTTTCTCTTTATCTGTGCGTTTGCGGTGCCGTCAAGTATAGAGTTTACCTCGCTGTAAACGCCTTGTACACGGGAACGGATGACCGTTTTTACAAACTTGTATTTCTTCACTGTACCCTTGTCCGAAATTTCCATAAGGCAGGAGAATGCGAGCCTGTCCACTCCGGGATTAAGAGAACATATACCGTTGCTGAGTTCCTTCGGGAGCATAGGTATTACCTTGTCTGCAATATAAACGCTTGTGCCTCTTTCAAAAGCGTCATTGTCAAGAGGCGAGCCTTCGGTGACATAGTGGCTGACATCGGCAATATGAACGCCGAGCTTATAACCGCCTTCTGTCCGTTCAATGCTTATCGCATCGTCAATATCCTTCGTATCTGCGCCGTCTATGGTGAATATGGGCAGGTCACGCAGGTCAAGCCTTTTAGCTGTCTGCTTTTCGTCAATAACGGCATTTACATACTGCTTTGCCTGATTGAGTGCTTCCTCGGAGAAATCGACCGGTATATTGTTCTGGATAAGATAAGCCTCGGTGGCGGATTTTGCGTATTCGCTTGAGCCAAGCACCCTTACTATATCAACGATATGCTCGGAGTGATGCTCACCACGCTTTCTTATGGAGAAAAGCACCTTGTCGCCCTCTTTTATTTGCTCCTTGACTTTAAGGATTGTGAGGGGAGGACAGCCGAGCGAATCGGGCAGAACTTTAAGCATCATTCCCTCTTTTACGATAACTCCGCCGAACAGCTCCTCTGATACGTCAAGCACCGCAAGCACCTCTGCGGTCGCACTTCTTTGTTCTGTCTTAGCGGCTATCTCACGGGCGATGACCGTATCGCCGGGAACAGCGCCCTTCAGCTTTCCGCCGCTTACAAAGCAATCTTCACCTGTTGAGAGATTTGTAACAAAGCCGAATGTGCGTGACAGCGTTGCAACCTTTCCTGTGAATACGGTGCGTATGTCGCTTATATAATACAGGTCGCTTTTGGCTTTGAATATAGTCCTCTGACGTATCATTGACTTTGCTGTGTTTTTCAGCTTATCAAGATATTTTTTCGGCAATTCGTTCTTGTTTGCTATCTGCTTTAATGTCATTCCCCCGCCGTTTTCAAACAATGTGGCGATAATAAGTGTTTCTAAATTCAAAATGTTTTCCTTTCTCTGTGCGGTTTTTCGTTACCGCTGTTCTTAACTTCTTTATTTCCTTTAATCTTTATTATTATAATACATTTCACGCTTTTTTTCAATAGGTAAGAAGCGTTTTATCTCAATTGTCACTGCATACTTGAAGCGGTTATAGACAAAGATTTAAAATCCCTGCCGCCCGAGCAAAAGGCACAAATGCAACGGGATAATATCTGAACAATATCGAAAAGGCAATCGAGATAAGAAACGCAAGAATACGTTTTGTGTCGCTTGTCGATAAGGCGGCAAATCTTCAGAGCTTTCTTGTCACCAAAAACAAAGACGGCGAAGCAAGTTTCAAATAACCCCTTGACAAAACGTAGAAACAGGCATATAATATAAATGTAATCTGTTTCAGGGCGGAGTGAAATTCTCCACCGGTGGTAAAGTCCACGAGCGCAAAGTATTTGTGCCGATTCGGTGAAATTCCGAAACCGACGGTATAGTCCGGATGAAAGAATCAGAAATGCTTGACCGCAAATCCTTTATTTAAGCGGTACGACACTTTTGAGATAAGGTAAAGCCCCGAAAATACGGGGCTTTTATTTTTTGGCGAACAGCTGAAAGTCACCTTTGGAGCAGATATAGAAAGGATGATTTTTATGCAGACACAAACAACAAATCCAAGCGGAAACAAGGCACATATCGTATTCGATGTGAGAAAGCTCGTTTTCACGGCGCTCCTTGCGGCTATTTCTTCGGTGCTGATGCTGTTCAGTATAAAGGTACCGCTGATGCCGAGCTTTATCTCGTTTGATTTTTCGGATTTCCCGGCGGTAATGGCTTCGCTCACAATGGGACCCATAGCAGGCGTTTTCGTATGCCTTGTAAAGAATATCATCAACCTGTTTTCGAGTATGACAGGCGGTGTAGGAGAGCTTTCAAACTTTATTCTTAGCTGTTGCCTTGTCATACCGGCAGGCATTATAGGCAGAAAGATAAATACTTATAAAGGCGCCGTAATCGGCTGTGTTGTCGGAAGCGTTGTAATGGCTCTGCTCAGCATAGTATCCAACTATTTCCTTGTATATCCGATATACGAGAATATTATGCCTATCGAGGCAATCATCAATATGTACAAGGAGATAAACCCGAATGTAAACGGCCTTCTTGAATGCCTTATCGTGTTCAACTGCCCGTTCACTCTGATAAAGGGTCTTGTTGCGTCGGTGCTGTGTATGCCGCTTTATAAGGTGTTAAGACCGGTGTTCAACTCATATTACAGAAAGTGATTACAGACTGATAAATCGGCGTGAAGCCGTTAAGAATGCCCTGTGATGCGGTTGCGTCACAGGGCATTTTCGTATGTCGGGGTACATTATTCCTCGTTTATTGCGTTATGGATAAACCTACATATCGGGTACAGTGAGCGGAAGCCTTCAAGAATGAGCGGTTGCAGTTCCTTGGTGAAAACCGTTTCATTTTCGTATGTAAAGCTCGCAGTACAGCTTATGGATTTTCGGTTGTACCAGCCGTCAAGCAGGGGAGAAACCTCGCCTTTTTTCCGCTTGTAGAAGTCGCCCTCAAGGGTGAAAATTTTCTTCTTGTCAAATGCACGGACAAGCCCGGAAAACGTTTCGGGGTCGGAATCTATCGCATTTCTGAGCCTTTGCATTGAGCCTGCTGAGGCGCTCCACATACCCATTCCGTAGCCCCAGCCCTCGCAGGAAAGTTCAAAGTAGAACGCAGGTGCGACCCACCAGTCCTTGCGTGTTTCCTTGAAAGTAAACCAGTAGTTATCACGGTACGGGTAGGCGTGAGGAAAACGTGCGTCCTTTACTATCCTTGAAACAGAGCTTACGGTTTCATAGCCTATCTCACTGTAAAAATCGCAGAAAAGCTCATCACAGAGCGATTTCATGGGCTTTGCGAGATTTTGCCTGTATTCGTCTTTATGAGTTTCGTACCAGTTTTTATCATTATTCAGCCGTATTCCCCACAGGAAATCTATAGCCGATCTGTCAAAACCTTCAAACATAATATTAATCCTTTCATATTGTTTAAAGTATATTTTACACTGTTTACGGGCAAAATGCAAGTGGTAATAAACGGACGTAAAGGGCATACAATTATTGTGAAATACGTTGTTAAACGGCTTAGCAATGCGAAAGGTGATAATATGAAGCGTAATAATAAATGGCTCGATCTTGTGCTTTATATACTGTCGGCAGAGGTCATCGGAATGTCATCGGGACTGCTTGCAGGCAGTTTTAATGAATTCTTCCAAAAGTATAACAAACCGCCGTTGATGCCGCCGTCGTGGGTGTTTCCAGTGGTGTGGGTGATACTGTATGCAGTAATGGGGGTATCGGCGCATCTGATACATTACAGTGATGCGGCGGTGAGTGTGAAAAGAAAATTGCTGACGATATACTGGGTTCAGCTGATAGTGAATTTCCTGTGGAGCATAATATTCGTGCACTTTGAGCTGTTGTGGCTTGCTGCGGCGGATATAGTGCTTCTGCTTGTTCTGATAGGGATAATGATACTCGGATTCGGTAAAGTAAATCGCATTGCAGGCGATATAAACATACCGTATTTTCTGTGGGAGGCATTTGCGACTTATCTTAACGTAGCGACAATATTTGTAAATTGACAGTGTTGTGCAATGCACAATAACATCGCTGTGAATCAGCATTATTATTCGAAAAATTAAAAATGAGCAAGTAGCATCAATTTGTCACATATTGATGCTTTTTGCTGTGTTTTGAATAATTTATAACAGAAAATCACAACGGTTAAGAATTGTGCAGATTTGTAATTATGGAGAAATAAAAAAAGAAATCACTAAATGTAAAAAAATGAAAAAATGTAAATTTATATGCCGTGGTTTTGCACAATTGAAAACTGTTAAATTGTGCAAAAGAGAGAAAAAACGGGAAATATCAAAAATAACTCAAAAAACAATGTTAGATTTTTAATGTTTCTGCGTTATATATATAGGGAACATTTTAAAGTACTCAATTTTTTAACGATAACATTACAAAAATGTAATAACATCATCGTATATTCCAAACTTATCCTAAGGAAGATTAATAGCAAATTTATATAAAAAAAGGAATGCGATTTACAAATCATGTATATATACTTTGAAAACGAGTTATATAAATATCAAAACACAGGAAAAGAGGTAAAAGTATGAGAATCAAAAGAATTGCAGCGGCGCTGTTGGCATTTGCAATTACGGCAGGCATTGCCGGAAACGCTTACGCCGAGAACACCGGACAGGCTATGACTGCCGAAATCGAAACAGCCGTCAGCGACAAGGTGCAAGCGGAAGCTGAAACTTCAAATCAGGAGCTTGAACCTGAATCGGAAAGCAAAATTGTAAGAGCCGAGCTGACCGAACAAAATCTGCCCGATGTGATCGACGCTGAAACAGCGATTGCAGACGGTTATGTGGCAAGGCTCAACAGCGAGGAGCGATCACTGAGCGAAGTCGTGCTTGAAAAAGATGACGGAACGAGGGCACTGTATCTTTTCGACGAGAACGTCAAGTATATTGACGAAAACGGCGAGGTCGCAGACAAGTCGAACAATGCCGTAAGAAAAGGCAGAGCATTTGTAAACGAGGGCAACGATGTAGAGGTCATTCTCCCTGCAACACTGACAGCAGGTATAGCGGTACACAGCGATGAGTTGAATATAACGATGAAACCGCTTACGGACAGTATCGGTAGATCGCTGTCAACAGCTGTACAGACCGAAGAAGACACAGTGTTATACAGCGATGTGTTTGACAGCAGTACGGATATTGAATATACTTATACATATAGCGGTGTAAAAGAGAATATCATATTAGAAAGCTATAACGGAAAGAACTCGTTTGACTATGAGGTGACCACGGGCGGTCTTACTCTGTATGAGGATAAAGGCACTTTACTGCTGGCAGACGAAAACGGTGAAGTAAAGGCTACGCTCGGTGAGGTCATAGTATTCTCTGCGGATAACAAGAACAACACATTCGGTAAGTATACAATAAAAGAGCTTGAGAAGAACAGCAGATATAAGGTAACGGTAAGCGTTGACAGAGAATATCTTACCGATCCCAAGACAAAGTACCCGGTCAAAATAGATCCTGCTTTAAAAACAATAAATGCGAGTGCAAAAATACAGGATCTGCAGGTATTCAAAGGTACGGACGGCAAGGGTACAAGTGAAACCTCTGCCGGATATTCCGGTGTTTCGAGAGTCGGATGGACTGACTGGGGTGCGTGCAGGACTTTGCTCAAACTGAACGGATTCAGTTTCAGTTCTTACGGTATTACCGATGTATCGCAAATTAAAAGTGCATATATTGAGATACGTGACCTGATGTGTCAGAATATACAAGCACAGATAGCATGTGCACAGTTTGGCGGAAATGTGTGGAGCGAGGGCGATACTAAAACGTGGAATGCGCTCAATGCAGGAAGAGCAGGCACACCGCTTGATATTTATATACCCAGTAAGCCGAACAAAACAAGCAAGGCATATAATGTTATAGGCGACGGCGGAGAAAGCATCAGATCTGCACAAGACTATGGTAAACAGTGGTATGCGTGGAATTTAACGGCAATATTAAAAAACTGGCTTAAATATCCTGATAATCTGAAAAAAGGGCTTGTCTTTAAAATGGCAGGAAATATGCTTGAGGAAAGTTCTCAGTATGCAAAGTATATGAAAACTTTCAGTTCTATGCAGGGTAATGCTGATTATAAGCCATATTTTGTGATTAATTACAATACAACAATTTCGGTTTCAAAAATTAATTTATCTAAAACAAACACTAGCTTAGATGTTGGAAAATCTACACAAATTAAGGCTACGATATCGCCGGCAAATGCAACAAATAAAAAAATTATATGGACATCGAGTGATAATAAAATAGCTACTGTTGATAGTAACGGAAAAATTAAAGCCCAAAAAAGCGGAACTGTAACAATAAAAGCTAAAAGTAGCAGTAACAGTAATGTAGTAGTTTCATGTATTGTTAAAGTCAGAAAAAATCCTTTTGAAGAAGATATTGATGTTTTGTCAGATGAAGATTATAGAACAGTTATGGCACTAACAAGATATCTTGTTATCACATGTAAATGTGATGATTATAAAATAATGAAGCCAATGGTTTTAGAAGCAATTGAAATTATCAGAAAGAAAGATCAGTATAAATGGAAATATGAAATGTGCGATAGTGCAGGAAGATGTCGTTCAGAATTAGTCTATACGCCAGTTGATAGAAATTCGAAAGCAAGGTTAGTAGTAGAGAGAGTGAATGCCGACGCAACAGATATGCCGGAAACGCTTGGTAATTTAGGTCTTTTTACAATGTCAAAAATTGCAAAAGATCCAGTATTAAAAGCACTTATAACATTGATTGGCGTAGGAGTAAATCCACCTGAAGATCCTTTCGATGTTGCCTTAGTAGTTGCTGATTACTTGAGTGATAGTGTTATTCCTCTATCTGACATCGTTTCATCAATAAAAAGAATAAATCGACCGAAAGATCCCAAAAAAATTGAGAGTGGTGACTATAGAATTGTGATATCGTATTATCCAGATATTTATAGCAGCGATTGCATATATGGAAGATATTATTTTGCAAAAGGGTATAAGTGTTCTCTGAAAGATGAAGGCTATTTCCATTATTGGGGTGAAAGTAGCCCTTTGGGAAGATTTTTAGAAGATACTCCATTGATCAGTATAAACTAGTTTAATGCGATAGAGGTGTCGAAAATTGAATAATTTATTTGAAAACTGGAATGATACAGCAAGTTGGACAACGGACGGCTCACTGCAATACGATGAAAGAAACCATGTGCTGTATTTTGACAAGACAAAGGTTACGGAAAAGTTGTCCGATGTAAACGAAGACTATGATGTTGCGGCAGTGCGGACGTTTGAAATACCTGACGGCAGTCATGGATTTTATTTTTCGGTGACGCTAGGAAACAGCTCGCCGCTGTTTGATAACAACGGCGGACGTATAGACGTTGAATTTTATGACGCAAACGGTGTAAAGACGGTAGGAGATTATTCAACTTTTTACATATATAATGCGGAGAATTTCATCGAGGCTTATCTGGGCGATGACAAACCTGCACCTATCCCGGAAGACGCAAAAAGTATGGTTATAAAAGCGTACGGGGTTTCCGATACAAAAACGATAGAATTCTATATGAAGGATTTTAAACTGTCGTTTTCGGACAGTGAGGACTGTATGGAAACATTCGCTAATGTTTATCCGACGTTTTTCAGCAGAAAGGTTGATAATTCTCCGATAAGAATAAGCTCGGGCTCGCAGATCATGACTATAGTCAGCTTTGCGGCAATAATCGCGGGTGTTGCGATCGTGACGGTGCTGCTTGTAAGAGCGGACAGAAGAAAACGGAAAACGGGAAAGTAAGGGGTGAGTATGAAAAAATATGCGGTAATTATGATTGCTCTGCTTATAATGCTGATCGGCGGATGCAGTGCCGGCAATAAATCGCTTTCTGACGGCTCGTCCGAAAACAGCGTTATATATAACAGCAGTGCGCCCGAAGACGATGTTAAGTATACTTATGTCTGCGCTCAGTACATATATTACAACACAGCCGATGAATTGATGAAAGCGTGCGATATAGTAATGTCGGGCAAGGTTACGGGAATATCATTCACGGTAAGGGACGGCAGAACGAATGACGAGGTTACCGGGAATACGTCTGAAAGCGACAAGGAAATCTGTACGGTTTATACGGTCGAGAAGGAATCTGCATATAAAAATACAGTCGGTAACGAATCAGACAGTATTGACATTTATGTTAACGGCGGTTTTAAGGATAAATACATTGACGAACAGCTAAAGGCGCTCGGTGGCAGCAGAACGATAACCGTTTATAACAGACCTGAGATTGAAATCGGTAAATCATATTTATTCTTATTGCGCATCCGTGATAACAAAGAGGCTTTTTTAGTAACTCCCGAGCAGGGATTTATTGATATTGAAAAAGAAAAAGAACGTAACAACAGCATGGCTGATGATTTCTCGGTAAATGAAATAATCAACAAGTATTTCTTTACAGAAAACAATACGGACAGCGAAAACGAATAACCGAATCATACAGGTAAATTGTAAAAGGAGAAAAATATGAAAAAGTTAAATTTAATGATTATTGTTACTGTGTTTTCCATGATATTATTGTGCTCTTGTGCTCAAAACAATGACGTTATGGCATCTGTAAACGGAATTGACATAGAGAAATCCGATTATGAAATGCGGCTGAAAAGCAATGAAATTATGGCAGAGCTTATGACTGAGGACATAAATAATTCTGATTTCACAAGTGAAGAAAAAAATGCCAAGATAACGGAGATAAAAGAAAAGTGCTCAACAGATAAAGAAACAATAATAAACAGTATGATAGAAACCGCTTATATTGATTCTAAATATGATTCTATTACGCATGAGCAGGCAAAAAGTGAAATAGAAAAGCAAATGTCAAACCTTGACGATTATGCCGTTGAATATCCTCAGGTAGCCGCAAACGGTAAAATTATGGACGAGTATATCAAACGTATGGGAATCACAAAAGAAGAATATTTAGATTTAGCCGCAGACAGCTATATTTCATACGTTAATAAGCAAAAAGCAAAAGAAGAGTTTGCAAAAGAAAAAGATATCAGTGATGATGTTCTTGACAAAGAGTTTGAAGCATATATCAAGCAGGAAATATCCAAAACCCTTGCTGTGTATTATAAATGAGCAGAAAAATTTTATCATTACAGAAAGCCGCACTGAACCCCGGATTCGAATTACTGAACAAAGAAATATCTGCGTTTTTTCATTTTGCTGTAATTATAAGTACAAAAATAATTTCTTGGAAAAGCGGACAAACAGAGGCACTCGGTTGTAATAAACGTCGGTGAATATAAAGTAAGACACAGCCACGGTGTAAAGCTGTGGCGAGTGTCTTATACGAATTGAGAAAGTAACGCTGTTTTAACTTTATACGGAAATTTCCGGTATGTCGGCAAAAATACAACGGTGTTCTGACAGGCACTGTGCCGGTTCCGATTTGTGTATGCCGTATACAGAGGTGAAAATTAATGGCACTTATAGATTTTCTTGTGAAAGTATTATGCGAAAGTCCTGACGATAAACCAAAGAGGGGTTCTTTTCCGAGAAGATATATACAGAAAGATATTTTCAAGTCGGAGCATGCACTGATATGTCCTTTCAGAACAATTCCTGATGAACCGGGACTTTATATGAAGTTCTTGTATTATCTGAGCGAGGGGCTTGAAAAATACGGGGCTAAAGCTTCTGATGTTGAATATCACGCACAGAAAACAGGCGCATATATTCTAATGGACTGTGAACCTTTGCCTGAAAACAATACACTTACTCTCAGCGGAGCGTATTCAACGATAATGAACAGCGATCGCAATGATGAAACTTTCAAAAAAATAGCCGAAAGCGTTGACTATGCGACAATGAAAACTCTCGGCGGAAAATACGAGCTGACCAATGTTGCAATTCGTAACGGATTCTATTCGAGAATATGGGAAGTGTATCGCAACAACCTTGAATGGGAGAACAGAGATGACATAAAAAGGCTTTGCGAAGAGCAAAAGTGTTGTCCTTTTGTTACAGCTGAATACAAAGACAGTGTCGAACCTTGTCTTGTGATGATATACAGCGATCCTATAAGATTGCAGACAGGTACGCCGCAATATTTCAAAGAGAGCTTTCAGCAATATGTTGACAATAAAATGCCGCACGACAAAGTGAAAGTAAGATTTGACACGTTGATATGGTCGGAAATACATGACAATAACAAGTTACTGACATACGATCCTGCTAGCTGGTTCTTTTTCAACGGGTGTAAGTTTAAGGATTGATTTTGTGATAAACGGACATAAAGGAGACACCCAGTAGTAATAAAAGTTGGTGAAAAAAAAGTAAGGCACAGCCACGGGGTAAAAGCCGTGGCGAGTGTCTTTTGTAATATCGTTGACAGGAGTTGTCTGCGTTGCGTTAACAGCGGCAACAGGTCACGATTACGGTAATGTATCAAAACGGCTGACAGGTTCGGAAGGTCAGCCGTTTTTTTGTGCTGAAACGTTTGTTGAAATTCCGTGCTGTTTGTGGTATACTTAATCTGTATTAAATTCTGATATTCAGAATGTGGAGAACGGAGAAGAAAATATGGCGGAAACTACGATAGAAACGGCGGTTCAGGCACTTATTGATTATGCTGTGGCAAAGTCGCTCATTACGGAAGACGATGAGATATGCGTCAGAAATTATCTGATGGATATGCTGAAGCTGGAAAAATGGGAAAAACCGTCTGTGAAGGAGTACGGCTCGGTTGACGAGATACTTGACGAGATAGTGGATTTTGCTGTGGAAAAGGAGATTATTCCGCAATCGAATGCGTGGAGGGATCTTTTTGACACACGCATAATGGGCGTGTTTACAGGAATGCCTCACGAGGTGAACGCAAAGTTCAAGGAGAAGTATGCAAAGAGTCCGAAGGAGGCTACCGATTGGTATTATGCTTACAGCGAGGATACCAATTATGTAAGAAAAGGAAGAATAGCAAAGGATATACGCTGGAAGTACGACAGTGAATACGGACAGCTTGATATTACGATAAACCGCTCAAAGCCCGAAAAAGATCCGAGAGATATTGCGGCGGCAAGAAATGCTGCGAAGGTTTCTTATCCGGCTTGTATGCTTTGTATGGAAAATACGGGATTTGCAGGTACGCTTACACATCCCGCAAGACAGAATCTGCGACCGATACCTATGACGATACACGGTGATAAATGGGGATTCCAGTATTCGCCTTACGGATATTACAACGAGCATTGCATAGTCTTTAACAGCGAGCATATACCGATGAAGATAGACGCAGAGGTTTTCGGCAAGCTGTTTGATATAACGGATATGTTACCGCACTATTTTGTCGGCTCGAATGCCGATCTGCCCATAGTCGGAGGCTCTATTCTTTCACACGAGCATTTTCAGGGCGGTCATTATACGTTTGCAATGGAGAACGCCCCGATAGAATATGAGTTTGCTATGAGCGGCTTTGGCAGCGTAAAAGCAGGTATTGTAAAGTGGCCGATGTCAGTTATAAGGCTCAGCGGCAAGGACAGGGCAGAGCTTGAAAGAGCTTGCGACAAGATACTTGTTGCGTGGAGGGCATACAGCGATGAAAGCGTAGGTATATACGCATTTACCGACGGCGTTCCGCATAATACTATCACTCCTATCGCAAGGCGGCACGGCGATGAATATGAATGCGACCTTGTACTTAGAAACAATATAACGAGCGAGGAACGGCCGCTTGGCATATTCCACCCGAATCCTTCGCTCCATCACATAAAGAAAGAAAATATCGGTCTTATCGAGGTTATGGGTCTTGCGGTACTTCCTGCAAGGCTGGCAAACGAGATAAAAGCACTCGGTGATGCGCTTGTAAACAAGACTGATCTTTCGGGCGATGAAAAGCTGTCGGGTCACGCACAGTGGATGAACGAGCTGTACGCAAAGTACCCTGCTGTGAATGCCGATGATGCGGAAAATATCATTAAGCGTGAGATTGGCGCAGTATTTGAGCAGGTGTTGCTTGATGCAGGTGTTTATAAACGCAATGACGAGGGTAAAGCCGCATTTTTAAGGTTTATTGACAGTGTGAAGTAAAGATTGAATTGCTGTCCGGTGTAAAAACCGGGCAGTTTTATTTGATGTATTGTTACAATTGCTTAGTGTAAAATTCACAATTTTGATTTCAGCTTTATTACAAACATAATATAAATTGATTTAAACGGTTGATTTCAGAAACGAAATGTGGTATACTCTTATTTGAATAACTATATCCGAAGGTCAGAAAACAAAAAGTCTGCGGATATTAAGGAGGGAGATTACTATGCTGAATATAAAGCACAGAACAGAGATAATTTCAGTGATAGCGGCTTTATGCATAGCGATCTTCGTGGTAATGGCGTCTTTGTTTATGGCAAATACCATATCTGCGCTTGACGGAGAGGTCAACAATTATATAGACAGAGCGGCTTCTCAGAAATGTGACATAGTGGAAAGCGCAATAAGGAACGATGTCAATACGGTAAAGAATTTTGCCGCCTGCGCAAGTAATTATAAGACTACCGATGAGAATCTTGTTATCAAGATGATAAAGGACCTTGAGAACAGCTGTTCAACGATAGACGCATTTATAATCGCCGATGAGAACGGCGATGTTATAACAAGCAAAAACATAAGCAAGAACATATCCGCCCGTGAATATTATAAACGGGCTATGAACGGCGAGGTGTATATTTCAAAGGCGATATACAGCGAGCCTGACGAAAAAATGGTAAATGCAATTGCTGCACCGATCTATGGCGATTACAAGCGTATTGTGGGCATGGTTGCGGGAATATGCGACACAAGGAGTTATAACAATCTGATTGATATGTCATTCGGCGGTAAAGAAAACGACAGTAACGGATATGTGCTTAATTCTGACGGTGAAGTGATAATGTCCGGTGAAAATGCGCTCGGTGACTATGTTCCTATGGGAGATTTGTTCTTCTCGTCCGATATTCTTGCAGGGGTGGAAGAAAGCGTAAGAAATGCCGTCAAGGATAACTTTGCAAAGGTCGGAGGAAGCGGTATTGTAAAAAGCGTCTGCAAGGGCGAAAAGTATGTAGCGTATTACAGCGGTATGTCGGGCTTTGATGATCTGCACTATCTGCTGATATTCAAAGAGAATGTTGTAGCGGCAGAGCAGAATCATTACGCAATGATAAACATATTGATGTACGCATTCTTTGTGCTGATACTGATTATTGTAATTACGGCATACATAGTGATAGTCAGAATATCGTTCCGAAGGCTCGCCAAGGCCAACGAGGAGGTCAGCAGGATAGCGTATACTGATAGCATAACCGGTTACGGTACATGGGATAAGTTTGTGCTTGACGCTAAAAGTCTGCTAAGTCACGAATACCGCAGATATGCGCTTGTCAGCTTCGATATTGACAAGTTCAAGGCTATCAACGATATGTACGGTCACGATGAGGGCAACAGGATACTTAAGCTGATTGCCGATACGGTAAACAGAAATCTTCAGGACGGCGAGACCTTCTCCAGAATAAACTCGGACAATTATTATATACTTATGCTTTATAGCAGTGACAGTGATACTGCAAGACGTATAGGCAGTCTGATACAGGCTATCGAATACGAAATAACCGAGTTTGTGCCTGTGCTTTCATTCGGTATTTACAGGATAACCGACAAGAGCGTGTCCATAAGACGTATGGGCGACCTTGCGGATATAGCAAAGCGTACCGTAAAGTACGGCGATGACAGTGCATATACGTTCTACAGCGAGAGTATGCTGGAAAAGATGCGTGAGGAAAAGCGCATTGAAAACGAGATGCAGACAGCGCTTGATATGCATGAATTCTGCGTTTTCTATCAGCCTAAGGTTTCTCTTGACGGCAAGGTTAATCTTACAGGTGCGGAGGCTCTTGTAAGGTGGATAAAGGACGGCACGGTCATTTCTCCCGGAAAATTCATACCGCTCTTTGAAAAGAACAGATTTATTGTCAAGCTGGATTATTACATTATGGATCAGGTATGCCAGAAGATCAAGCAGTGGGAGAGCTATTATCCGCATCTGCTTATATCGGTCAATATGTCAAGAGCACATCTGAGAGATCCGCAGTTTGTCGAAAAGCTGAATGATATATGTTTATCTCACGGCGTTTCAACGTCAAGCATTGAGATTGAGATCACAGAGAGTGCGGCTTATGAGTCGCTCGATGTGCTTACGGCTGTGTTCAAGCAACTCAAGGATTACGGATTCCATATTTCAATCGATGATTTCGGCTCGGGATATTCTTCGCTCAATATGCTGAAAGATCTTCCTGCCGATGTGCTGAAAATTGACAGAGCATTCCTTGCGGAATCAAACAGCAACAAGAGAGCCAACGATATACTGGGTTATGTTATCAGAATGGCAGGCTCGCTTGGTATGCATACAATATGCGAGGGTATCGAAACCGATGAGCAGGCAAAGCTGCTCGGCGGTCTTGGCTGTGAGATGGCACAGGGATTCTACTTTGCAAAGCCTATGCCGAGTGATTCCTTTGAAGAAATTCTTAGGGGCAACAGTAAGACTATCAATATTCCGAGTAATAATCCTGAGGAGGATAAATGAGCATTTCAAATGAGTCACTGCCGATAATAGCGGGAATTATCACTAATACGGCAAGGTCAATGACTACGGTAATGCAGTATATCTATACTGTGTCCGACAGTGATTTTTACAATATCAATATAAAAGATGTCTTTCGTATCGCACTGATGGACGTTACCGAAACATCACGGCTTGAAAATCTCGGAATAAGGATAAAAACACCCGAAAACGAGGCAATGTTCGAAACGGCTGAGTTCGGCAGGGTACAGCATCTTATTATGTACAGCCTTGCGGTAAGGCTTCCGCTTATTTCAAGGCAGATAGAGGATTTTCCGCTGTCGGATAAGCAGCTTAAACAGGTGTACGAGCTGATGATAAAGAACGGTGCGGATAATTTCGGAGAGATTATCTATGAAAGCTATGAGGGCAATTTTAAAGTCAGAAAGCAGAAAAATCCTTTGCCGTCATATTCATCGGACTGGTTCAGACGTTATGTTTACACATATATGCCGAAGTTCGGTGAGATAAATAACCGTAACCTTTATTTCCTCGGCTGTGTTGAGGCTATGTTTCCGCTGTATTATTCGGCTATGACAGCACAGCTTAAAAAGGTTATGTTTTTGCTTGACAAGTGAATTAAAATCAAATCCCACAAACGTTTTAAGGCGGTTGTGGGATTTTGCTGATTGGAAATCAAGTACCGGATTTTATTGTTGCGCAACAATGCAAAGGAGGATAATATGAGAGAGATCGAAACAAAAAGACTGTTACTCAGGAAACTGCGGTCAGATGACGCAGAGAGTATTTTCAGAAATTGGGCAAGTGACAGCGAGGTCGCAAAATATGTCACATGGAATGTGCATAAGGATATAAACGAAACCAAGGCGATTCTTGATATGTGGCTGGCGGAATATTATAATGATAATTGTTACCGTTACGGTATTGAAAATAAGGCTGACAGGGAGCTTATAGGAATGATAGATGTAGTCGGCTATCATCACGGAAATCCCGTGATAGGATATTGCTCCTGCCGCAGATACTGGGGCAACGGATATATGACCGAGGCACTGGGTGCTGTTATGAAAGAACTTGAGGAGGACGGATACAGAACATTTGTTATCGAGGCGGCAAAGGACAATGTTGCAAGCAACAGGGTTATCGAGAAAAACGGATTTCAGCTTGTCGGCAAGAGAGAGGATAGGCTGTCCGAGAAGAAGCCGCAGGTTGTTACGATAAATTCGTACAGGTATTATGTTGAAAAATAGATACAAAAACAGCCGTCCGTGTGGGCGGCTGTTTTTTATCGGTGCGGTTTTATGAGATAATATTTATATTATACTCGATTTTCATGCGTTTTTCTTTTAATTTTATCAGACATCCGCCACGGCTTTTACATCGTGGCTGTGCCTTTTTATTCATTCATTTATTTCACGGCGGACAATAACGCAATATAATCATCCTTATTGCCGTCATCTGCCTTATATGTTCTATTCTCGGCATAAACAGGTATTATACTGCCGTCCTTTGTCTTTGCGTAAGTAAGTATCATATCACTTTCAGCCGTATACTCTGTTTTGAGAAGCTCATTGTGTGTCGGGCAATAATCATTATCCTCGCCGTCTTGGCATACACCCGGCTGAATTGCATAAACGCCGTCATTCGCCGCCATTTTCTTCTTAGCCTCATCATACGGCAGGATATTTACCGTACCTGTTTTCTTGATATACGGCGCTATTCCGTCAACCGATATATAAGTATCACTGCCATTATATTCGATAGTGACGGTCTTGCAGAACATATTGTTATAGTCGAGTATCTGTTCTTCCGCTGTTGAAGCCTTTTTCGTTTTTGCCGTATATCTTATAGTTGGATAGAACGCTTTATCTTCATTTATCGAATACGTTTCAAAAGCACTTTCTTCATACCCCTCGCCGAAAACAGACGAGTGATTTTTGATATACTCCGCAAACTCACTCTTTATCTTTCCAAGCTGTTCATCGGTAACATAAAGCGAATCCGTCCGATTTTTACGGTGTTCAAGCGCCAGTGTATACAGCATTTCCGACGGATATATTCCCTCTATCTGCGACACGGAATTATCATCTGTGTTGAACGACTGTATACGCATAACAAGTTCGCCCTTGTCGTCTGCCCATATGCTGATATCGGGAGATGAAAGCTCTCCGCCGTAAGCGACTTTATACGTTTTATTCCTTATGTCATACCATACGCTCTCACCGTACAGATAATCATAATCGGGATAGTCTTTGCTTGTAAAGAACGCTTTATCGACCTGCTTTATTCCGTCCTCGCTGTACAGCTCGATTTTACTGTTTTCGTCAAAGCTGTATGTATCAAGCTGAGTTACCGATGCAAGATCATCTACCGTGTATCTGTTGCTCACATCACCCGGCGCACCAAGACCGACAGAGAATTTATCATACTGCACCTTGATGAAATCTCTTGCGAACATTGTTTTTTCGTTAATTCTGTTTGAGGTGGAATAATCACTGTGTGACGATGTGTTGCTGTTTCCGCTGAAAAATGCGCTGAGATATTCTGAACCTCCGAGCGCTATCATTGCGGCGGTCGCTACTGTGATAAGGCAGAAGCAGGCGGCTGAAATGCCGAGAAAAGCGGAATTCAGATACCATTTGTTTTTGTGCGGCGTTTCGTCAAGTGCGTCGGAAATATACTTTTCATTTATGTCGCTGAATGCAGTAAAAAGCGGGAATGCTTTATGCTCGTTCATGATTATTCTCCTTTCTGAATGTATACATCTTTATCCGAAAGATATTTTCGGAGTTTGGTTCGTGTGCGGTTTAAAATAGATGTTGTATTGGTTTCGGTAATTGCTAACCTTTCTGAAATATCGGCTATACTGTAGCAGGCAAAATAACGTAAGACGAAAATTTTGCGTGTACGCTCGTCAAGCTGAGCTAAAAATGTGTTGAGAACGGATTTAAGCTCATTGTTTTCTGCCGATTTTTCTGTGTTGTCCGTTGCCGGAATACATTCTTCAAGTTCTGACAGCAGTGCATCGGTTTCACCGCATCGTTTTGAACGGTTGTTGTATCTCAGCTTGTCAAGGGAAAGATTGCGGACGATTTTAGCCACATAAGCACAAAGACTGCGTGGCTTTTCCGGCGGTATCGTGTTCCATACTTTCATATATGTATCGTTTGTGACTTCTTCGCTGTCGCTTCTGTTGCCGAGGACATTGTATGAAATTGATGAACACAGTCCGCCGTATTTTTCGGACAGGAGTTTTAGTGCCTGTTCATTGCGGCTTTCAAGCAGGGTGGTGATATTCTTGTCGGATATATTCATATTCACTCTCCTTTTTCTCTCTTTATATATTAAGACGATATTTTTCCGTAAATGTCACAGGGTATTGCAAAAAAGCCGTCCGTGTGGGCGGCTTTTTTATAAGCGTTTGTTATTTCAAGTATCAGACCTGTCGATAAAGCGGACAATTCATCAATTAATAAATGAATCCGCACTAACAAGTTGCTACCGCCGGTAACGGAGGTCAAGCAAAGCTCAGTCTGTCAGAACGGCGAATTTGAGGCGGGTAACACCCGCAACGGCGAATTTGAGGCGGCTCACCGCCGCTTATTGTTGCTTTTTGCGGAGGAGGAAACCGAGAAGCGAGAAGATGAGGAACATTCCGAGGTTAGCAACTACTACGCTTGCGCCTGCAGGGAAATTGTCGGCATAGTAGGTTATCGCTATACCGATAATGTAGCTGACGCAGGAAACAACCGCAGAGCAGATCGTTACACTGCGGAAGCTCCTGAATACTCTCATTGAGGTCAGCGCAGGGAATATTATAAGGCTTGAAATAAGGAGTGCACCCATAATCCGCATTCCCACTACAATAGTAATGGCGGTGAGGAGCGCAATTATCGTGTTGTATACACCCGACTTTACGCCTGTCGCCTTGGAGAAATTCTCGTCAAAGGTCACAGCGAAAATCTTGTTGTAGAATAAGACGAACATTACAATGACAATAACCGAGCAGATTATGCTGAGCACAAGATCGTCGTTGCTTATAGCCATAATACTGCCGAACATATAGCTGTTCATATCCGTTGCACTGTTAGTCTGTGAGATGACGATAGCACCTATCGCAAGCGCACTGCTTGAAAGAAGGGCTATTGCGGCATCTCCTTTTATCTTGCCGTCAGAGCTTATTCTGAGCAGGATAAATGCGGCTACGATTACAACGGGGATAGATACCTGCAAAGGCGCTAAATTCAGTGCGGAGGCTATTGCGAGCGCACCGAAGCCGACGTGGGATAATCCGTCGCCTATCATAGAAAAACGTTTTAATACAAGGCTTACACCAAGAAGTGCGGCGCACAGCGAAACAAGAAGTCCGACTACAAGCGCACGCAGAAGAAATCCGTATTGAAAAATCTCAAGCATTTTAACGAGCCTCCTTTGAGCCTGTGTGATGGTCGCAGGTGCAATGACAGTCACAGGTACTCATTGCGTGGAATATATCGGTACTGCGGTACTCGGCGGTAGTTCCGAAGAAGTATGCGCCGCTCTCCATATGGAGTATCTTTGTACCGTATTTCAGTGCGCCCTGCAGATCGTGGGAGATCATTATAATCGTTATGCCCTGCTCACGATTCAGTCTGCTTATTATCTCATACATTTCGGCGGTAACCATAGGGTCAAGTCCGGAAACAGGCTCATCGAGGAGAAGCAGTTTTCCTGTCGCACAAAGCGCACGGGCAAGCAGTACACGCTGTTGCTGACCGCCCGACAGATTGCGGTAGCTGCGGTGGGTGATGCCAGTTATGCCGAGAAGCTCTATGTTATCATCGCAGAGCTTCTTGTCGGCTTTTGAATAGAAGGGAGAAAGTCCTTTTCTGCCAAGACAGCCCGAAAGCACTACTTCACGCACGGTAGCGGGGAAGTCCTTCTGTGCGGCGGTCTGCTGTGGAAGATAGCCTATCTCGGTCTGTTTAAGACCGTCACCGAAGATTATCTCTCCCGATAAAGCGGAGCGCAGTCCGAGAATGGTTTTCATAAGGGTGGATTTTCCGCTTCCGTTCTCGCCGACTATGCACAGATAGTCGCCTGCGGAAACATTGAAGCTGAGATCCTTTACAACAGGCATTCCCTCGTAGCCTGCGGTAAGATTTTTACATTCTATAAGATATGACATTATTAATCCTCCTGTCAGCCGTTAAGGGTCAATTTAAGATTTTCGAGATTCTGTTTCATAAGATCGACATAGCTTACGTTGTTTTCTATGTCCTGCTTTGAAACGTTGTGGCAGGAGTGAAGCATCAGCTTTGTTGCTCCTGTTTCATCGCACAGAGTATCCGCTATTTTGGTACTGCTGAATTCGAGATAGTAAACTGCGGGAATGTTGTTTTCCTTTATCGTTTTTGTCAGCTTTATCATCGTAGAAACGCCAGGCTCGGATTCGTCGGAGCAGGCGGCGAATGCGGCACTGAATTCAAGACCGTATTCGTGCGCAAGATACCTGAACGGGAATTTGTCGGCTAAAACTATCGTCTTGTTCTTTGCGTTGTCAACCGCCGACCTGTAAGCATTATCAAGGTCGGAAAGCTGTTTTGCGTAAGCGTCCTTGTTTTTTGTGTAGGTCTGTTTACCCGATGGGTCAACCTTGCAGATTGCGTCATATACCGCCGAAAGCATAAGCTGAGCGTTTTTGGGCGATGTCCATATATGCTCATCGGTTTCGTGTTCGTGTTCATGCTCATGGTCGTGATCGTGATCATGGTCATGCTCGTCTTCGTCTTCCGAAAGGGTAGGAACATAATCAATCAGCTTTACTGCTGTGACATTTTCCGTATCGTTTGAATTTATCAGCTTTTCAGCCCACTGTTCGTTTTCGCCGCCGATGTAGAGAAATATGTCGCAGTTGCGTATTGCAATCATATCCTTGGCGGACGGCTCATAATTATGAATCTCGCTTCCCGGAGGGAGAAGAATGCTTATTTCGGCATTCTCCCCGGCTATCTGCCTTGCAAGATCATACGGCGGAAATACGGTCGAGATGATTTTCAGCTTGCCGCTGTCGCTGTTTGAATAACCGCTTTCTGACGAGCAGGCACACAGGCTGAGAACCGTTGCCGCCGCAGTAATCACGGCAAGCAGTTTTCTTTTTAACTTCATTATATATCACTCTTTTCTTTTGCTGTCGGGGTATTTTTGGCACATTCTCCGCAAATACCGTAGAAAACGGTGCGTGAGCTGTCTATTGTAAAATCGTGCATTTTCGAAATATGCGCCGCAATATCTTTCAGGTGGTCGCATTCAAGATGAAACAGCTTTCCGCATTTAAGACATTTCATATGAAAGTGATCGTGACATTGCTGTTCATCGTTATATTGATAGCAGGCGCTTTTTCCCTCGCTGAGAATGAATTTCCTGACGATATTCTGTTCGCATAGCTTTTCAAGATAACGGTATACGGTGGTTTTGCCGACCTGCTCCGCTTTCAGCGCATCGGCTATATCGTCTGCGGTAAGATGCTTTTTTGCGTTCTTTTTAATATAATCAAGTATCAGCTCACGCTGACGGGTATTGTATGACATATTTATCCCTCCGCAGTAATTACGAATGTTAAATTGAAAATGAAATTCATTTTCAAATCCTTAGATATTATACACTCCTGAGCCGTGAATGTCAAGCGGCAACGCAAAGAATCTTGAAATTTCCTTTTAAATATGATAAAATAAACTATATAGCCTATAGCGAGGTGTTAATATGGATAAAATCCGCATAACCAAAGACGAGAACGGCGCTGTTATTCTGCGTTTTGAAAAGCGTGAGGAATGCGAAAAGTATACGGTTTATTTCAGACGTGAGAACGGCAGATTCAAATTTCTCATAAGCACAGAGAAAACGGCTGTAAGAGTGAACGCTGTCGAAGGACTGTGCTATTTCAGGGTAACAGGACAGACAAGCGGCGGAAGAACGGTGAATATCGGTACTGTGGATACTTCTTCGCTTATGAAGCGTACCGGCTTTATTACTATGGGCTCTTATAATGTACAGAAGATAGTCGAAAGAAGCCCTAAGTTCACAGCCGATAACACTGTAAGAAAAATATCTCCGCTTGCGGCGTTCTTCCCGGAAAAAATCGACAACAGCGATGCTCAAGTTGAGAGCAGGACATTTGAATATATAAAGGAAAAACGCTCGGACTATTTTATTTTTGACTTTTACGGTACTGCGGTACACGGACTTGTCAAGACCGAAAATTCATTTCTGACGGGCGGCATTGACGGTAATGAAAAGCACGGCGAAAAACTGCCGAACATATTGCCCGAAGACGTTTATAAGCCGCTTGTCGATATTTTTGCAAAAGAGATACTAAAGCTGTATCCTGCGGATAAAATCATTCTTGTAAGGACGATTTCTCCCGAATTCTACGCAATAGGCAGACAGGTCAGAAAAAGCACGCCGAAGAACAAGCTGAATGCATTCCTTGAGGATATTGAGAATTATTTTATCAAAAAGGTACACCCTGTTATAATAGACCTTTCGGGAAGATATTTCGGTGATTTGTCGTTGACCGGTGACGGAAAAGAGGCAGTGTTCAACCGTTTCTATTTTGCAGACTGCGAAAAGGCGCTTGATGAGATTACATCGGGAGAACCCGGCAGAGTGTACAAGGAGCAGGATATTGATTCAAGGCTGGAACAGATTCTGTGCTATTATGACAATGCGTGTGCAAGGGGACTGCTTACCGTTCTGCTTGACAGAAAAGAGCCGGCAGACGCACTTATGTTTCATACTTCAAGAGAATTTATTGCGGAGAACAGGGCTGAAATAAAGGACATAATCGAACAGCATTACTCAAGCATAACCGATATTTACAGATATTATGATTTCGGTGACAATATTGAGATGAAGAATGCGGTGAAGGTTATTGCGGCACTGGAAAGCAATACGTTGCAGAATGTGACACACGGTGAGCTTATAAGACTTCTTGACAGGCAGTACAGGATAAAGCGTCCTATCGCAAACTTTGTTAGGGCTACGCTTGGCGGTGCGCTGGGAAAAGAGGTTGATGTAAACGATCAGAACCTGCGGTTTATGACAAGGGTCGCATACGAGCTGTGGAACGGCGGCGATCCTAAGGCAGTGCCTCAGAAGATAGATGAATATGAAAAGATACACAACTTCACATTGATAGATATGTGGGGTACGGGTGTTATAAAGAGAGCGCTTGCAAAGGCTACAACTATCAGAATGAATGTGGCGGTGAGCGGAGAGTCGTTTGTATGGGCGTTTGATAAGCCGCATTCCGTAGAGGAAAAGAGGTTTGCCACTGCAGATAAGTCGGGCGCTAAGGCTTTGGAACAGCTTATGAGGACAACTGTGCAAAGGCTCACGGTAAGTCGGTCACGGTGGATAGCGATAGACATGGCGGACGTTATTGCGGATAACGCAAAATATAACGGCGAGGGATTTACTGTGGACAAGCAGTATGCAAATTCCGACCTTTCGGTTATTCTCGGAAAAGCAGGGCAGCCGTTCACGCTTGACGCAGAAAAGGACAAGGAGCGTATTCTTGCCGCCTGTGATAAGCTGTCGCATTTTGTGAAGCAGAAATACGGCAGTAATATAATTCTGTGCAAGGTGTCGCTCAATGACAAGGTAAGAGATTATGACGGAAAAATAAAGCCGCTTGTGACAGACAAGAAGAAATTTGCAAACGCAAAGGCACTGCTAAAGCTGTGCGAGGAAAGATTTGTCGAGAATACGGATTGCTATATACTTGATAACTCGAAGAACTATGTTTCTGATGAGAATTTTGCATCGGGCGGTGCGGGTATAGCAAGGTTTGAGGCGGATTTCTACTCGGCTACGGCAGAGTATGTGGATTATATCGTGCAGTACAGCCCTGTGCAGAAGTATTTTGACAAGCTGTAAAACGGTATAGAAAAAGAATTTAATACAAAACTGCCCCGTGAGCTTTCTCACGGGGCAGTGCTGTATTCTGTGTAAATTATGCTCAATCGTCAAGAGCCGAGTACATAACCTGCTTTAATGTTCTGAGCGGACGGATGCCGTTACCGCCGCAGACCTGGATAAAGTACATAAATGTAAGATTATTTTCGGGATCGTTGCAGAAGTAGTTTCCTGTCCAGCCGTCCCAGCCGTATTCGCCTGTACTGCCGACAGTAGTTATTTCGGGGCTTGTGAGCGTTCTCATAAGTCCTCCGTAGCCATAACCGATACACGAATCCCAGTTGAACGTCTTTGCCTGCTCGGCGGTGATGATATTGTGCGATATAAGGTCAACTGCCTTGCGGCTGAGTATGCGGGTATCGCCGTATTTTCCGCCGTTCAACAGCATCTGAGCAAATTTTTCATAGTCGTTTACGGTGGAAACAAGTCCTGCACCGCCTATCTCAAATTCGGGACGCTTTGTGTACTTGTAAACAAGACCTAAGTGCTGCCAGTCGCACGGAGCGAGTTTTCCGTCCTCGCCTCTGATATAGATTTCTGCAAAGCGGTCACGCTTTTCGGCAGGCACATAGAAATCAGTATCGTTCATGCCGAGAGGTGTGAATATCTCGTCTTTCAGGAAGTCACCGAAACGCTTTTTGCTTACAACTTCAACTATCGCACCGAGAACATCTGCGCAGACGCTGTAGTTCCAGCAGGTTCCGGGCTGTGCGAACAGCGGTATTTTACCCATTTCGTTGCACATCTCAACGGTTGAATATGTGCCGTTGCCGGAAAATGCTCTTTCGTAGAATTTATCGAATAAATCAGCCATTTTATCTCCGGAGGGATTTACGTTTCTGTCGGGGTACATAAGTCCTGCGGTCATTGTAAGCAGGTCGATGATTTTGACTTCACGGTTTGCCGGAACAATGCCATCTGCGGTTTCGACCTTCTGATCCTTAAAGCCCTCAAGAAACCAGCTTACGCTGTCGGAAAGGTCAATAAGCCCTCTGTCATAGAGTATCATTGTCGCAACTGCGGTAACGGGCTTTGTCATACTGTAAAGACGGTATATCGTATTGTCCGATATCTTAAGGCTACGGGCAACGTCAGCCATTCCGAAGCATTTATCGTATACTCGCTCTCCGTCCTTGATTATTCTTAAATGTCCGCCGGGAATCATTCCACTGTCTACCTGCGACTGCATCATTTCATCAAGGCGGTTTAATTTATTCTTGTTCATAGTAACTCCTGTTTGCCTTACGGCTGTTATTTCTGATTAATTGTAGCATATCCGATGTGGAAATGCAACGGTAAAAAGGAAAAGAAACAGCTTGTACGGCTGTTTCTCCAGGCTGTCGAAAAACCTCTTGTAAATATTAAAAATGGGGTCGCAGGGGCGAAGCCCCCGACAGGGTCTAGGGGCGGTAGCCC
>OLGO01000100.1_pt1 | contig 95933 bp, 97 predicted proteins | sample 1605861 | NCBI WGS metagenome assembly OLGO01 (sample SAMN03283253) | human gut metagenome | biome: human-associated habitat; material: feces | host: Homo sapiens | place: USA | collected 2013
ATTACCAGCACAAAAAGGGGATGCATCAGGCGGAAATCCGGGTATCATCCCTTGTACATGAAAAATCCTTCCGGGCACTGGTGGAACTGCCCGAGTTTGAGCCAAAAACCTATGATAAGCTGGTCAAACGGGTAAAAGGCATCGAGGTCGGTCATTTGTACGGCAAAGATCCGCGTATGCTCCGCGTGCGCAAGCTGCCGAAGAATTATAAAACGTGGAGGGAGTACCGCGATTTCTTGCTCGCAACCTATCCCGACGAGAATAAAAAAGCCATCTTTGAAAAAAGGTTCGCGCGGTATCTCGATAACGACTATGTGGCTCGTCAGGAGTGCCGTCAACTGATATTGAATGATTATGAGAATAATCTTCCTGTCAAAAATCAGGAAGATCCGCGCGAGGCCACGATCCGCAAATGGAGGGAATTGCTTTGATCGATAAAATCAAAACAAAAAAAGGAATCGTTACCTTTCCATGTATGCATCCTAAAATCGTTCCCATTGAACAGGTTGTTGCGAACGATTATAACCCCAACCATGTAAGCGATTCGAATATGCAGCTTTTATTGCAATCCATCCTTGACAATGGCTTTTGTTTTCCGGTTGTCACCATCTATGACGACATACTGGATAAGTATGTCGTCATAGACGGTTTCCATCGCTACCTGCTTTTCCGTGATTATCTGGAGGCTGATTGTATCCCTGTCGTTGTCCTGGATCACGATATTGCGCAGCGCATGGCGGCGACCGTGCAATTCAACCGGGCACGCGGCGTTCATCAGGTGGAGCTTATGGGCGATCTTGTGCAAAAACTGGTGGAGCACGGCGTGGCCGACGATGAAATCTCGCAACATCTCGGTATGCCTTTGGACGAGGTTTTACGCTTGAAACAGGTAACGGGCATCGCGGAACTGTTTAAAAATCAGGTATACTCCAAGTCTTGGGAGATGGTGGAGGTGCCCGATGATGAATAAGTGGGATTACGGCGGCGCGTTCGAGCGGCATCCGATCCAGACAGGGACGGCCGTATTCGAGAATGGTAGCCGACTTAAAACAGGGAGTTTATTTGATCCTCTTCCAGCTTTCATGCATCGCGCGGATTGTATTTTTGTTGACCCCCCGTGGACGCAGGGTAATATGACCTCCTTTTATACTAAGGCAGGGCTTCCCCGGCCACAGGAGGACTACACGGCCTTTTATTTGCGCCTTTTTGAGTGCGTGGAAGAGATCATGCCAAAAGTCTGTTATCTGGAAATCGGGAAGGACTATCTGGCTGATTTTATATTGAAAATGCGTGCCTTATACCGAAACGTCACATTTTATAACAGTAGCTATTACCACAACCCGAAAAACCACTGTTACGTCGTCCGAGGCTCCGACCACACCGGCAAGCCAAAGCTCGACGGCATGGACGAGGAATACATCATCCAGTGGGTGTGCGAAAACGAGAAGTACACTTGTATTGGCGATCTCTGTATGGGACGCGGTCTTGTAGCACGCTATGCGTTTGCGGCAGGAAAGCGATTTTGCGGAATAGAACTGAATCACAAGCGTTTGTCGGTTGCCTTAGAAGAAATCTATAAGCATGGAGGGAGCTATTCAATTGAGCCTTAAAGAATTGCGGGAATCAAAAGGGATGACAAAGTACCAAGTAGCTAAAGAAGTAGGCATCACATGGCAGCAGTATCATAAATATGAAATCGGAGTTGCTTCGCTAACCAATGCCCCGTATAGGACGGTAAGCCGTGTGGCCGCCTGTTTTGGATTGACAACGGATGAACTAATGTCGAAAATATAAAAAGTATCGGAGCCTTATTAGATCCCGAGCGTAATCTGATAGCAGGGTCGCTACTGCCGTGAACTCAGCAATGGTGCTTATATTAGGCTCCGCGCATGAAATGTCACTTAAAATATAGCAAAATGCAGTTGACTTTTACACGGTCTTTTTTATATAATATCCGTATGAAAGTTGGTGAGCTCTTTGAAGCAGAATGCGATTGAAAAACTGCTTGCGGAAAACAACGGTATTGTGAAAACGGCTGATGTTGTCGCCGCTGGTATTTCCAAAGAAACTTTTTACAAATATGCGAAGAGCGCAGGACTAGAAAAAGCGGCGCATGGGATTTATCTTTCGCCCTCTGCGTGGGCTGATGAAATGTATCTGCTGCAAGCCCAAATCCCCAAAGCGGTATATTCCCATGAGACTGCGCTGTATCTGCATGATCTCGCGGAAATGGAGCCAACGCCGCTTACGGTAACAGTACCCGCGAAATATAATAGCCCGATACTTGCGGAAAAAGGCGTCAAAATTGTGTATGTAAAAAAGGAATGGCACACACTGGGCGTTTGTCATATGCTTTCCCCGGCGGGATATTCGCTTGCTGTTTACGATATGGAGCGTACCATTTGCGATAGTATCCGCAAACGGTCTGAAATGGATGTTTCTGCTTTTAACTATGCTGTAACCGGGTATATGAAACGAAAAGATAAAAACCTTAACCGCCTTATGGAGTATGCAAAGGCTATGCGCCTGGAAAAGAAGATCCGGGAGACAATGGGGGTATTATTCTAATGATTAAAACCTCAAAACAACTAAAAGATTTAATCCGCAACATGGCAAAGGGCGACAGCGGCAAATCGCAACTGCTAATCCGTAATTACGCCATGGAACGCTTTTTAGAACGTGTCGCTCTTTCAAAGTATAAAGACAATTTTATTTTAAAGGGCGGTATGCTTGTTTCCGCTATGGTGGGGCTTCAAAATCGGGCAACAATGGACATTGATACAACAATCCGTAATCTGCCCCTTGATTTAGAACACGCAAAACAGATTGTAGAGGAAATCGCCGCAGTAGAAATTGACGACAATATCCGCTTTTCCATCAAAGACGTTTCAAATATCATGGACGAAGCGGAATATGGCGGTGTGCGACTTTCTCTCGACGCGTTTTTAGATACGACAACAATCCCGCTGAAAATTGACATATCGACGGGGGACGCGATAACACCCGCCGAAATTACATATCACTATAAGCTGATGTTTGAGCAGCGATATATTTCCCTATGGGCGTACACTCTTGAGACGGTGCTCGCAGAAAAAATCGAAACGGTATTGTCGCGAACAGTTTTTAATACCCGTCTGCGGGATTTTTACGATTTATACATCTTGCAGAATGCGGGAATGAAGATTGATACAAAAGTGCTTGCCACCGCGCTTAAAGCAACCTGTCGCAAGCGGGAAAGCGAAAGGGTTCTGCCAGAGTACCGCCGTATTTTGGACGAAATCGGAGCAAACGCCTCCATGCGGGAGTTTTGGGACAGCTACCAAAAGAAAAACGGTTATGCGGCGGGTATTGCATGGGAAACAGTGATGAACGCTATCCGCTCTTTGTGCAACAGCTGCATCTCATAAAGATCAAAAAGGGCTCCTATATGGAACATTTAACGACTTTCGGTACGTAAGCTCCAGAAACAGCAAGCAAATTAAATGTTACGTCAGGCTCATAAAATTCCCCAGGAGAGTGCTGGACACAGTGTACCTCAAACGTGTTGAAATCGAAAGAGCTGGCACACAACAAAAGGCGGCCTGCGTCGGCAGGCCGCCTTTTAGCATATCAGCGATACATTAGCATGGACAAAGATGAATGGCATCCTCCAAATAAGCACACAGCTCACCGGCATAGGCCGCCAGTTCGCTTTTCAGGATACCAAGAGCCGCTGCGTCCAACAGTTCCGCATTTTCGGTTTGATACCGGCCACCCTGCTTGTAATCGCAGGGAATCCACAGGAAGCCCTCCCGCACGGGGAAAATGACAGCCTGTACCCCGGCCTCACCGGTAATCGGATACCGCCAGACCCAATCTCCGTGGAAGGTTTCGCTGTATAGTTCACACAGATCGGATACGGCTTCATCATCGGCCCCGTTTTCCCGCAGATAGTCCAGGACATATCCTTTGGAAACCAGTTCCGAGGTTGGCGGACATGGCAGCCCGCGATATGTTGCAGAGTTCATAAGGATAACCTCCTAGGCAACGAATTTTTGCTCACCCCAGCGGATATGGGGATGCCCTTCTTTGTCTTTTTCCCGGCGCATCATGAAGGACAGCAGATTATAATCCACGCCAAAACGGTCGTAAATTTCGTCCAGGTTGGTATCCTGCCCCTTCATGTACAGATTTAATTTCTCCTTGCAGAGAATCATCTGCATCAGGTTGGATTCCAAACTTTCCGGGTAGATGACAAAGTAGATATCTTTCCGCTCCGTCGAGGTGAAACGTATAAATCGGTGGTAAAACTGGCTCATCCCGGCATTGTTATAGTGAAACTCCGGGATGATAATTTTATCCACGTACTCATAATCAACGCTGGAGGGTAAGCTCTGCTGCGTACATAACAGTATGCCGTTTTTGCTTTCCTTCAGTGTTTTTTTCAACTCCCGACGTTTAGCCAGCGACGTAGAACGGCCCGTTACACAGAATAAGGGCCTGTCCGGCAATGCGTCCTGGATCGCTCTCTTGTAGGCGTTGAGCGTCAGAATATGACGGACGCCAACGGCCACATAGTCGTTTTCCCAACGCCGGATCATCTGGATGATTTTTTGGGGCTTACAAGGAACGCCGCCGTCATACTCGTCAACTGTATCGGGCGCCGCACTGATCCGCAGCAGCATGATAATCTGCTGAAAAATACGCATCATACTATCTTTGCGGCTATTGCCGGTTGAGCGGAAATAGCGTGCCTGGATTTCATAGAACCTTTCCAAAGCCAGTTCATACACCGCCCGCTCTTCGGCGGAAAACCGGATAGGAACCTGGTGTATGCGTTTGAGATCCTTTCCTGTGACCTCTTCAAAGGTGCGGGTAATCACGCACCTATCGAGGATGTCGTTCAGAATGCCCGCGTTGTACACATCCTGGGTTTCCTGTTCCAGTCCAAACACCGTGATTTTAACGGGCAGATGGGAATCGGAAAAGAGCTTTTTCCCCTTGCGGTAGGCCGGTATAGGTATTCCGTAATACAGATTATCCTCCGGGGTAGGCTCTCCGTCCTTCATTCGATAAATGTCTTTACACCACGAAACCATATTGACGGAATTATTGTACATCAACTCCAGCTGGGGAAAAAACTCTACAATGTTGTTGCGTATACTCGTGCCGGTCATCGGCAGCTTGTACCGGCAGCGCCGGAAGCAGTCCAGTACGGCCTTGGTACGCTTGCTGTCTAGGTTGGAGATCTCGTCGCTTTCGTCTAATATGAGCTGCACATTCCAGCCATGAACCCGCAGCCACTTTTTTACCTGCTTGCGATACTTTATCAGCATATTCAGCGTTATCAGCACAAAGTCCCCGGACTGGATTTTCTGTAGATCCTTTAGCCGACGTACCAGCACATGAGATATCCCGTAGCTTGCTAATTTGATATTCCATGTGTTATGGATGCAAATCGCGGAGGATACCACCCAGGTGTTGCATACGGATTGCTGCATCCGGTATTGCCCCGTTGCGATACCAGCAAGGGTTTTTCCGCTCCCTTGCTCCCATTGGAGCAGCAAAGCGCGTTTCTGCAATATCTTGTTGATATCCTGCTTTTGTTTGTCGTTCAAGTAAATGAGTTTGCGTTCTGCGGAATCCCAAAGCACAAATAAATCCAGCCATTTGGCAAGTGCAGCATCTTCCGACATCTCCCGAATTTTTTGGTTTTCTATGCGGTATTCCCGTCGCTTTTTTTCGATCAGCTTGGTATACTTCCCGTACTCCGGTGTTTCTTCCGATAGCACCGCTTCGTAAATCGGGAGAACTGCACCTTTGCCCTCCGGCGGCTGAACCCCCTTATACACCAGATTGTAGTCCTGCTTAATAAGCCCGGCGCGCCGTGGGGGATGAGGGTTCTGACCGCGCAATACCCGGCGCAAATAGGCCAACACCTTGGCGCTCGTTATCCGCACCTTCAGCCAATCTTCATACTCCATATCAGGCGGTTTGGTTTGCGTGACATAAGTGTTCAGATAATCGCGGCATTTCGGGTACTTTTCTTTTAGCCGGGGGTGGATGCGGATTTGATAGAGTAACTTCTGTACCTGATACTGAAAATCACCCTGACAGAGATGTTTACCTCTAGCCGCTTCCAGAATGACATGGAGCCGGAACGTTTCACGGGCCTGTTGGGCCGGTGCCAGTAAGGTACGCAGCTTCTCTAGTGCGTCTGCCTGCTGAATGTCCACGTCTAAAGACATGGCAGTGGTATACGGCCTGGCCGACCAAGTGGGCAAGTCGCAGCGCCGCTGCCAAAATTGCACCTTGGTAGGGAAGTTCCTTACACCCAAATAGGAGAAAGCAGACGGGCTAAGCCGGAACTGTCCCAAAAAGCTGAACTGCTGCTCCATCGCCGCGATCATGCGGCTGTCCGTAAAGTCATCCGCCAGGTACGAGCAGGGGACGACCAGGGCCAAAATCCCAAGCGGCTTCATATGCGCCGCCGCCTTTTGGCAGTAGTAGGCTTGGGACAGGACGTTTTCGCCGGTCATGATATCATCCTCCACCTGCCAACGCAGATTAAAGGGCGGATTGCCGACGACAAAATCCAACGGTACGGGCGGCTCATAATCCCGAATGTCCGCATTTTCCAAGTGCGCATCCGGATATAAATAGCGAGCGACCTGGATAGCCGGCCCGCTGCTATCGCAGCCATAAGCGTTTGCTTCCATCGGCAGATAGTTGAAAAAATTACCCGATCCGCACGTCAGATCCGCCACTGTATCCGTTGCCGCTATCTGCAGGCATTGGACGATAAATTCACAGACAGGCGGTGGGGTGAAAAACTGGCCGTTTTCAATTTCCTGCTTCGCCAGCTTGTAGGCATTGTAATCCGCATACTCGCTTGCTTGGAGTCCATGTAACCCGCCGTCCCCGGTGTACAGGTTGAAAATGTCTTCTTTTGTAATACCTTTGTCTAGTGCCTCATCATACTCAATTAAGCGGCAAATCTTTTCGTTTACGGCCTGACGAAGGCCCTGGGATACGGGCTCCCTCCTATAGTTGTATTTCATATAGACATCTCCTAAAAACCATTCCAGATGGCTTGCCCTCGGTATTCAAAGGTCTGTGCGTCGTTGCAATCCTCTTCCGTTAACTCCCACACGCGCTTGCGTGAACGGGAAAGGAAGACGCGGTTGCGGATTTTGCTGAACGGTTGCATTTGCTCCAGCAGCTTATCAAAGTCAACGACTTTTTTGAAATCCGTGGGTTCGTTATTTTTTAAATACTGATAAAAATAATTGCGGTGAAAAGGACAAATCGTGCAGGCGCTTGCTTTTGTATCCAGACCCCACACCTCCCGGTTATACTGGTAGGTGTCCTTCCGTTCCCATCCCATTTCGACTAACGGAAATCGGTTGACAAAGAAGGGATGATGACTGGGGAAAGAGCGGTGCGATTCTTCGTTTGAAAAGCCAATATGCAGCTCGTGCGCCCCGATATCCACCGGGCGGCTGCGTTGATGTGGCCGGTATCCAAGCAACTGATAACGGACATATTTCTGGATCATCAGGATTTTGTAGTCTATCGTACAGGCACGGCGGCCGATGCGCCCCTTTTTTCCATCCGGATCAATTGTCCAGAAGGGCATTCCTGCCACGCGGCGGCGTCCGAAGTTATCCATATAGTCCCGATACAGATTGCTTTTTAATATGACAAAGGAAATATCGCAACTCTCACAAGCCTGTTGAATGAAGCGTACCTGCTGAATAACCCAAGGCGGCTCGATTCCTAAGTCGCAGTAGATTACGGCATCGTAGCGGGGTACTTGTGGATAACGGACTATCCCTTTGGTTTGTTCGCAGCTGATGAGCGCGAGAGATGTGCTTTGCATTCCCGCTCCACAACTCAGTATCTTCATGGCTGTGTTGCCTCTTTCAGATACTCTCTGGCAAAGTCATAGGCATTTTCTTGATTGCGGAACAACAAATCCATACGTCCGTTCTTGTACATCCGAAACCCTAACACCTTTTTCCCGTTTTGGAACAGGATGAACGGCTCCGAGTAGCTGCCGGTTGCCTGCGAACGGATACATCCAGTTTCGTAGTAATGGAATCCCCGCACAACAGGCAGCATCGCCTCATTTAACTGCCAGGGAAACGCATACCCATTGGCGTAGCGGCAGGAATATTGCGGAAACACAATCATATGTTCCTTCATGCTGTACACTGGTTTACCGCTGAACCGGTGCGCAGCGATACAGCAATTCTTTCTCAGCGTATATACGGCCTGTTCCTGCAGGGAACGTCCTTCAAACTGCTGCGCGATCAGGCGGAGGATATCTTCATACTGCAAAACGGTTTCTTGAAGAGCCGTGTGATAGGCCGTCTTTTCGGATTCCGGATGATACGGGCCCGGCTCTTTAGGATACAGTTGCTTTTGAATATCTTCTTCGGAAATCTCGACGGCATATTCCGTTTCAAAATGATGTGCCAGCGCATGGATGAAGCGGTAAGGCAAGCCTTCCAGATGCGCGATGACCTGTTCTGCCCTTACGTCTTCATCATGTCGAGCGCCAAAATATTCCCTGGCTTTATGTCTGCCCAAATACTGCACTTGTTCCTGCCAGGCGGCGCACCACTGCTTTTTGGTGGCGAGTAAAACGCCTTGCATAGCAGCATATGCTTGCTGATGCGCTTCACAGTAAGCGCGATCTGCTTCCGAAATCGCCAATTTGGCTATGGTATCGGTATTCATACTCATGCTCCTCACTTGTGTTAAAACAAAAATTTTAATTTCCCATTTCTTCTAACCATTTAATCAGATAAGGCCGCAGAATTCTTCTGCGGCCTCTGGTGTCCCTCTAGGCACATTTCGCGCCAAGAGGCTGACACACCCCACTTTTAACCTGGTTCGGCGGCTCGGCTGGTGAAACCGAATACTGCGACTTCTGCGTTCGGAAAACAACCGTATCCGCAGATACTCTCACAATGGAAATCACGGGATCGGTTTTATATCGCATACAGCCGAACAGTAATGTAGCTGGCACGCCGATCTCAATGGGCAGAATCACTTTGCCAATAGCATAAGACTGGCGGTCTTTCATATCCAATCACTCCTGCATACAGATTGCCCGAACAATCGGGCGTGCATCATTCAGAAGATCCTCCACATAGTCTATAGAGATGCCTCTTTCCCTGGCGATCTCTACGACGCTATAGCCATTTATACGCATCTGTATGACCGCCATCTGCGGGCGCGATAACTGCTCCGCCATTTCACAAAGGAGCGCTGCTTCGCGCATGGCCTCCGTATATGGTGCACAGCTATAACCATTTGGTTGTTGGTTATAATCGGTCAATTCTACTGTGATCCCACGCCGTTTCAGCGCGTTTTGTTTGCGATAGTGGGCGAGCAGTGCATCTTTCATGGCGCGATATGCCACGGCTTCAAAAGTGTAGCGCGCTCTTAACTGGGGCTTATTCACATAGTCAGATGCAGCCTCTAAAAAACGAAATATCACAACATCGTAATATTCATTCGCTTCTAGGCGATTCATCCGTAAAAACCGTTCCACGAGATAGTGCTTTTTCTCCACAAAACTATTCAAGTCATTTACTGCCTTCATCATTTTATTATCCTCCAAAACAAAAAATAGGGATACCGCTGATTTTCAGCGGTATCCCTCTCTCAACATTTAGGCACTGATCTGGAATTCATCGTCCCCGACAATTTCCACAAAGTCATCTTCCATGGCAGAGTGCTGCGGTACGCGTGCATTGCCATGCGGTACGATATAGTCCGCATCGGAAACAGCTTCCAGCACCTTCGGTTTTTCTGTTGTTTCTGCCAGCTCCGGGGCCTTTTTCTCACTACTGTAAAGGGCGGCCTGATCCTGTATAGCGGCTTTCGCCTTCTCCCGGAAGGGGTTGGCATACTGCTTGATTTCGGCCAGTTCGTCTCCGCAAAAATGGCGCAGCAGCTTAAAGGTTGCCACGCTGTAGATGTTGGGGCCATCCACTCGTTTCGTCAGGCCGATCCGCACCAAGCTGCCAAACATGGCTCGTTGGCGTACCAGGAACGTATCATTGCAAAATTTCCGAAACGCACCAAGGCTAGTTGGCGGCAGATAAATGACGTAGGGAATCGGTTCTCCGGAAAACTGTATGTACAGCATGACTGTATTCTTGCACAATTTCCCTTTGGCCGGTTTTCCATCTTTTACCGCGCTTCCAAACTGGTTATTTACGCAGGAAATACACGCTCCGCCCGGTTCGCCAAACCCAATTTTTCCGTCGAACGACTGGCAAATGGGCGCATTTCCTTCATCCTCATTCCCCCCCTGCCAATAGGCGTTGCTGGGGTGCTGAAAAAGGAACACACCGTCCAGGTATCGTTCCAGTTGGGGATTTTCCGGATCTGTTCCTACATCAAACTGATTCGCTCCGCCAGATACGATCTTGATGCGGGGATATTGGGGGGTCAACCCCTCCATATCGTCGGCCAGATCTTCCATCGAGAATTCAGCGGTAGCTTCGTTGGGATCGGGCAGCACAAACCTGTCCTTATAATTATCGCCCAGATAAAACATACAAAATCCTCCTTTTATTATGCCGCAGCGGGAACCCGCTCCGGCTGATTGATACGGTTAAACATATGGGGGGGCATTGTCAGGATTTCATACCCCTTGCCCTCCAGCTCCGTGGCGCGGTCATAGTCCGCTACGTCCTGGCTCTGCCGTGTAACAGCATTGGACAGGCCATATAAGCTAAGATCGTTTCCTTCTATAAGATGCTGGTAGATACCTGCACCTTCATCTTCGGAAAACTTATACAGTTTATTTACTTCTTGAATCACGTCAGGCAATTCCTTAGTATTTAACTTGGCCTCTTTAGCTTCGCGCATTTGCGCCACTACCAATTCCAGCGGTGCTTTATCAATCGCTGATTTTATCGTGCTCTCAATTTCGCTCCTGAATTCTTCATTCAGCTTACCGCTTGTGGTGGTGTGAATACGATAGTGACTGTCAGCTTGGATAATCCCGCCAAGGTGCCGCCGTTTAACTTGTGTGGCAATACTGTTGACAACCATGCCGTTACTACAGATAAGGCGGTTCAGTAGGGGGACGATAACGATATTCCCTAACCCTACTTCACTGTTAAAGATTGCCACACCCGCCTGAACGGTATCTCCTGGGGATACATTTTGCATTAGTTTGCTGCTGACCGCTTTGATATACATTTTGGTGTCAGTGATCTCACAGCTCTCTACAGAAACATCTTTTAATTCTGTCAGAATTGGAAATACCGCATCGGCAACAGCATAATTGTCCATCATGCAATATTGGTCGCTCAGAAAAGCTCGCGCAACACCATCTAACACCCGAACCAGCCGTTGCGGTTTTTTACGCTTCGGCGCAGGATAATGCTGCAACCAATAATTTATATTGGTCGCCAACAATTGCGGGCTGTTCGTAAGCATTTTTCGATAATAAGAGGCGTTGATCCCCAATTTATCACTGATCTGCTGGTGAGCAGTAGGATTAACCAGCAGAGGTTCTATGAGATCTACATGAGAGGTATCATAAAGCCGCATAGATACTGTGCTGGCATTGGCCTGAATTTCTATTTGCTGAGGCGGCAGTAAGAAATCTTCTTTTTCACGGTGCCTCCGTTCTATTTCAGCAGCCATTTCTTGTAGGGAGCGCCCAGCTTTCATGGTGTTCACTTCCTTTCTTCACAAATTGACAACAAGCCGATCCTCAGCAGAACATACGAAGAGGCCGTCGTCCTTCATTGTTTGTATCAATCCCGGCCACAAATGTTTGGGCGGGAAAAAGCTCAATCGTTCTTTGGATTCCACGGAATCATTACTATCAACGCTAACCGTGCCATCCTCCGCAATATACAGGCTCTTGTATCCGTGGGACTGGAATTTTCCCACCATCTGTTTGAGGAACTTTCCTTGTATTGAGTACCAGGCGTTCACATCGATCACTTTCATTGTAGATTCTGGAACGGCCTCTTTCTGTGGATCTGTGCTTTTCGGCTCCGAGGTCTCCGTATCTTTGCCTTGCGAAACCGCATCTTCCAGTCGGATCTCCTTTATCAGACGGGTAGACATTCTTCCAGATGGTTCAAACTCGATAAAGGCCCCATTGTAATCAGGAACTCCACACACGCGAATTTTGATCTCGCCGCCTTGTGCAATAATGTGTTCCCGGTCTGGGGAAGGGGTTACCCATTCCCAATGTGCATCCGGGTACGCCGATTGCAGATACTGCGAGATCCGATATGCCGCGTGCCGCATTAAGACGGTCTCTACGGGGTCGGAATTGTCTACGTCGATTACGGGCGTGGGCTTTATTGGCTCCCTGTTGCCGGAAGGGCACTGTTTTGTTTGTGCCCGCCGCAGGGCCGTAACAAGTTCCCGCCTGTGCGCCATCGCCGTTGTACCGGCAAAATAGATGGCCCACAAGCTGAGCAACCCAATCGACCATTTCACGTAATCCTCAATGAAGCACCATACAAAAAGCAGGCCGGCTATCAACAGCAGCACATTGCATATCGGAGCTTCAAAATTGCGTGAACGTTTTTCACGCGCCCGCTCTTTATCCGTTTTTTGTTTAGTCTGCTTCTTTCGGATCGTGCGGGCGATCAGATATCCGGCAAATGCGGTGCCACACACACCGAATACCACCAGCAACAGTATGTCGCGCCACTGCCCTTTGGCGAATGCCACAATGAGCAGTATCACACCCACAAACCAAGCTAAACCGGAGCGTTTTCCATTCATGTTGAGCACATCCTCTCGTAAAATAAAAAAAGAGGAACCACACAGCACAAAAAACGGCTGCATGATTCCTCTTAACGTGGCCGAATGTATCCCATCCGGCTACCTTCCGCCGAAAGCAGAAAGCGGTTTTACGATCCTCCTTTCACAAAATAAAAATATCTATAAAAAAAGTGCCAGTAGCCAGCTGCCGCCATAATAGGCGCAGCTACCCTACTGACACTTACAACCTTAACCAACGTATGCTTCCCGGCTAACCGGTACGCACAAAAATCAATTACAAGGGCATTATAACACAATATATAGTGTGTGTCAACATAAAAATTTCAATATACTGTATTTCGCGGGCCGTCAAATATAATGGCCCGTTGCTTGTATAGACGGAGAAGTGAAGAGACAACAGGCATACACTGGAAAGAGTGTTCTGCCGAAAATAGCAGGGCCTCGCCTGTCACGTTCTTCCCGCTGTAATCCTGGTCTCCTTTGTCTAAGTGCAGCAAGAACTTATCCATATAGGCGATAATTTCTGCCGTCGATAGGCAGCCCGAATGAATGAGCCGCAGGATCATCTTATCCAAATCCTCTAAAATGAGTGGACGAGCCATATCGATGGCTTCTCTTAAAGGATATTTCCCCAAGAGGTTGAGTGCCGCGCGCCAGCGATATCTCTTTTTATCAAACATCGGCAGTATAGAAAGATCCGCAAACATCCGGTAATGGGCTTCGTCTGGATGTTGGCCGCTGCCTTTCGCTAGTATTCCACGCTGCACCATGCGGTTTAAACAGTCCTCATAACTTCTTCCTTCTGCTAATTGGGGATACTGCTGAGCGAGATAACCGGTAAGCATCTCTTTGGAGTATATCTTCCAGTTTAAAAATAACCATGTAATGCTTTCCTGTTGATCGGCCACCAATTCCCGCTGGCCTATCTGCAATATCAGCTTCTGCTCTTGCGATCCAATAGCTTTTCCCACGGCTGTATAAAGTTCCATGTGTTTTCCCCCTTTAATTTTGAATATCAGATATAAACTGGCGGTCTTTGCGCAACTTGTATTTTGCTCTGGAGATCATGGCCCCCAACAAATTACTTTGGATGTGGAGCATCCTGGAAACCTCCTGAAAAGAGTACCCCTCCGCTTCCAAGAAAAGAGCGCGTACCCCCCAGTATGCCACGCCGCTATACCGTTGCTGTGTTTGACGAAACAAATCACGGAATTCCAGCAATTGGTTGGTATTGACACTGTATTGCTCCATTCCCATATAAAATTCTAACGCATCATCTTCTACAGGGATTTCTACCCTATCTTTTTTTGCCATACGGGAACAGTAGGTATGCAATCCATTCACCACAACTTTATTGGCGTATGTAGAAAAAGACGCCGTGTGTCCATCGTAGTGCATAGCGGCAATACAAAGTAGCCGGCAGCCTTCTTGGTACAAGTCTTCAAAGGATAGCCCCGGACAATTCATATTTGTTCTGTGTGCTGCCAGTGATTTGGCTATTTTTAAATGGTCAATGACTAACTGCTGCTGCTCGCGTGTCATCATGATTTACACCTCCTGCCATGAATAAACGTGTGGTTATTTGCCCTTGCACCATATATTCCGTCTTTTTCAAAACGCAAATCGACAGCAAAAACAGCAAAAATCAAAGGGAAATATCAAAAATTTGTTGAACAATACTTTGTAATGTGAGAAAACACTTTGATTCATAAACAAAATAGACAGTTTTTGAAGAAAAATATTCATAAATAATTTACATTTATATTTCTCAAACAAAAAAAGCCGACTGAACTTTACTGTTCAATCGGCTTTTTTAAGCTGTTCTATGGGACGATAGCCCAAAAACATATCGCTGCAAATACGCGCATCAATGCTGTCGATCCCCGTGGAAGCGCCGTGTTGCCAATAGTACAAGCAGTAGCAGCTCCCAATCCGTAATTTAGTCTGTTTAGGCACCCATAGTTCTAAAGTGTTATCATCCGTAGCTAAATGAATACACGTATATCTGGTAAATGGCTTCGGAAATATGGCTTCACACATACCAACGATTTCCTCAATTTGCTGCCTTTTATACTTCTGCACGCAGTTAACAGCCTTTACTATGCTAAAAAGGGCAACAGATAAGCTAAGAATTAAAAAAATCCGATCTCCTTGCATGACCCAATACAAGATTCCAATCAACACTATTCCAATGGCAAGCAAAATCGTCAAAGCCACTTTGCGTTTTATCAATGTATATACATATTTTTTCAAGAGATCCTCTCCTAAATTTTCAGAATTACTTGAAATTTTAAACTGATTATTATATAATTTACAAAACCTTATAATGTAATTTATGAAATTATTTGCGGCGATAGGCGAGTTGTTTATGAAAACATATGGTAATCGTGACAATCAATTTGCGGAAACAAGAGTAGAGCAATCACGCCACTTTGCTATTTGCAAAGAATGTGGACATGAGTTTACCATACCTAAGCAAGGAAACTACCGGTATTGCCCTACTTGCAAAAATGCAAAGGAAAGAACAGAGAAAACCAAAATCTGTAAAACATGCGGGAATGAGTTTACTGTACAGGGGAAAGGGAAGCACTTGTATTGCCCTACTTGTAAAAACGAAAAAGAAAGTACAGAACAAATCCGGATCTGCAAAAAGTGTAGGAATGAGTTTGCCTCACCGGGGAAAGGCCATTACTTGTATTGCCCCACTTGTAGAACCCCAAGAAAAAAGGCAGAACAAACCCGGATCTGTCAAAGATGCGGAAATAAATTTCGGATAAGCGGGCGAGGAAATCATCATTACTGCTTAACGTGCAAAGAGGCACCGAAAAATAAGAAAACCGTTATTTGTAAAGAGTGTGGTATGCAATTTACTGTGGCCGGGCGGGGAAATTTTCAGTATTGTCCCCGATGCAGACCAAACCATCGCAAATCATCTAAATATCAACCTGATCCCAAAAGAATCTGCAAGGGATGCGGACAACCGTTTTGGTCTAAGGGAAAAAGAGAATATTGTGAAACTTGCCATCCTCCGAAAACAATAAAAATATGCTTAAACTGCCATCATTCTTTTACGAGCTTGGGGGGCAGCAAATATTGTAACCGGCCGCAATGCCAAGCTGCCAAAAAGCAAACATGGGATAACCGACGTCGGCAGGCAAAAAATGAGCGATAGACATTATTTTTCATGTTTTAGTGCCTGAAGAAACGGGCATTCCCCACTTTTATTGGCAACACGTCGGAAGTAATTGCTGTATAGATCACGGAAAACGACGTTGCTTATCACTAAAAGGCACTCCGATTTATCGATCAGACGGTGAAATATGATGTCAGCTTCTTGGACTGGCAGCATGATCGGTTCGCCATGCTCTCCAGGAATACATAAAAAGTCTGCGCAACTAGCACAGACGGGAGAACGTGGAAATTTGCAGACCCGGCATTCAATGTACATAGAATTTCTCCAGTTGTTTTCCGTTAGCCGTAAAAAGGTTTGAACAATGCCAACATCTGTTTGACAATGGACTTTTTTCATTGTTACCCTCCTTACTGGGGCCGGTGTTCTTTTTACACCGGCCCCAGACCTTTTGTGTCAGGTAAGGCAGTCGAGCAAGGCGGCACGCACAGCATCATGGGAATCAAAAGGACGCTCTAAACCAACGAGGTACTGAGCAGCATCCGTCCACTCCGTAACGGAGTAATCCCTTGCCTCAATTTTTTCTATCGCGCCAAAAAGTTCTCTTTTGCTCAGATGGCGGAGATCCGAGAGGTACGCGCACCGTGTCATTCTCGCCAACCGTTCCAGCAGCCCGGCCATCATCCGAACAATTGGGTGATTTCTTCGGTGATGCGGGGAATGACGGTGCCATTAAAGATCAGCGTCATAGCCGCCAGCAGAAGCGCGCCGAGCACCACGGCGATGATGACCCGCACCCCGTCGGAGATATAAAAATCACCGGCGTCGTTGGTGACAGCGGACTGTGTGCAGACGGCGGCGGAATGGACGCGAACGGCCAGGGCATTGACCTTGTTTTTCAGAGAAGAAAGAAAGTTTTTCATAGTAAAAATTCCTCCAATAATTTTTTATGTTCGTGTTTAAGCGAACAGGCTGTTGATCTCCTCGGTGATGCGAGGAATGACCGTATCATTGAAGATCAGCGTCATAGCTGCCAGCAGGAGAGCGCCCAGCACCACGGCGATGATGACTTTTACCCCATCGCTGATATAAAAATCACCGGCATCATTAGCGATGGCCGTCTGTGCGCAGACAGCGTTGGAATGGACACGAACCGCCAAAGCGGTAACCTTGTTTTTGAGAGTTGAAATGAAGTTTTTCATGGTAGAGATTCCTCCAATAATTTTATAAAAATAAGGCCGGATACCCGGCCTGCCAAGTGACGATAGGTTGTTGAGAGTTTTGAAAAGCTGCGTCCTAGCCCCCTGTTCCGTTTACGAACCGGAGGCAAGCAGCACCACAGGGGCGGGCCCCGGCGTCTAACATAAAACCGCGCATGGTTTCCCCTCGAATTTCCGATATGGATATGAAAAATGGGCAGTCCCGGTTTCGGGTGCTGCCCATCGGCTTGTCCGATCAGCTTATGCGGTTTGCTCACAACGACTCCTCCTAACTGACTAACTGAAGAAAACGCCGAGGGATCCGGCGATTTCCGTGCCGAGAACAACGCCGTAGATAATCAAAATACAGAGCAGCATCATCATGGAATACTTCTGGATCTGTTTTGGCTTTTTAGCAACCTCTTTTTTCAAATTCTGCTGTTCGAGTTGTCGCATATCGAAGCTAATCATACGGAAATAAATCGTCTGATCGTCGCCCCGGATCGCACCGACGAGACCGCGCGTAATATCGGAAAGCAAAGGGCTGCCTACGCGGGCCTCCAAATGGATGAGGGCCTGCTCATAATTGCCTGTGCGCATTTCCGCAATCGTGGTATCCAATTCCTGTCCCAGTTCTTTTCCGGCAGCCTTGCGGTAGGATAACAGCAGCGCCAACACATCACGGCTGTTCTGAACCCCCTGGGCGATAGCGACGGCAAAGCGGGGCAATTCGTTCTCAATTCTTTTACGACGCTTTTTGCTGTAGTCGAGGGCGGAATAATAGGTGCTGAGGAACATCAGCACTCCCAGCCCGACAAAGACCAAAAAGAACAGCGGCAGGATGAAGAGAAAGGGAAGGCCGCACAGGACAAGCAGCAGGGCTTTGATAAGTGCCTTTAACAGGTAGACTTCGGGCGAAATCTGCTGCTCTGTCGCCTCTAATGCTATCTGGATCTTCGCGCGCTGCAGCTTATCCAGCCGTACAAACCGTTCCAGCTTGCAGGCCAGACGGGTAACGTACACATCCAGCAGTTTTTCCCGCTTTTCTCCTCGATGCTTGGCGGTCAGCATCATCATCTTCGTGGTTTTGGCAGTCGGCACCTCCGACACAGCGCAAATCAGGCTGTATACACCGGCACCGGCTAAAATCACGGCTAAAAACCACAAAATGTACATTCTTTATCCCCCCTGATACTCCACCGGCTTGGAGAGTTTAATGATGCGGGCCATCGCCAGCAGGATAATGCCCGCGCAGATTGCCAATGCGATCTTGCCCTGCGTGGTAAACAACAAGGATTGAAACCAGTCTTTGTTGAGAACGTACAGCAGCGGAATGTTGGACACCACTAGGAACATCATGGTAATGGCCTCCCGGCGCGGTTCCGCAAGCATGGCGTCCAACTCGCCTTGTACTATGCGAACATCGGAAAATTTTTGTACGGTATTGGTGAGCGTATGCTTCATATTCCGATCTGACTGGCACGTGACTAAGGTATCCACCCATTCGTGGAATATGGCATTCGGGATTTTCATTTTGAGCGTATTGAGCGCGGAGATGATGTTGGCATTAATAAGGTCGATCTCGATAACAAATTCCTGAAAATATGTCTTAACAGGGTCGGTCATATACTCCAGGTTTTCCCTGACGGCTTGCCGGATGTCCTCAGTGCGCAGATAGCTGGTGGTAACAATCGAAAGTGCCGTTTCCAGATCTTCGTTGAGACGGCGCTTATACTTGGCTGAGGTGGCGCGTATGTACCACAGGGGAGCCAAACCCAGGCCGATACCAAACACCGGAATCATATAGGCGTTGTTCAATAGCAGAGCCAGGACAACGCCCCCGGCAAAGAGGATCAGCATTATCTTTTTCAGAAAGTCAAACTTTCCCTCCCGACCGGTCGCCTTTAAAATTTGTTCTACCTCGTAAAACTCTTTCCCAAAAAAGCCTTTCGGCGGCTTGCCTTTGAGCATTTCCAGCTCGTCCTTTAACGACGCACGCCTCCTGCTGGAAAACAAAGCCATAAAATCCTGATAGGTTAAATGGAAGAGGGAGACGATGCCGCAGCACAGGAGCGCAAAGACGGCTATACAGATCCATTGCAAGGTTCTTCATCCTCCTTTTTTAGAAATCGGCTGACCTCTCGCCGGGAAAGCCCGTTATCCAGGAAGCGTTTGACAAGGGCATCGGACATTTGCCCTACCTTCTGATGCCGGCCAATGATTTTCACTTCGGAGCTGTTGGCGCGGCGGCGGGTGTCCTGCACATCGTAACGGTACAGGGAACGGTATATCAGGTGGTCGGTATATTCCTCGCCTTCGAGGATTTCCATGATTTTACGTGTTCCGTCCTCCAGCTGCTTGGTGTAAATGATTATCGGGAATGCCTCTACCATGATCTGCATCAGCATGGCGTCTGCCATGTCGTACTGCCGTTTCACCAGCGTCATCATACGCCGGTAGCTAGACGCAGCCGAATTGGAATGAATGGTGGTAATACAGGTGTGACCCGTGCGGGATGCCTCCGCTACGCTCATGGCTTCGGCTGCCGCGCGGATTTCGCCTACCCCGATCACATTGGGATGTTTGCGCAGAACCCGTTCCAGCAAAAAGTCCTGGTTAATATCGAGAGACTCATTTTCATTGGGGCGGGTCAGTAAATGCACCACGCTGTTGAGGATATTCCCGTTTTCGTCCCGCTTCACAAGGTCGAACTCGCGGGAGCCTTCTTCAATCGTAATCAGGCGGTAGTTGTCCGGAACATTGGACAGCAGCCAGGCCATAATGGTGGTTTTGCCGCTGCCGGTAGCGCCGGCGATACAGACGGATACGCCGTACCGCACACACGCTGTCAAAAAATCCAGCATTTCAGCCGTGGCACTGCCGCTGCGGAGCAGCTTTTCCCGGCTGACCGACTGCTGATTGACGATCCGGATGCTGACGTTCACGCCAACTTCGGGATCGACGAGAGGCGTTTTGTCGGCGCTGATACGGATATTTTTTGTCAAATGGCCGAGTACAGAAGGCATAGTGTCGTCGATAATCATCCCGCAGGAGGACAACATCCGCCGAACCACGTCGATGGCCTGCTGTGGGGAGGCAAAGTGTTCGGGGATTTTTTCGCTCCGTCCGCCCTGATGAATAACTTCAATATCATTCCAGGCGTTGACGTTAACTTCCTCAATACCATCCATGTAAATCCACTTGCGCAGGATGGAATACCCGGCCATATCCTCGTAGAGTTTATCGGATAACTGTTCGGCAGACAGATCCTCGACGGCATACCGCCGCTCCTGCACATACTGCTGGATATATTGCCGCAGCATTTTCTTGGCTTCTTCGGAATCATCGGCGGAAATGGCGGTGGCATAGTGGCTGGTGCAATACTCCTGCACTTCCTTCAGGATTTCTTCATACGGCTTGGACGTGGGAGAATTGGGACGAAAAAACACCTCATTCAAACTGTTCATCGTTTTGCTTGCTCCCTTCTTTTCCTTTGCCTTTGGAAGCATCCGGCTGTTCCGGGGATACCGCTTTCACCACCGTTTCCAGTGCGGCAGTATATTTCTGTCCGCAATTGTTGAGGATCGTGAACAGTTCGCCACACGTGGCACTGCGTTCGATTTCCTTGTTGTAGGGCAGATATCCATCGAAGCCGCCGATTAAGTGGCCCATTTCCTCGATTGCCTGAAAGGGGCGCGCTTTTCCTGCCAAAGTGATCTGTTCGTCCAGTTTGAAGCGAGGATCAGCCAACAGCGGGTGGTGCGCACGAAAATAATGAATGCCGAAAAGGTTGGGGGATAGAATGCCAATAACCGTGTCCGCTGCTTCCAGTGCTGCGGGTGTGAAAGCGGAAACCACGGAAGAAGTGCAGTCCAAAATCAGGTAATCGACAAGGGAGGACGCTGCAAAGATGAATTCCAGCACCTTGGCATAATCGGTGTCCGGGTAACTCAACGGCGTCTCACTCGCGCTGTAGCCCATTACCCCCACAAAAGGATAGGGCTTGTACAGTACTACCTTGCTTGCGACCAGCGCGTTGTCGATTTCCACCGCCGATAGGACATTGCCGAGTGACATACTCTTTTCAATGTTCTCGTTGGGGAACAGAACGGGGAGAATGGGGGTGGCGCTGTCCGGGCTGACGATGATCGCCTTGCTTTTGTCCCGCGTCAGCCGTTTTGCCAGCAGGCAGGCAAAGGTGGTTTTACCGGAACCGGGATTGCCCCATATGGCTATGATTTTACTCATGCGTATCCTCCTTGCTTTTGCCGCTCAGGAGTTCGTCCTGTTTGGCGATCAGCTCATCCGCTGTCTTGGTGTTGCCACGGAAAACAAGCGCGACATGGATATTGCCGTCATTTTCAAGCTGGGTAAGGATCTTGGCCTGGGCCGGGGTCGCCTGTACCAGCACAGTGGCAGAAAGCTGTTCTTCATCCTCTTCTTCCACAACCGGTTTTGTTTTATCGATATCACCGCCCTTGGAATCGGTTACGGCCAGCACCTTGACATACTGCAGTTCCGGCACGGCCTCCGAAGCATCTTTAAAGTGGTAAATGCGGATGATGTCGCCTGCCTGCAGCTTATCCGACAGCCCACTCGCAAGGGATTTCACCGTGAATGAAATAGCAACCTTGCCGCTGGGGAGCTGGGATAAAACAGCGTCGGAGCTGATTGGCGTCTTGCTGACGTTCCCTTGCAGAACTGTAGCGGCAGACACCAAATCCGTGGCGGCGTACTGACCTACCACATCTTCCAGCTTGGTGATCGTATCGGCTGAAAGGCCGTAGGAGCCGACTTCCTCTAATTTGACCTGCTCCGCTGTGATAACCGCTCCTTTGGGTATGGCAGACGTCACTTTTACAACATTTGTTTTCGCATTGGTTTTAGCAGCCAGAAGCGGGATGCCACCAAAAGCCAAGGCTGCCGCCAGCACGATACAGACAATTCCGTAGATCATTCGTTTATTCATAAGGCATATACTCCTTTAACTAAAATTATCGAAGTGAGGAAGCACCCGATTGTAATGAAGGGAACGAAAGCAATGTGGAGCTTCTTGTCTCCACATCGCCGCCGTTTGATAAGCCCATAGAAAATCGCAACAGGCGTTCCGATTAGCAAAGCCAGCAGCATCCCATGCGGCCCATAGAACAGGCCGATCAGCGCGACCAGCTTGATATCCCCACCGCCGATTCCGCCTTTGGTGGCGAGTGCAGCCGCCAGCAGCACCCCGCCGCCAGCCGCTGCGCCCGCCAAACTGTATAAGGCGCAGAACAGTGTCGAATCCCATGGTTCTGCTATATAACGGAGAATCGTGCAAGCCAAAACAACTGGCACAAACAAAGCGAGCCCCATATTAGGGACTCGCTTTGTCCGTATGTCGTGCAGAGAAAAAGCAACTAGCCCTGACAGCATCGCAACGTATGTGCATAAACCTGCTGTCTCAATTACGATTGGTGTAATAGTCATCATACATACTCCCTTGGATTGTCAGCGACCTGTCTACCGTGGCAATTTGAATCATACCCATTGGCGTCCACAGATCCGTTGCATGGATTTGTACCGGATACGCCCCGTTTTGCTTCCAGGTCGGGACGAAGTGCATCCGTCCGCTGGCAATAGAATTGCTGTTCTGCCGGAAAACGAATTGTCCATTTACAAGCTCCAAGGTGCGGTATTTACCGGTATCGCCGGAGAAGTTAAACTCCGGGAAATAGGCTACACATCGCTGAACATCGGTGCGGGCATCCGCCGGGCAGTTGCTATAGACATTGGGTGTGTATTGAATGTTGATTCCGTACCCGCTCTTGATCGTCCAGCCGGAATCGGTTTTGACAGCCGATTTGTTGGTGCCATCCGGGCGGAGCACTGCCCTAGTGGGGGCGTTAAGACCTACGTTATACCGCACAGTTTTAAATGACCCGTTTTCATATCGCCATTCCGACCACTGGAAGGAAAGATCGCCTCCACGGGAAGGAGTGGTGGTAGAATCATACCAACCACTTGGCCGTTTCAGCACAAATTCAGGATTTGGGGTACTGCTCTGCGGATTGTTCATGACAAACATAACCTTGGAGGCTTCATTGTTATTATAATTGGATTCTTCTAAGGTCTGCGGCGAGTTTACACGAGCTTCGTAGTAAAGATTCTTTTCACCCAAGCCGACCGGCACCTTCCATTTGAAATAGACGATCTGCGTGCCCTTAGCGGGTACGACAACCCCCGTTTTTGTCAGCGTTGTAATAGTTTTTTTGGCAGCGCCATTATAGTAGTAGGCGTTGAATGTCACTTTGAGATTGCGTGACGGCGTAATATCGTGGGTACTCAGGTTCTTGACGTTGAAAGAGGAGATAACCGTCGTACCGGCGCGATAGCTGGCATTCGGCTGGATCGGCGTGATCGTCAGGTCGATATCCTCCTTCACGGTAATGGTTTTACTGGCGGAGTTGTTATTGGGGTTCACCTCAGAATTGCGGTTTGCCCAGTTGATGCGCACCTCCACCGTCCGGTTGCCGAGGACAGTTCCTGTGTTCATGGTGAAGGTTACATACTTGGTGGCATAAGCCGCATAATTGAGATACTGGGTCGCTATCACGTTCCCGCCGTAAACCAGCTGTACCGGCACCGAGTTATAAGCGTTGTAGCGATCCCAGTTATCGGTGCGGCAGCGTACGGTGATCGTCCGGTTTTCGTACTCGACGGTTTTCGATAGCGTCAGTTCGGAAACGGACAGGTCGTAATACTTATTGACGGTGGCCGTTGTAGACGCGCTGTTGTTATTGGGATTGGCCTCGCGGCTGTGGTTGGGCCAGTTTACGCGGACAGTGATCGTGTGCTTACCCAGGGCGGTTCCGGCCGGAATGGTTACGGTATGGTTGTTGTACCCATACGCGCTGTAATTGACGTAGGTGGTTTTTACAACCTTGTTGTCATACAGCACTTCCACCGGGATGCTGGTGTAGGATTTATTTTGGTTCCAGTTGTCCGTCCGGAAAGTCATCGTCAGGGAATTGCCCTGATAGACGCTGGATTTTGACAGCTTCAGGTTAGACACCGAAAACTCGTAATATTCAGCCGGTTTTACGCTGCGGGTAGCCTCGTTATTATTGGGGTTAGACTCGCTGGAACGGCCCGCCCAGTTAATTTGTGCCTTCAGCGTCCGGTTTTGCGTCCCCCAGCCGAAGGATACGTTATAGGACTGTGTGCGCGTTTGATTGGCGGAAAAATTATAAGACCCGCTCCACACCTGTTTGCCATCCAGATACAGGACGCAGGGCACATTGTTGGCCGCTGTGCCCGTCAGGTTGCGCCATGAGACTTTGATCGTCGCGGTGGAATTTTCCCGTACCGCTGGCACGGAAGAAAAGGACACGCCGAAATCCTTCGGCTTCTGGACATTTTGCGCGTCCAGATACCGCATCCCCCAGCCGCCGCCTTTTATGATGTCGTCGTTTTTCCAGATGGTAGAATCGTTGGTGACGGCATACTTGGGATAGCCAAACCACGAAAATTCCAACTGTGTGCTGGTTGGCAGATGCTGGTGCGTCAGCTTGGATATTTTCTGCGCGTTCGATCCCGTACCAAAGAAATTGTACCAGCCATTCTTTTGGGCTAATGCGTATTCCGTGGCCGTAAAAGCGAGGCGTGTGGTCTTATCCTTTAACCGCGCCACAACAGCGGGTTCATAAACAATGACCCATGGGACGCGGTTCTGTAGCTTCCCATTGACGACGTTGGGAAGGATATAAGAAGAATCCCATTTTTTTGTCTGTCCAGCAATCGTAAAATTCAGGTTGCTCACCAAACCAGCCTTAGACGTTCCTTTTCCCGACGCAAGGGCGTTCAGTACCGTATTCAAAGTGCCGGTAGATCCAAAATATGAGCGGACGGTCTGCACATTTCCCCCGCAGGCAATAGGGACTTTCGGGCAATTCGTATCGGTAATCACAATCGGATAACTCGAATGGTAGCCCAATTTGGTGCCATTGTAATACTGTACTTTATTGTAGGCACCGTATTTGGTGCCCTTGGCTGTCCGCCAGTCGGTATTTTTCAGATAGATGTGCGTGTTGCCTACTAGATAGTAGTCATTGATAAGATTACTACTTTTGTTGGAAGTATCTTTTTTACCGACGTACAGTGAGATCTTCCACAGGTGTTCGCGCGGAGCATACATACCGTATCCGGACGCAGCTCCTTCGGTATCGCCGTCCCCGCCTGTTACGTTGTCGTCTGCAAAGCAAGGGAAACCGAAGGCCGTTGCCATTATGAGCACCAGAGAGGTCAACAGCAGCCAATATCTTTTTTTGCGCATATCAAAACCTCCATAAAAAAGAGGCAGCTCGTAAAAGCTGCCTCCTATTTGTCTTTTCAATTTTAGAAATGAATCCCTTCGCCGGGTCGGCCATTATCGTCGATGAAATCCTCGACCGGTTTTTCTTCTCCTTCCACATCCGGGGTATCCGGTTCCGGATAGGTTTCATCAGTCACTCCATAGTGCGGCGCACCCTCTTCCGGCGTATAGTCCTCTTTAGCATCCGCCGTTCCCGGCGTCACGGTATCCTTTTTGGGGGGATCTGTGGGTTTCGTCCCGGGCGTAACCTTGTCGTTTGGAGCCGTTGTGGTGGGAGGCGGCGTCTTACTGCCTTCCTCCACATGGGCTGCGGACGGCCCGGTATAATTAGCGTGTTCGCTGGATGTAGTGCCTGGCGTCGAAGAAGATCCGTAGGGTTCCGTTTCTTCGGTATCGTCCAATCCCGCCACGGATTGGTTATCATCCAAACCGGCTGGATTGACAACAAGCTGGCCGCTCTCGCCGGACGGTACGGAGGATTCTCCGGCATCTTCTCCGCCTCTTGGGATAAAAAGCACAAAGAGCAGTACGATCAAAGCCACCAAAACGACGGCGACAGCAATCAGTAGTGCCTTTTTGTTTTTGGGAATGGTCTTGAAATCTACCATAACGATTACCTTCCTTTAGTGTTGTGTTTTTTAGGACGCGAACCGTCCTACAGAATATATACCAGCGAAACGGCTGCACAGAAACAGCCGCACACTAATATTTGGTGTTGTGATAGCCTGTCAGCGTCACGTCGCGGGTCACCGGCTCATACTCGCGGCCAAACATGGACAGACGAAAGCGCACGGTGCAAACAAAGGAAAATTCTATGCGTTCGCCGGTTTGCCGGATCTCCAGACGATTGCTGGTAATCCGATAGTCCTCCGTTTCCAACCGCAGATGTTCCAGCAAATTGGTATCAAAGGTCGCTTTCAGATGGGCTTGGTATTCCGGGGAGGCGGAGCATATCTTTTCATACTCCTCCATATTGCCCTCCCGCATGGCCCTGTAAGTATCTTCCGCTATAATCGCGGACAAGTTGTTCAGGGAAATTTTAGCATGATTTCTGATTTCTGTACACTGAATTTGCACCGTGACAAAAAGTAGCAGGAAAGCGATCAGCATATTCATGACGAGAATCAGAAAAACCGCGTTTATAGTGGTATCGCCACGGTTGTTGGTGAAACATCTTTTTATATTCATGGCTTCCAGTACCTTTCGCTTACACCAGCCGACCGGCTGGAGATGCCAAACTGCACCGACAGAATATCACCAAATCCGCCGAGCGTAGCGTCGGCAGTCAGTTGTACGTAGAACGGCGTTCCCAGTTGGATTCCCTGCCGCATACCGCTGGGAGTCGGCTGCAAATAATCCGCGTCAATCGTGTACTGGATATTGCGGACGCCCTGAATATCATTTGCAATGTAGGTATACAGCGCATCCGTCTCTCCGTTTATACCACCTGCCAGTTGAATTTGTTTTGTCAACTGATCGGCTGCCTGATCCAACTGAAGTTTGGCTGAAATTATGCTGAACACATTAAGGGCGAAAGTAATGAATACGACGCCAACAAAGATGAATATGGTAGCGCTGATGTAATCCGCCTCCGCTTTGTCAGAACGGAGGCACTGCACGATCCTTTTCAAAATCAACACTCTTTTCTGCATAAAGCAAACCCGCCGAGTTTTGATTCGGCGGGTTTGCTTTCGATATAATTTTCACTGTACACAGTATAGCAGACGCAAATATACGGTGCAATCGCAAGTATGTTTTATGTATGGACAGTTATGTGCCAAATATATTTGGCACTCCAAATTTTCAAATTTGCTGCCGGAGTATCCTTGTGATCGTGCCGACAGCAATATTTTTTTCTTCATCCAAGCGGGTGATCGCAACGGCAACGCAGTCTTTTTTCGCCGGCGTGCGCCGATCCAGACACGTATGGACGATTGCGTTGACACCGATTTCCAGACGGACGTATACAACGCCCGCTCGCACATCGGTAACTGTCCCCGCATACCGGCCTTGCACGCGGCATTTCTGTAGATTATCCCGTCCTTTATCTCCGACCACGCTGCGTATATCCGCCTGAATGCTTAGGGTATCCACGGATTCTCGGTCAATCTGATTGACCCGAACAAGGATTTCATCCCCTACAGCATACCGCTCGTGTGCGTCACCGACCCAATCATAGGATATATTGCGAGCGTAAATCGGGCATTCCACCCCGAAAACTTCCACACGGATGCCTTTTTCAGCAACGGCGACAATCCGGGCCTGTACAATGCGGCCTTCGTAGATGCGATATGTGCCGGTCGCTGGATCTAAATCAAAATAGAAGTTCTTCCGCTTGCGCAACATCGCTTCTCTGCGGGAAGCAACAATGCTGCGGCTGGTATTTTCGATGCCTTTGATGATAAAGTCGATTTCTGCGCCCAGCATATTGTTCAGTAATTTATTCATCCGAATATTGGACAGAAACTCCATTTCTTCTTTATCGAGTTCTTCAGCCACTTGACCTTCGACTGTGGACAATGGCGGAATATCGATCATCATTTCCGAGTAGGGGATAACCACCCGATAGTCGTTATAATACACGATTGCAAGGGGCTGCCCGCCATCCGTCCGTTCCAAACCGCCTAACATACCGGTCAGGATACGGCGGGTAAGATAAGCGTTACGAACTTCATGCCAGGCAGTTGCTTCCTGCTCCTCGGGCGTTTCCACGCTGTCCCTGGCCGCGATTGTCAGGATTCGTGGCGCGCTGGTACGTGAAAATTCTTGGGGCGGCTGCTCCTGTTCCGGTTCGGGGAGATCTCCCGCAGGCCGTTCCTCCGAATTGGCTTCTATGTCTGCCGTCTCGGGAGCTGGTTCTTCAGGAGGTTGTTCTTTTGCCGGCTGCGCCGCCTTTTTTCGTCGCGCGGATGGCTTTCTTTCATTGTCGGCCTCTTCGGGCAGAAGCAGGGGTTGGGAAAACTCACCCGCCGCCTCTTCTGCTCCGCTCTCCTTTGAAACCTCTAAAACTTCTGTTTCCTGCGCTTCTGTCAGATTCACGGCAGACGTATCGGTTTCGACAATTTCAGGGATTTCACTTTTTTTACTTCTCGGCATATGGTATGCACTCTCCTTTAAGATTAAGATAGAATAGATTTTTTATCGGAAGGAACTACAGAAGGATTGGTGTCCCCTGCGGATTTCCTTTCGGCCTTGGTTGACGGTTGCCTTTTTACCGAGCGCTTGGAGGTCGGCTCCGGAGTAGGTGTAGAAGCGGTATCCCTATGCTTGTACCACTCCGGGATATGCTCCGACGCTTTTGCTGGCCGGAGCTTTTTAGCGTCCGGGTGTAGGGTATAATCGTACTTTTCCAGCCGCAACACCTTCTGCCCACGCAGGATAACCAGCTCTTGCGTGATCGGCATCCGCAGGACTTCATCCATTGTCAGCAGCTTGCGGCGGCCCACCGACCGGGTTTCCCGGTATTGCGGGGTATAATCGGAGATCCGCCACGTCCCAAGCATTTTGGCCTGGCTGCTGACATCAATGCTGGTCTCACCGGTTCGATTGCTGACTAATTTGGCGGTTACTTCATCGGTAGCGCCTAAAAATATTTGCGTATCGCAGTTGCCGAGGATTTCCTGCCATTCATCGTTTGGATAACGGTTTTGCAGCTGAGCCACATTTTGGAAGATCACGCCCATCATATTGATGTTGCGGCTGCGAATGGTACTGATTTTGCGCGTAAAGTCTTGAACCGTGCCCACATTAGGCCATTCGTCCCCAACGATATTGACGGCCACAGGCAATTTGCCTTCCGGGCATTCCTGATCCGCAAACCGGACAAGTTTGATGAAGAGAAAGGAAAAAAACAGGGAGGATAGGCAGTTAAACGCCGTGTCCTGATCGGAAATGATACAGAAATACGCGCACCGTTCCCGCCCCGGCAGGGTGAGGTCGATTTCGTTATATCGGGTAATTTCCCGCATCAACTTACTTTGGAAAATCTGCAGGCGAATACCCAGGCCCGTAATAACGCTGGTGCGGACTTGTTCGGGAGCCTGGTGATAAAGCTGATACGGCGCTTTTGCCGGATGATCCAGCGGCAACAGCTCAAAGATAGCGTCCAGCTCTTTGCCTGTCTTTAGGGTGAGAAGTTTAATAACCTCGCCTATGTATTTGTCCTTGTCGGGGTATCCCTGATCGACATAGAGGCAAAGGGCTTTCAAAAGGTTCATTTCTGAGCTGTCCCAAAAATGATCTCCCCGCTCAGCACTGGTGTTACGGATAATAGTATCCGCGAAGATCTGCGCCATCATTTCCTCTCCGTTAATTTCCCGCAGGCAATTCCAACTGTCCGAGTGCGCGGGATTGACAAGATTAAAAACCCGCACGGTATATCCACTATCCCGCAAATACTGGCTCATGCTTTCATACAGTTCCGATTTTGGGTCTGTGAGAATCAGGGAATCTCCCCGCCTGACGGACTGAAAAACCACATTTCGGACAAAGGCCCTGGATTTTTGACTGCCGCTGGAGCCGTAAACAGCAAAATTTCGATTGAATCTGGTATCGCGGGGGAGGCATACGACCTTCCCCTCATACTGTCCGAGAATAATGCCGTCACTTTTTTTAATGTCGGATACGACCTCCAAGACGTCTTGCATCTCTTGCTCTGTCATGAAGCCTGCCGTCCCATATGTGCCCTCGTTGGAATAGGTGAGGTTGCGTTCGTGATCTTTCGTGCCTCCGCCGCTTAATCCCATGCGCATGACGAGGAGGATCAACAGGCCGATCAGAATGAGAAAAATAAAAGTACCGTATAAACCATACGGGATTTTCACAACAGCGGCGAAACAGTCGCCTATGTCGAGGGACGGGAAGGCCGGGGCGGTTCCATCCCCCGGCGTAGCGCCGGTTTGCTGCCATGTATCGTAATTGTAGATAAACTGCGCAATATAGCCGCCCCCATACAGTAAAACAAAGAGCAGCAGAGGGGATAACACCAAGAGTAGAATATGCTTTCTTTTCACATTAGGTTGTACCTCCTTATCACTTTTTCCAGGCTGACCGATTCTATGACCGCATGAGTGCCTGCCATATATTTTTCTAAAACAGCCGCCTGAAAATCATAACAGCAAAGATGTCCTTGAATCTGGAACATTTCGCAGGCATCGTGGTATCGCTTAATCCGCGCCATGTCAAAGTCTAAAGCCAACAACACAGGACGGCCCTGTGCGTCTACCGCGTCTTGCTCCATGATTGCGTCGGGAGCGGGTGGCAAAAGATCCGATAACAGAAGGGCTCGCAGATCCGCCATCACATCGGGGCGCAGGGTGCATCGCAACTGCTGAATGCCCTGTGTTGTGCTGGGGCAATAATAAAAGCGCGGGAACGTATCGCGCAGTTGGAAGCTGTTGCGCTTGTTTCTTCCTGAGTTTGTCAGGAGTTCATAAGCCATGTCCATGCTGTTTCCCAACATTAGACCTCCTAAATCGTCATCCTCGTATACACTGTTCTCCCGGCACAGTTTGGATTCGATCAGAGCGTACAAACGTAGTTCTGTTTGACTTTCCCATTTCATGAGCGTTTGCCCGGTGTTATACACCAGCAATATCCTGCCCGGCCCCAACAGGACACCAGTTGCACGGGAACTGCGTACTTTGATACCTTCAATACCCAAATCTTTGGTTTCGCTGGAGTTGTAATAGGCAATTCGATTGCCGGCATCCTGCCGATATTGAAACAATAAGGTTTTTTCATCTGCAAATATGGAGAAGCCCGCCAATATCATGGTGGTGTAGACCTGTGCCGCCGTGTGCAGCCGTAGACGCCGATTGATCTGGCTGCGATACATATTGACTTCCAGGCCCGCGTCCTTTAAAAAGGCAAATCGCTCCGGGTTCTGCTGCAGCAGGTGGTTTCTCCCGGCCGCTGTTAAACGGTAAGCACGAATGTCGTCTTTGACGTACTGGCGTATCCAACGCTGTTGTCGGAGTGCTCCCACCACCTTATACCGATAAGCTGTTGTCATCGGCAGGCGCCGGATTTCCGTTATGGGAAGCTCACCGCAGAGGGCGATAAGCTGCAGCAGCATATCGGATTTTGAATCGAATACAGGCATAGGCTTCTCCTCAAAATCTGCCATAGGGTTATGTACTTGGGCAGATTTTTGACATGTTTTTGACATGGAAAGGGCGTGAAAACGCTGATTTTAAGCGGTTTTGCGAGATGAATTTCCATATCCAATTTTTCATTGCATTATGTGCGCAAATTGGATATGGATTCCGGGTAGATTTTAAGTTCTGAGATGAAGTCCGGAAGCCGCGGTTGCGGCATCACATAAATGCGTGTGCAATCCGTTTCGCCGTAGATTGACGAGTGGTACACATCACATAAAAGGCCGTTGTCATCCAGCATGAGATAGGTGGCTATCGTATCCAAAACGTGCTTCATTTGCAGATTGTCATAATCCCGAATCCGGCCTAGCGAAAGCTGCTGGTCGTAGATGTGGACAAAGCAGACCGCGCAGACGTCGTACTTCCGTATGGGATGTTCCCTGCAATACTGCTCCAAGGCATATTGCAGGGGACGGTTTAAAAACTCCCCGCTGCGGTTCTTTTTCCAGCGCGGGAGCAGACGCGGGATAGAGATTACCACCGTACCGTTTGCTTCATCCTCTTGAATCGTAATTCCTTGGGCGTCAACCGCCTGTCCCATTAGGGCGGACGGTTTTACGGTGCCGTAGGCACCAATCAGATGCCGCATTTTGCAGGCGATCCGCTCCGCCCGCACAGCGGTATCCAGGCTGATTTCCAGAAAATTATCGGGATACCGCTGCTTATCGTAAGCCGCCATTGCGTAAGTTGCATTATTTAGTTGTAGAATTTCTTGCTGTATCTCCCGGAGACGGGCAGCATAAAGTTGTTCATCCATTTTCACACAGATCCTTTTCTTTGAAGTAGTGTGTTGTTCCCTGTTCGTCTACTAAGCAATATCCGCTGACATTGGAACAGGATATGTTGGAGATTTGTTTTAGAGATTCCACGACAATAATTTTTTTACCCTCGTCGTCGGCCTTATTCGTGAGTGCCTGAGAAATCAACGCCTCTTGCTCTGGTTGGGCGTAAATCACTTCATACATTTCAGCCTTTGAAAAGAAAAATAACTTTATCGGGAAATCGCCGGCTGAGTGGTATTCTGTTTCGTCCAAGAAATCCAGCAAAACCCAAAATGCTTTTATCGTCCCTATATCTAACTCCGGCTCCGGTGAGGCGGAAAGCAGCCGTCGGCGTTGGTCACGGAATATGCGGCCATCTTTGATATATCGCTCCACCAACGTATGAATAGCCTGCTGTTTCTTATCGGGGAACATCCGGTAGACCTGTTTTTCCAACAGGGTTTTGTAAAGCGACAGGGTGCGCAGCAAATCTGCCGCCTCGTGGGAATAAATCATATCGCGGGTTATCATAAACGTATTGGCCTCCTTATGCGTATAACAAAATAGCGCCGCAACCGGCGCTGTGCGTACATATGCGTTAATACGCATGATTTTCTTGGTGCTGTTTGCGCCGCAGAATGGCTTGCAGCTCCGAGCGGTCAGTGGTAATCAGTTCTTTTTCGAGATCGCTGGCTTTGAATTCTACGGTGATGTTGTTGTTATTCGAGCTAATGAGGCCGCTGCCCCGTTCAAAATGCGTGATCGCCATGGTCTCTGTTTCGGATAGGTGAAGGATACTTTGCACACGCCGTGCTTCATCATCCTCCATGTTGAGAATGATTTTGGTACGAGCGTTATTGATGATGCCGCGGCCAAATTTTCCATCGTCCAAAGCGAAAAAGTCACTGATATCCTGACTGGCGCAGATGGCCGCTCCGCCGTAGCCCCGGATCACTTTAAAGATTTCCAGCGTAAATTCTGCGGCAAGGTGATTGGACTCGGAAGAATTGGAACCAAGGAGCTGCCAGATTTCATCAATGAATATGGCTTTCTCAACCGTTCTATCTTCTTTTGCCTTGTCCCATACATAGTCTAACCCGATAAACATTCCTACTGCGAGAAGATCACCGGTTAACTCCGATATGTCCAGAACGATATAACGGCTGTTCAGATCCACATTTGTCTGCTGATTGAAGGTCGCCGCCGAACCGTTCACCAACCGGTTTAGGATATTCGCCATACGCTTCGTTGCCGGGCTCTGCAGCAGCACCTTATACAAATCACCTAAAACCGGCATAGGCTTAAACCGATCCGGGTGCTTGGGGTCTACCAGGCTGCTGTTGTCGTGGGTAATCCCTTTGGCCTTGTACACCCGGATAAAGGCGTCGTCCAACAGTTGTTTTTCCTCGTAATTGATATCCGGCACCAACAAAGAGAAAAAGATGTGCAGCCGCTGGATTTTTGAGGCGAGCAGGGATTTTTCTATGGTGGTCTCATCCAGCAGCTTACTGACGGTGGTATCCACCGGACGGATTTCCATGATATTGATACAGTGCGGGGATGACGGTGAGATTTGGATGATCTCGCCGCCGATGTTCTTTGCGGCGCGGTAGAACTCGTGTCCCTTGAGCGGCGCCAGAATGAAAACTTGTATCCCCTTGCGCCGCATACGCAACGAAATCAACTGCAGTGTGAAGCTCTTGCCTGCTCCGCTCGTACCCAGAATCGCCATATTCGCATTCTTGTAAATTTTGGAGTTGAAAATATCAGTGATGACAAGCGAGTTGTTATGCAGATTCACGCCGAGCAGGATGCCGTTATCATCGCTCAGTTCATAACTCACAAAGGGATAGCAGCTGGCCGCTCCCAGCGTAAGCACATTCCGCTTCCCCCGCTCAAACAGATGCTTATCCAGTGCCGCCAGCGGGAGGGAGGACAAAAAGGCTTGCTCCTGCCGGAAAAGGCAGGGAGTACAATCCAAGTCCTGCGAGACCAGCAGCTTTTTTAGTTCGGCAACCCGCCATTCAAGCTCCTGTACGGAATCTCCGCTGACCGTCACCAAAATCGTCAGGTAATAAAAATCCTGATTTTCTGCCAGTCCTTCTTTTAGGAAGTATCCGCTTTGGATCGCTCCTTCCAAATCGTCAAAATCCGTGTTGGTATCGTTTGCGTCTTTCAGCTTTGACCGGTTAATACGCAGCTGCTGACCGAGTTTTCTGGCGATTTGCTCTTTTGGCTGGCGTTGCAGATAAATATCGAGATCAATACCTTCCCCGGCGTTGACTAACAGGGCCGTCCATCCGGCATAAACGTGAGAGCGATAGCCGGTCGAAGGGATCAGCAGATACGAATAATAGGTATTGTCCATCTTGATGTAGCGCCCATGGGTAAAATCTATCGTGGGGGGAGCAAAGAACTCCGTCGCCGGAATCTCTTCTGAGCCGTTCACGGTATCCTGCGTCAAATGTTTTGCCAATACTTCCTGTGTTCGTTTAGACAAAGGCGTTTGGGCACTGCTTTTCCGATTCAAAATATCATATAGGAGGCTGACAACCGCTTCGTCTTCGTTTTCAGCTGCTTCAATGATATTGTTGCCACATTGTGCTAGATAGGTTTTGGCTGTTGCCACGGCGGTAGCCAAGGAGGCAATCGCTTCTTCCTCTCCATAGCGTCGTCCAATGGGTTCATACTCAAAGACGAGAAAGAATCGCCGTGTAATGGCTTCCTTTGAGCCGATGCGCCGGATCAGCGCCTCATAGTCCCGCTGCAGTTCCCGGCAGCGTTCATCCGTTTCGGCCTCCATTTCTTGGTGTACAATTTCCAGGTGGCGATTGATGTCCGCCTTTTTGGTAATCACCTTGATATGCACCTTGGCAGGGCTGATCTTCAGGTAGCCGATAAAGGAATAGATGATGTTCCGCTGCTCGAACTGGCTGCGAAGGCTGAAATTGATCGGGCTGATTTCCAGAATACGGACATACCGGTGATCGCTCGTGTAAACGCAGCCGTTTGCAATCTTTTTTACAGGCAGATAGTCCGCCACCGTATTGGAACGCCTGTTGTGTGGGATCTCCACCGCTGGAATATGTGCTCCTATCCCGGTTTTAGGGGGTACGTCGGAAAATTCCTCTGCAAAATCAGCAGACGCTTTGGGGGCCTTACGAGCTTTTTTACGTTTTTGGCGCGGTTCCGGCTCTGCCTCCGCTGCGTCGGTACGGTTGCCTACCACACGTTTATTGTGCTGAAAATGGATAAAGCCGAGCAGGAAGGAGGATAGGCTTTCTCCGGCTATCCCGATCAGTGCAAACAACGCCAGCGGGAGCGCCGTGACACAAATAATGATGATTTTTGTCGTAAGAGATATGGGCAAGCGGAACACCGGCAGTCCGATTACCGCTACGATAACACCAGCTTCAATGACATTCCGCAGCTTGAACATACCGCCGAACACGGTGCCGGCATCGATAAAATTCGGTGGGATAATGTAGGTATCCACATCTTCTTTTTTATGTGACATAATGATGACCTCTCAGTTAGCAACATTGACCGATTTACTTAAAAGTGGTATTCTAACAGCGTTGTGGCAGGCTTTGTAAACCGCGTTTTTTTGAGGAGTGTAAAATGCGGTTAAAAAAGAATGCCGCAAAAAGCGGAGAGCCGGCTATTCTGACGCTGTAGAGAATGCCAGAGTAGACCGAGAGCCTTGCCACGAAGAAGGGCCGGAATAGCTTCCGGCCCTTCTTATTTTTAAGAGATAAAGGATAAAGGATCTTGCGGTTCGCCGTCTTTGATGACTTCAAAGTGTAAATGATAGCCTGTGCTGCGCCCCGTTGTCCCGACCTTTGCAATGACATCTCCGGCCTTCACCCTATCGCCCTCACGCACCAAGAGTTCGTTACAATGGCCGTAGAGCGTGGTATAACCGTTGCCATGGTTCAAGATAATATGATACCCATAGCCGGTATTCTGCTGCACAGCTTTCACCACAACGCCGTCTTTGGCCGCATGGATTGGCGTACCGCGCGGCATCCCGATATCCAGCCCGGAGTGGCCGGACGGTTGCCGGGTGAATGGGTCAAGCCGGTATCCAAACGGCGACGTGATGTGGCTTTGCCAGTCCTCTCCGGCAAAAGGAGAATGAAATCCTTCTCCCGTCCAGTCGAAGGGAGAATCCTGTGTCCAACCAGGAATGGACTGGTGTGTGTTATTGGAATCCGCAGCAAACTGGTCATCCAGAAAGAGATCCAAATTAGCCGCGTACTCTTGCGCATACTGCTGCTGTTCATCGGTCAGGTGAAACACCGTATCGCGGAAATAGCCTTCGCCATAATATTCCACTGTAAAGACAATGACGTTTTCTGTGACCGTTTCCGGCTTTCCTTCCGCATTGGTTACTGTGATTTCCACCTGCTTGGTGGATCGCGTATAGTTAAAAAGATTGGTGCTCCGCGCACTGTTAATCGCACGCTTAAAATCAGCGACGCTTATATCCTGATAATTCGTTTTAACGCAATACTGCGAGATAACCAATGAACTGTTATACAGCAACCGTTCATCAAAGGGATCGACGACTTCATATTTCGTCCCTTCGGCTAACTTCTCAATTTCCTTTTGCACTTTGCTTATAACAGTGTCGTAATCCTCCTGTAGCAACGTGCGGATAGCCGTGTCGGCTTCCGTAACGTTTTGCAAAATAGCGGTATTGTTGTTCAAAATCGGTACTTCCGGGGAACTCATATCCACCCCGCCGAAGATTATGGAGGGCAGCATAAGCACAAAGAGGATTGGCAGGAACAAGATGAATGCCACGGCGATCACAATTTTCAGTACCAGCCGGCGATTTTCCCAAAGCGCGCCGGCAACCGCCCCATAAGGCCCGCCAACAGCAGCGCCTTTGGCTGCGGCGGCAACGGCTTTACCTGCCTTTACCGCGCCATGCACGGCATGGGCGGCATTGGCAGTTTTTTGTACGGCATCGGACGGGCCTTTTTGATTTTCAGCCATTACACCTTATCCTTTCGCTTGGGGATAGGCGGCAGCTTCTGGACAATGCTTTCGTGATAGCCGATCTGCCCGTTTTCTGTCATGTAAGGTGTCTTTTCCACGCTATCCTGCGCGTACTGCTTATACCACATCGACCCGTCCACAGCTTTCTGCGTGGTATATGTCCCGTCAGGCGGCATATACTGATCCACAGAGTACAAGCCAAATGAAATCCCACCTGGATGTTCCGAAGAAGTTTCGGTGCCCATGATGCGCCCGCCGCCGATTTCGACATCCGAAAAGGTTGGGGCGTTGTCCCGGTCGGTATAGCCCATATACGACGACGCGGCATCAGCTGCTGGCTGCCCGGTAATGCTGCCGGTATGGGCGATATTCCCACGCGCAACCGCGCCGATTATCCCATTGGCAAAATTACCGCCTTGTGCCAAGGAGGAGTTGAACGCCATCCGAGTTAGGGGGTTGCCTCCCTGTCCGGTGGCCGCATTGACTGCGCTTTTGGTGACTTGTCTGCCGACCGCTCCTACAAGCCCACCGGACAAAAAGCCCGTCCCACTGCCAGAGCCGGAACCGCCTCCGCCACCGGACGAACCGCCAGAACCGCCGCCAAAGCCATGGAAATGCCGCCCTGTAGCGGCTCCTATTGCCCGCGCGGCGATCATCGCTTCCCCCAGCATATTTCCACCCGTATGGCCGACGCTGATACCCAATGATGATAACAGGCTGTCCATTCGTTGGGAAACTTTCAGGAAGCCCACGGCGCACAAAAACCAAATAAAAACATTCCCCGTTACCGCCTCCCGTCCCTGCGTATCGACTTGTTTTTGCACTTCTTCTTCGGTGATAGCGGAGGCCGGCAAAGCAAAGGAAAAAGTGAAGATAAATAAGAACATTAAAATACATATTTTTCGGATCGCTCGTTTTGGCATCTCAATAACCTCCTTATAATGCGAGCGGATTAGCTATAAAGCTGCCTACCATGGACGTAAACAAACGCAGGCACCAGGCATTCATAGCGAGTAGGAATATCTGCCCGGCCAGCATATGACACCAGCTTTTGAAAATGCCGGATGTGGTCTGCGACGCTCCCATGGAAATAGCGACGGGAGCCGTGTACACCAGCACCCCCAGTAGAACGTAGCGTTCTCCCACTTCAAACAGCATTTTAAGGTAGTTCCATGCCAGAATTAAGACCAGGATAAGGGTGACAATCGCCACGACCCCGTTGGCGCAGACGCCTACGATTACCGTAACAACGCTGCTGAAATTGGCGAAACTCAGTGGAGGCAAATCCGATACCATAATCCAGTTATACGGTGTGCCGCCGATTTGCAGCAGGATATCGGATATGTCGCGCGAATAGTAGATGATAAAAATGAAAAGAACCGAGCGCAGGCTGAGTTTAATCGGATCTTCTGCCTCTAAGCCTATCCCGGAACCAAAGGCTCGGAATAGCTGCCATATCCAGTTGAGCAGCACGAGGCCGATCCCCAAGGCGACAAAAATGCTGTACATGGTTTGCGCAGCTGGAAAGTAACGGTCAAATACGTCCAGATTGCAGCCCAAAGCACCCAGCACAGAGGTAGTAATCAAATCCAGCACGCCCATGACCTTTTCCGCGATCCAGCCCACCACGCCGTCTAAAATTCCCATCTTTCACGCTCCTTCCAATACGGAGCGGCGCGTGGCCGCCTTTAGGGGGTTGTGTATGTGCCGCCCGCAAACAGAGGTGTGATATATGCCATAATGAAACCCAAACCGTTCAAAATCGCCCACGAAATAATGATCCGTTTCAGCCATGCACGGCTTTCATCCACCGTCCGGCTGTTTTTGGAAAAGTTCATCAACAACAATGCGACTGCAGCGGTTACAACGGCGGCAATCGTTGAAATGGCGACAATCTTACCGTAAACATCCTTCATGATTTGTGTCGCTTTCGTCCACATATCTGTAACCGCGAAAGCCTGCATAGACATTACGGTAATCAAACAGACAACCATAAAGGCAACGAATAGGCATTTGCCCCAGTTGATGTGATACCGAGGGGTTCGTTTTTTCAATTCTTTCAAGTGGAATACCTCCTAGTAATTTTTTGAGTACAAAAAACAGGCACTCCGTAAAAACGGAGTGCCTGCTGCACTGGATATAATCTTTGAGCATAGTCAGTATATCACGATGAAATATACGGTGCAATCGCAAGTATGTATCGGTTGTGTACAGTTATCTGCTAAATATGGATTATAGATTCTAATATTAAAAACTACCGCGATTCTATGCCTGCTTCGACCTGGCTTTCTCACTGTTTTATTAGAACTTCTAAAACTTCATCACAAGCGCAAGTAGACAAATCATTCTTTTCCAGCAATGCAACGCCTAATCGCTCGATCTCATTCAATGTAGGAACAGGCATAGCATTTACTTCTGTAGAATTGACCTGTGTGGAACCGTTTAGAATTCTATAATAAAGATCATAGATTGTAGAATTGAATAGGACATATAGACCATATACCAATTCTTTAGACATTTCAAAGTTTAAAGTCTCAATAAAGTTTACTTTATTTTGAGTGCTTATGGAACTGTATTCTGAAAAATCAGAAGAAAGATAAATACCACACTGTAATCGTTTCTTCTCCTCCTTTGTGGTAAATCTTTTGACAAATAAATAATTCTTATTTTTTTGGATTAAACCTGATTTCTCAGTGGTGATATATTCATGACCCGTATGGAGCGGAAAAATGACACGACCATCTTTGATATGTTGAGGATAGAACAATGGCACAGTGTCCTCACTTGCTTCATTCCTCAGATACTCCATATTTCTGTAATTAACCGTTAAACCAGTTCTCATTTTAAGCCCCAAAATGGGTAGCGTCTTTGTCCACTTACTAAGAATTTTTAGTATTTGTAATTCATCGTCGTTAGTAACCAAAAAGATAGTTTTAGAAGTGGAAACGATGTGATTATATGGTACTTCTATGGTGCTAATGTTCTCAAAATCCCTGTTTGAATTAGAAGAAGTAATTTTCACAAAATCCCTATCTCCTGATTTTACGATCCGGATAATAGTAGTTTCTTGAAGAATACGTTCTGCTTCAAAAACCTTATTACGGCTAACAAATAGATGCATTTGTTTTATAATACCTTCATGCAATAGGTAATCCCTAAAATTCTTAAAATAGGCTCCCGAAGTCCATGAACGAGGAATAATATAGATCATCTCTCCGTCTTTATCCAAGTTAAAAAGGCTCATTGTCGCAAAGAGAAAATATAGATTGGGGACACCATAACAAACAGACGCCATAGCAACGGCTTCTACTGCATTTTTAGATATTTTCTTATAGGGAGGATTGCCTATAATATAATCATATTTCGGCGCATTAGGGTTTGCAAACAAAGTGGTGTTGAAATCATCATACTGAGTAGTGATATAGTTTTCTTCTCTAATTTTGTAATCAAGAGAAATCGCGGAACAGTTCTTTAAATAAGCCAAAGTATTTTTCAGTAGAGGAAGGATATTCTGACTGATTTCATAACACGTAATCTGAATATGTTTTACATCACTATTTTGGAGTCTATTGACAATAGTAGCCGTTAAAATTCCTGAACCTGCACCAGCATCTAAAATAGATAGATTCTCTTTGTGTGGATCTGAAAACATGGAGGCCATAAACTTTGCTGTTTCCATAGAGGTAAAGAACTGACCTATTTCTTTTCGTTTAGTTTTCGGTGCACATTTGAGATACTTTAGAGTTTCCTTAAACACCCTATCAATATCTATCGACAATCTTTTCACAACCTTTTTATTTTTAATTGTTCTCGGAACCAAGAAGGTGTTTTCCGTTCCACATAACTCCTGCGTATCCGGGAAACATATTGCAAAGAAAGAAATATAGTGTTATACTTAATTTATTCTCATAGACAGGAGGTGTCTGCATGAACCAGGAACCGGTTAGGGTATCCAGTTTTCAAGAGGTCTATGATAAGTGCCAGAAAGCGGGCAAGCCGCTTTGTATCAGTGTGGAAAAGGATGGCAAAGGCTTGTTCCTAATGGATTTTGAGGAAGCCTATAAGAGAGAACAGAGCATGAAACAACTACAGTCGGATCTTTTGATCGGTGAAAATGAAATTAAGGCCGGTCAGGGCTATACGATTGAAAGTGTGGACGCCATGCTTCAGGCTTCCATTGATGAGGTTTTGAATGGAAAAGGAACAGCAGTATAAAGTCATTATTTCTCCTCACGCTTTTAAAATGCTGGATAGGCAAGTCCGCTTCGTGGCAGAGATCAGTGCTGTTTCCGCTAATAAGCTGCGGAAACAAGTTATCAGCGAAATCCGTACACTGCGAAAAATGCCAGAACGGTATCCTGTTATAGATGATCCTAATATCACAGCTTGGCCTTATCGAGTGCTGTATGTACCAAAATGGACTTTGGTGTTCTATCATATTGTCAATGATGAGGTATGGATTGACTACATAGTGGATGCACGGCAGGATTATGGTTGGTTAATCGAATAAAAAATGTCCTTGGAATCATTTGTATCTACAAGTGATCCCAAGGACATTTTTGGCTTTTTCTTTCTAATCTCCTTCCGGGAAAAAATGCTCCAGAATATTATTGCAATCCTTAGACGTAAATCCCCACAGCACATTGCTGAGAGCTTCAATTGCTTCATCCCGAAAGCGGTAATACGTCCGATAGGAGATGAATTTCAGGTGCGGGCGCAGCGTTTCAATAATGTCCATTGTACTAATCGGTTCTTGCGGGGACAGGTAAGTATAATACAAGACCCAATAATAGGTTTCACCGTTTTTATGCTTTGCCCGCAACAGTTCTACAGATGATTCCACCAATTTCAGCATTTTGTTGGATCGCTCAATACTCTTGGCATGATGTTCAATGACTGTCCCATTTAGTTCGGCCCCAGCCAGATAGATGGAATCCAGAAATTCATCAATGGAAGAGTTATATTCGATTTCAAAGCTCCTGCGAACCTGTTGCACAGATAGTTCTAAACTCCAGCGCACATCGCGGAAATTTTTTAATAGCTTCCACGTATTATGAAAGAGGGGGTTGTCTTTGATGTTTTCTTCATACTTTTGCGCCATATAAGAATTTTTCATTTGATGATCCTCCTAACATTTTAAAAAACAAAAACAGGCTCCCCGTCAAAATGGGGAGCCTGCTGTTAGCCGTAGTAGCATGAGCACCTTCAGTCAGAAATCTGCTACTATGCACTGGTTTCCATAGGGGAAACCACCTGCAACAGATGCAGACAAGAGCACATAAATTTGTATTGTATGCACAAATACAGCCGAGAAATGACCGGAGTTTATATTGCATATTGCGTGAATTGCTTAGCTACGAACCAAAAGGTCGGGGGTTCGAGTCCCTTCCAGCGCGCCAAGATACGGTTTTCAGAAATGATATCGTTTCCGAAAACCGTATCTTTTTATTTTCGATAATGCGAGCAACAAAATAAAGCCTGCATGGCCGCACAGACAGAATGAAATGGGCGCATTGCAAAATGCTCACTGTGGAAACTCGTCATGAGACAAACCATGGTTTCGAGCGCGCAAAGCCCGAAATTTGTCTGCGTGAGGCAAAAACGTTTTTTAAAGGGGCTGTTGCAAAATGCAAGGCATTTTGCAACAGCCCCTTTTCAGCCGGCTAATACATCATTAAGGTTCCTCAGCGGAACGCGTGGGATTCCCGCGCCCGCGTATTTTTACAATTGAAACGCCGCTAATGCGGCGCTTCGCATATTTCTATCCGCTTGACGCCCGCGCCTAAAAAGCGCGGTTCAGCTCAGTCAGCTTCAAGGCTCTGAAAAACGGCTCAATAAAGCTGGCTTTCCGCGCCTAATAATGCAGCCAGCGCGATCGCCTTGCGCACTTTCCGCCAGGAAAAACGCTTTTCGCTTGCCAGCTCCTGCATTGCCCTAACGCTGCACTCATGATATAATTTTCTTTCCTGATAGGCTGCCAACATCGTCATCATTCCTTTCCTGATGTTGTCTTTAGTCTAGCATCAGACTGCGCATTTGTCAAGGCAACATGCACAACTATAGTTCTTCATAATTGTGCAAATTGACTAATCCAAATTTTGATATTTGCTTGTCATTCTCTCACAGAAGCTGTTGGAATCGCCGCTGGCAATTGGATAGATTGCCTGCTTTTGATGAAAATATTTTGTTAGGTTATTCTCCCCAAGGGCCTATATTGCTCGGATAGCTTTAAAAAGTTTGTGAAAAATTTCTCAATATTTTCCGCCATTCCGCCTTGAGAAAAAGTGTAATTATCTCTTGACAAGCCCAGGGATTATGCTATAATACCTTTTGCAAAGAAATGCGGATGTAGCTCATCTGGTAGAGCGCCACCTTGCCAAGGTGGAGGTAGCGAGTTCGAGCCTCGTCATCCGCTCCATAAGATAATCCCCATAACAACGTAGAATGTACGTTGTTATGGGGATTTCTCATTTTTGGTTTCTGCTGATATGATGCAGGCGATTCCAAAAAAGGACGAAAAAGATATGCAGCAGCTCTAACCGATATCTTTTTACTTATCTTTTTCTCTTTTGTTTTAAATGCTCATTGAGAAGCTTTTCAGCGTTGTCAATCATGCTGGGCTTCAGATGTAAAGACACTTCATGGATCATCTATGGCAAACATCCAAAAGCAGCGAAGAGCTCTTTTGGGATACACTCCGGCTCGCTGCGGCACATTATCGTCCGCAGGAGCCTGAGAACGTTGTACATGGGCTAGCTGTTGCCGGACGCACGCCCAGCTAAAAAATAACTGGCTATTTCATATTTCCAGATGCAGGGGGTACCTTAATCAGGGAGCTATGCCACTGCCCTGCCACGGTGCACAGTCCCCTTTCCAACTATGGAGCAGATTCTAGCCATACCTTTCACGCGTGCATCCTTAACTATGCATTTTCATTGACAAAGCGTGAGTAGGCGCATAGAATAAAAGGAAAGAATTTGTCGGTCTAGCGGTCATTGCGCCGCACATTCCGCATCTGGAGGTCTTACGGTATGCAACGTAAAAATCATTTGCGCCTGATTCTCGGCATCATCCTCATTGGGTCCCTAGCCGTGCTACTGATTGGTTATTTCGCCCTGCGCAAGCCGGCGGCTGAAAATCCCAGCATGCCTGCCCCCAGCATATCCTCATCCTCGGCAAGCCCTTCTGCTACAGAGCTGCCCACCGGCCTTGCAAAGGCTGATTCAACCAATCAGCCCACAGCGCCCGTCACATCCCCAAAAGGGGCTTCTTCTAACCAGACGGCATCCGCTCCAGCCGAGGAAAATGGAATCACGCCAGTGACTGTAAAAATTGATTCTCAAAAATGGTACCTAACTTTAGTTAGCATCAAATACCGCCTACCAGACAATTATCAGCCGGAGCTCACCTACCCTGTCAAGGGCATTGATCGCCCGCTGGATGCGCGCGTAACACCGCATTATGTCGAAATGTATAACGCTGCAAAGGCAGATGGCTGCACGTTAACGCCCTATTCCGGATGGCGCTCGATCTCCAGGCAAAAATCCAACTATGAAAACAAAGTATCCACCTACATGAAAGAAGGCCACAGCCGCTCAAGAGCAGAGCTGCTTGCAGCGGAATGGATCCTCCCGCCCGGCGCGAGCGAGCACAATATGGGCGTTGCGATGGATATTGTCAACACGAAGGAAAGCTTTGAAAACACAAAAGAATTTAAATGGTTACAAGCGCATGCCGCTGACTATGGCTTCATCCTCCGCTACCCCAAGGATAAGGTATCTATCACAAAAGTGGCCTATGAGCCTTGGCACTGGCGGTATGTCGGCGTAGAGGATGCAAAAAAGATGAAAGCGAGTGGAAAATGCCTCGAAGAATATTTGGGCATCTACAACAGCTAAAATTGAATCTTATGAAAAAAACAGCCGGCAGATTGCCGTTTCTAAAGCAAAAAGTCCATCTTTTATCACGCAGCGTTTGAGAAGCTCTGTTTGGTTACGCCGCGTTATTTCGTAATAAAAACAATCCGGAAGGCATCCCAAGGCGCCTTCCGGATTGTTTTCTCCTACCTCTATGTTTGCAATCAAAGCCAATCGTTCTGCCATTCTTGCATCTGGTCGATGTATTCTGATTTCAGGATTGCGTAATTCAGCCTATCATATTTTCGGCCATTTAAATAGACAGCTTCCCGCTCTCTCCCCTCTAAGATAAAGCCGCATTTCTCAAGGGCCTTTGGCGCCCCCACATTCATGGAAAGCGTGTTTGCACAGATACGCTCCATCCCCAAAAATTCAAACCGGTATTTCAGCATCAGTTTGACCGCTTGCTGCTCAAATCCCTGAGCACGGTCTTTGACGCGTGCAATTCCCATTCCAATAGAGCATTTGCGGTTTACGCGGTCAATCTTTTGCGGAGCAATATCCCCGATGGCACTTCCATTCTTGCCAAAAATGCCAAGCCGCACATTTTGACTGCCCTGAAGCGCCTGTATTTCCTCAAACCAAACCTCTGCCTTCTCATCAGACAACCCCAACTTCAGCTCTTCAGTCGGATTTCGGAAATCATATTCCGTGGCATTCCACAGAGCCTTGCAGCCCTCGCGGGTCAGTGTATCCAGATAGATATCCTTTCCCTAAGTTTTATTACACGCCTCCATAAATCGAATCCGCAAGTGGGAGACACCCTTATTTTTTTTGGCGGTAGGACCACTCCTGCTCAAAACGCAGAGCTCCCTCCACACTCCGGCGCCCGCGCTCATCTAACATGCGATACTGACGGATCAACTCGATTTCCTGCGGTGTATAAAGCCCCGGCGGAGAGGAGATATCCGTGCGGCCCAGCAGATAATCTGTGCTGACGCCATAATACTCCGCTAAAGCGCAAAGCGTTTCATTGCTCATTTGCCTCTTTGCACTCTCATACAACGTATAAGTTGATCGGGAAATGTTTAAATAGTCCGCGATTTCCTTCTGCGTTTTCCCTGCGCGGATTCTCAGCTCACGAACTTTGCGGTCAGGCAAGCCATCACCCCTGAAGCCAAGATAGATTCTGTTCACCCACAGCATATCATCTGCCCAGAAAGAAAACAAATCCAGTTTCAAAAAGCATCAAATATGCATTTTATATTTCTAAATCGTTTAATTATGTGTCAATTTGCAACAAAAAAAATCCAACCCTCTTAAATAAAGAGAGTTGGAAATTATTTTATATTTATGGGATTATTAGGAATTCATGTTTTGCTTGAGCCTAAGAAACCTTACGCACAATCGCAATTGGCGTTTGCTGAGATGCCTGGCCGAGCGGATTATCTTTAAAAATTTCCTTACACAGCTCAATATCCACCTCTGGAGAGGAAACTCCGAGGATTTCACGGCCGATATCGTTTGCATCCATAACAACAACCGCCTTGCAACCCGTATATTCCCGCAGCATGGCCGCGACCTTATCCGGGTCCTTTGGCGCAAGCTTTGCATAGTGGTTATAGGGCGGGAGCGTATAGTCGCACGGGCCGTCGATCGCGCGGCCGGCATCCCCTACAATTTTATAAAACACCCCGCGCTTGCCAAACGGCTTTGTGACAGCAGAGCAAAAAGCGGCGAGCAAAATCTTGGGAACGCCGATATCACGGATGGCAAGTTCCATCGTCCACGGGCTGCCAAGGCCGATGCCATAGGGTGATTTATAGACGAATTTGCACAGGAAGTTTGCAAGCGGCGACACCTTAATTTCATCAATATCGAAAGCGCGCCCCTGACTAATAGCGATGATCTTCTCACTGATAAAAATCATATCCTCCTGCTCCAGGTAGGGCTTGACATACCGATCCATGATCTCTGTTAGGCTATCGCCCGCCATGACTACATGGGTTTTGACCGGATAGCGCTGATAGGTCCCTCCGCTCGTTTCGATCTCCAAACTTTTCTTTTCGTTGGGCTTGAGTGCACTCATATCCATTGGCTTTGAACCCCTTTGTTTTTTAATATGCTCCTATTTTATTCCACTGTGACGCTTTTTGCAAGGTTTCTCGGCTTATCAATATCACAGCCGCGCGCTTTCGCAGCATAGTAGCCCAGCAGCTGCATAGGCACCACCTCAATGGAGGGCATAAACAGTGGATTGGTCCGGGGCACATAAAAAACATGGTCTGCCGGCCCGATAGCGGCCTCATTTCCCTCCTGTGTCACACAGAGCACCTGCGCACCGCGTGCTTTGACCTCACGGATGTTGCTCACGGTTTTATCAAAAAGCCGTTCGCAGCAGGCAAGGGCAGCAACGAAGGTGCCCGGCTCGATCAGAGAGATCGTGCCATGCTTGAGCTCGCCCGCGGCATACGCCTCCGAATGGATATAGCTGATCTCTTTGAGCTTCAGGGAAGCTTCCAGCGCCACCGCATAATCAAGATTGCGGCCAATGAAATAGGCATGGTCCAGGTAGCAGAGCCGCTGAGCGAATTGCTCAATCGCCGGAGCCTGTTCGAGCACCCGCTGGATTTTTTCCGGCAGTGCGATCAGCTCATTGAGCGCATGGCGAAGCGTTAGCGTATCGATCCTACCGAGCGCATCTGCAATATAGAGGGCCAGCAGGTAAATCAGCGTCAGTTGAGTGCTATAAGCTTTGGTTGTGGCAACGGAAATTTCCGGCCCAGCCCAGGTGTAGAGCACATCGTCGCTCTCTCTTGCGATCGTGCTGCCAACCACATTGACGATCGAAATCACCCGAGCACCGTGCGATTTTGCCTCGCGCAGGGCGGCGAGCGTATCCGCTGTTTCCCCACTCTGGCTGATAATCAGCACAAGAGAGCGCTCATCAACAAGCGGCATCCGGTAGCGAAATTCGGAGGCGATATCCACCTCCACAGGGATCCGGGCCGCCTGTTCAATCACATACTTGCCCACCACGCCCACATGGTAGGCAGAGCCGCATGCGAGAATAAAGATGCGGTTAAAGGCCTGAAGCTCCTCCTGCGTCAGGGCGATGCCGTCCAATATGATTCGTCCATCGTTTCCGATACGGGGCGAAATAGTAGCGCTGATGGCCTGTGGCTGCTCCATGATCTCTTTCATCATAAAATGCTCGTAGCCACCTTTTTCCGCCGCCGCAACGCTCCAAGTGATCGTTTTCAGTTCTTTTTCAACCCGATGGCCCTGTTCATCATAAACGGACACATGATCCCGATGCAGCAGGGCGACCTCGCCATCATCCAATTGATAAATACGGCGCGTGTACGGCAGTACCGCCGTAATATCCGATGCAATAAAATTCCCGCCGTCACTGAGCGCCACAATCAAGGGGCTCGCACAGCGCACACAGGCAATTTCATCCGGGTGCTCCTCATTGAGGATGCCGAGCGCGTAAGAACCTTCCAATTGCGCAACTGTCAACCGGATCGTTTCCAGAAAATCACCCGTATCGTTTTGCTCCAGCAGATGTGCGATCACCTCTGTATCGGTTTCAGAGGCGAAGATACAGCCTTGCGCCTGCAACTGTGCCTTCAATGCCGCATAATTTTCGATAATCCCATTGTGTACAATCGCAAATTTTCCAGAGCTGCTGCGGTGCGGATGAGAATTCGCATCCGACGGCTCGCCATGCGTCGCCCACCGGGTGTGCCCAATCCCAACAGTGCCAAAAAAGCTGCGCCCACCCTCTATCTTATCAGAGAGAATTTCCAGCCTGCCCTTCGATTTTGCAATTTCGATCTTCCCATCCTCCAGGATGGCGATCCCTGCTGAATCATAGCCACGGTATTCCAGCTTTTTGAGCCCGCCCAACAGAATAGGGGCCGCTTGCTCTCCACCAATAAAACCGATGATGCCACACATGTGCTTCCACTCCTTTTGGATATTTAGAGCTTTCCAACCGGAAAAGTTCCACACCCACTATATACCGCATGTCTCCTGTCTGCAATCTGACTGAGCGCACGTAGGCTCGCACACTCTCCAGTATGCGCTTGTTTACGACTGCTTATAATAATTTTTCAAATACTCGCCGGTTTCCCGGCATTCTCCTGCAATCGCATACAGTTTTAAAATACGATTTTTTAGTTGGAGATATGCATCGCCCTGCAATGTTTTCAACTGCGGACGCAGCTTTAAAATCTGTGCCCGGATCTGAGCGGATTGTTGGGTATATTCCTCTCCCAATTCATACAATGTCATCAAACGAGCCATCCTTTCTTTGTCAAAGTGGGAATGAAAATAGACTTCCGGCCTTTTCAAGGCTATTTTATTCCCAGTCAAATGTCGAATCCGTTTCTTCTCGAATGCTTACAGGCCTTTTCGGCGTCGATAAGAACAAATGTTCGATTACAGCTCCAAGTATACACGCTTGTCCCAAAAAATGCAAGGGCCCTCCATCCCCATCCTGCAATCAAAGTCCCAATGATGGGACTCAGATCATTTCCGTCTTTCTGCGTGGATGTTGTATTGGTGGAAATACAAAAGGTAGGCAAAAAAACAGAAAATCCGGTTTACTTTTTAAACAGATAATATTATACTGAAAGCGTAACTTTTGGGCAGAGCGGACAATTCCGCTTTGCTTACCGTACAAATCAGAAAGGATGAGGTTTATGGCAACCCTGCCGAAATGGCTTGAAACGGCTCTTTTTTATGAAATCTATCCACAGTCTTTCCGGGATACAAATGGAGACGGGGTCGGCGATCTGCCCGGTATTCTGGAAAAGCTCGATTATATCCAGGGGCTCGGCTTCAATGCCATTTGGATGAACCCGTGCTACCTCTCCCCTTTTGGCGACGCAGGCTACGATGTGCAGGATTATAAACAGATCGCGCCCCGCTATGGCACAATGGCGGATATGGAAAAGCTCATCGCTGAAATGCACCGCCGCGGGATGCACCTTCTACTTGACTTGGTGCCGGGCCATACCTCGGAAGAGCACGAGTGGTTCCTCAAATCCAGCCAGAAGGAGCCAAACGAATACTCTGACCGTTATATCTGGACGACGCCCGACACAAAAATCGTTTTCGGCCTGAATAAAGCCCGCGGTACAAGGGAGGGGTTGTATCACTATAACTTCTATCCCATCCAACCCTCTTTGAATTACGGCTTTGCAAAGGTCACGCAGCCATGGCAGACGCCCGCAGGCGCACCTGCCGTGCAGAAAACGATTGAGGGAGTGAAAGATATCATCCGCTTTTGGTTGCAAAAGGGGGTGGATGGCTTCCGTGTAGATATGGCCTTCTCCCTTGTTAAGGATGACGGCCCCGGCCGCCCGGAGACAATCAAGGTCTGGCAGAAAATCTTCCCGGATATTTACCGCGAATTCCCGGAGGCCGCATTTGTCTCCGAATGGGGTGTGCCGTCTGAATCCATACCGGCGGGCTTCAATATGGATTTTTATTTGCAGATGAACGCGCAAGGCTTTTCCAAGCTTTTCGACTTCGGCGATCCGGAGGATCTCGATGCAACTCCCTTCTTTGATCCACGCGGCAAGGGCGATCCCAAGGTGTTTGCGGAAGAATACACGGATTTTCTCGCCAAAACAAAAGGCAAGGGCTATATCTGCCTAATCACGGGCAACCATGATATTTTCCGCCGCCCAAAGAGCATTCGTGATCTGGATATCAAGCTCGCCTATGCCTTTATTTACACGATGCCGGGTATCCCGTTTTTATACTATGGCGATGAAATTGGCATGCGGCAGATTAACGACCTGTATCCGGTGGAGGGCAGCATGTTCCGCACCGGAGCGCGCACCCCGATGCAATGGGATACCGGCAAAAACGCCGGCTTTTCCACAGCGGAGAAAGATGATCTGTATCTGCCCCTTGACCCGGATGAAAACCGGCCCAACGTCGCCCAAGAGGAACAGGATCCGAACTCCATCCTGAATTTCGTCAAAGAGATCATCGCACTGAGAAAGGAGAATCCCGCGCTGGGCAATACGGCGGATTTCCGTATCTTATTCGCGCAGGAGAATACCTATCCGCTCGTCTATGAGCGAGAAGGCAGCGGGCAAAAGCTGATCGTCGCCGTCAACCCCGCTGCGCGGGCATGTGAAGCTACACTCCCGCATCCTGTGGGGGATATTCTGTATTCCCTGGGTGGAAAAGTGGACGCCTCCGGCTGCACGCTGCAAATGGAGGGAGAAAGCTTCGTCATCTATCAGGTATAACAAAGCGCGCCCCACTCGCAGCCTGCCCGAAGCAGGGCCGCGGGTGGGGCAGCCTATTGGAATCCGGTTTTTTTTTAAGAGGGGAGAGGTTGTTCATGCAAGCAAAAAAAATTTTTTGTATCCTTGTGGCGGTCTGTATTCTTCTAACCGCCTTTCCCGCAGCAGCGTTCGCCACAGACCGCTGCGCATGTGGGAACGATCCTGTCATCGTCGTTCCCGGTTACACATCGTCATCGCTCTACCTCCATTACGGCACACCGCAGGAAGAGCAAATTTGGAACCTGACGGCGGAGAATACACTCCCCGTCCTACTCAAATATGTGCCACAACTCGCAAAAGGGATTGGAAAGGCCTTTTCAGGCAATTGGAACACGTTGGTGAAAGGATTGAGTAAAGCCTGTGCAGAACGGTTTGAAACGCTGCGCATGAATCCGGACGGCAGTTCCGTTTACCCAGTTTCTGTCTATCCCGACCGCGCGGAGGACGCCCGTATGAGCACCCTAAAAGCCCGCGGGCAGGAGCAGTATATCGCAGAGGCGCAAATCAGCCAGACGATTGCGGACATTGTGGGGGAGGATCATGTTTTCACCTTCACTGTAGATTGGCGGCTCGGGCAGGTAGACGCAGCCAAACGGCTCGACGATTTCATTCAGCAGGTCAAGGCGCTCACCGGTCACCAAAAAGTCAATCTTCACAGCATCAGCCATGGTGGGCAGCTCGTTGGCTTCTATCTCTTTTATTATGGGTATAAGCAAGATGTCAACAATGCCGTTTTGAATGTTCCCGCTCTGTGCGGCTCCTCTATTGTTGCGGACTTGCTCTATAATGAGGGAATATCCTTTGATGAGCACACCCTCATGCAGATGGTGCAGGCCGGCTTTGTGATGGAAAACGATTTTGACTGGCTATTTGACCTCATCCCGCTCGACATGCTGGACGAACCGGCCCGGGCGCTCATTTGGGAGGGGCTTTGGCCGATTCTGCGTTATTGTGGCAGCGTGTGGGATCTGCTCCCAGAAGCGGACTACCGTGTGCTGCGCGACCGCTATCTCGATCCAGTAGAAAACGCCGCGCTGATTGAGAAGCTCGATGAATCTCACTTCCAAGTGATGCCTCAAATGGGCGAGAGCCTGCGCCGCGCGCGCAACGAATATGGCGTCAACGTATCCATCATGGCCAGCACTGGGAACGGCCTAGCCACTGGCAGCCAAAGCAATTCCGATTTCATCATCGATACGCAGTATACCTCCGGCGCCTATTGCGCCGAGGTGGGGGAGCGCTTTCCAAACAACTATCAGCCAAAGGCAACCGTTTGCAGCAACCCTTCCCATAATCACGTCTCCCCCTCCATGGAAGTAGATGCTTCCTGCGCTTTTTTGCCGGAAAACACCTGGTTTATCGAAGGACAATTTCACGGCATGAGCTACTGGGATGACTATAGCAAATCCCTATACCTCAAGCTTCTACTCACGGATGAGCTGGAAAACGTCCGCTCCAATTCGGCCTATCCACAGTTTGAGCTCTCCCACAATCCGGCGGACGACCTTCACATTCAGTTTAACTACAGCCGCTCCTGCTATCTTACACAAGAAGACACCACACTCATCATCACCAACCTATCAAAGAAATACGGCCTGCGGCTGCGGGAGATTACCTGCTATGGCGCCCAGCTCCACTTCGCCTTTGACCAAACGGAAATTTTGGAGCCAGGTGAAAGCATGGAGATACCAATGGATGGGGCAATATCGAATGCAAAGCGGCTTTATGCGCCCGTTATCATCGATTATTACCATTGCGGTACGGTATGCCTGCCGAAAACACGCACCTTTGGCGTGAGCGTGGTGGGCGGCACGGAGGATGTGCCCGATACGGGCACATCGGAAATCATGTGCCCGGCCGTCTACACCATCTTGTTGCGGCTGATGAGGGCTGTGCTGCGCGCCTTCCTGCCTGGATAACCGCATGCCTCGCAACTGAAATCTGTCCGCATAGTCTCAGATATGTCTGTGCGCCTGTGCCTGAGAGGCACCTCATGGAGGCAAAACGTCTCATTGAAGGAGCGGCTGCAAAAAGCCTCGCATTTTTCAGCCGCCTCTTTGCGCAAAAAGCACCTTTTCTCATCATAGGTTCCCTCAATTTTGAATAGGATGTAAAATTAGGGAGCCTCCAATTGACACTTTCTTATAAATCAAGTATACTGAACTATATTCGAAAAAATAGGAATGTGTGCGTTTCTAGTAGGAGGAGTTAATCAATGAAGTCCATCAAGGAGACGGTGTCCTCGTTTGCCATCCGGCAAGCACTTAATTATGCCCGGAAGGACCCGGACAAAAACCTGATGAATCTCCTGAACCTGTTCGAGAAGGCCGACATCAAAAAGGTAAACCGCGTTACATATGAAAACCTGCATAAGGTGCTCGATGATCCCAACAACAACTGGACGCGCTTTATCAAACGGATCCTGTTTGACGTGGATTCCGGCGTGCTCGACAAATTCGTCCCTGTTTTCATGAACATTGCGCTCAACAGCTACTCGCTGCGCACGCAGGCGATTGAAAAATACCACTGCAATATCCCATGGGCAATCCTGATCGATCCCACAGCCGCCTGCAACCTGCACTGCAAGGGCTGCTGGGCCGCGGAATATGGAAAAGAATCCACACTCGGCTTTGAAACTCTTTCCCGTGTTGTCAAGGAGGGCAAGGCGGTAGGCACCTTTATGTATATTTTCTCCGGCGGCGAGCCTCTGGTATGCAAAAAGGATATCATCCGCCTGTGTGAGGAGAATCCGGACTGTGCGTTTTTTGCCTTCACGAACGGCACGCTGGTTGACGATGCTTTTGTGCAGGAAATTAAGCGTGTGGGTAACTTTGCGCTGGCCTTCAGCATTGAGGGCTATGAGGATGCGACCGATATGCGTCGTGGCGACGGTACCTATCAAAAAGTACTCGCTGCAATGGAAAAAATGAAGGCGGCCGGCCTTCCGTTTGGTTACTCCGCGTGCTACCATTCCAAGAATGTGGAAGAGGTCTGCTCGAAGGAATACATCGACTTCCTGGTCAATAAAGGGGCGCTTTTTGCTTGGTACTTCACCTATATGCCCGTCGGCAAGGACGCTGTGCCGGAGCTGATTGCCAACGCCGACCAGCGCAAAAAAGCCTATGAGCTAATCCGTCAGGCACGCAAAGAGCAGCCGCTCTTCGCGCTTGATTTCTGGAACGACGGAGAATATGTGCAGGGCTGTATCGCGGGTGGCCGCCACTATCTGCACATCAATGCAAACGGTGATGTGGAGCCTTGTGCGTTTGTTCACTATTCCAATGTTAACATCAAGGATTGCTCCCTGATTGAGGCTTTGCAATCCCCCCTGTTTATGGAATATTACAAGGGCCAGCCGTGGAATGAAAACCACCTCCGCCCCTGCCCTGTGCTTGACAACCCGGAAAAGATCAAGCAGGCCGTTGAGCGCTCCGGCGCGCACTCCACCGAAATGCTCGCACCGGAGAGTGTGGATGACCTGATCGCCAAAACAAAGCCCTTTGCAGAAAAGTGGGCGCCTGTTGCGGATATGATTTGGAACGATACGGATACGGAGAAGCACAACAATCCGACTGTGATGTATCAGGCGAAAAAATAGAAACCATCGCACAGAAGAAATCATCATAAAAACCTTCGGCTGGTTAGCCGAAGGTTTTTTTCTTTTCCTGTTTTCATATTGAGTACAAAAACAGCATGATTAAGTTCCACGCATCTATCTCTCACCGTGCTTCTTTAAAAAGCGGTGATAAAGCGGCATATCCTCTTCCGGCTCCGTCAAGGCCTCCAGCTCTCCGGAGCGAATCATCTCCTCAATCCGTAGCGCAATCCAAGCATCCCCGATGCCAAGCTTATATTTTTCAATCATCCGCCCAATCAGCCGCTCCTCCTGGAAGGCACCGGCTTGAGCCGAAATCTCGCGCCGGATAAACGCATCATAAAGCGTTTCCGGCACACTGGTTAACCTTCCATTCAGCATGGCGCGCAGGGGTGCATTCTCTTCCTGGAGAATTCGCCAGTCGTCTGCACAGCTTTGGCAGAGTGCGGGGGGCACAAGCTTTTGCAAAGCCGGATAACGATACCATTCGCCAGGGCCTATCTCCCCCCAACTGAGCATCCTCTTAGTGTTCCCTTTCCCATCGCTTTCCCATTCCGGGAGTTGAACGGCGTATACAGGCCCTTGGTAGTCCCCCCACTGGGTCAGCCGCGCCATCATCCAATAAAACCCGCAAAGCTCATCCGGTTGATTGCTGTACCAAATGCGGATCGCTTCGCCTGCCGCCGCCCGCTTTTGAACCTCACTCCAATCACTGTTGGCCCGCAGCAGCAGCTCCTGAGCCGCTATTTGGCCTGTGCCCCTGGGGAAAACGCCATATAGCTGCTCTAATGCCTGCCGCCGCCGCATCCCGGGCGCATCTTCTGAAATATCCCCTATGCTCAGCATCAGCCCGAAGCCGTAGACGTCCGCCGTGTTGCCGCCCATTGGGGCGCCGCTTTCCCACGCAAGCCGCTCAGCTTCCTCCGCTTCCCGCTGTGCGGCCCGCTTTTCTCTTTTAGATGGTTTTCTACCGTCTGATCGGCTGATGATAACACCGATGCAACCGCCCGGATAGGCCCCCTGTCCATAATGCTGTGCCATTTTCAGGCTACCGCATGCACTATCGCTAAAAACAATCTCTAGCACGATGGCGCATCTCCCTTTTTAAGCAAATGAAAAAAGCGCCCCGAGCTGCCTCGGAGCGCTTTTTTGCCGCATAAATTATTGCAAAAAGTCAGAAACTTCTCTGATTTATGCCTGCTCTTCCTTCTGCTTTGCGAAGCACTCGCTGCAATACACCGGGCGATCCTCGCGCGGGCGGAACGGAACCTTTGCTTCGCCGCCGCAAGATGCACAGGTAGCAATGAACATTTCACGCTCGGGCCTGGCTGCATTCTTACGGGCGTCGCGGCAAGCTTTGCAGCGCTGGGGCTCGTTTACAAAGCCCTTCGCTTCATAAAACTCCTGCTCGCCGGCAGTGAAAACGAATTCCTCGCCACACTCTTTGCAGATGAGAGTCTTGTCTTCGTACATGTTTTTTACCTCGCTTGAAAAAAGTATTTTGCCCTCGGGCGGAATCGCACCGCCGCCGTTGGATGAAACAACGCGCTATTACTAAGATACCGGGCGTATGAAGTTATGAAACGGGTGCGCAGCACCCTTGTCCCCATCGATCAGCCTTCTGCCATAAACCTCAGCTTGCGCCTTACCCTCTGCAATGCGTTGTCCACCGACTTAGCGGTAGATCCCAGCCGCGCTGCGATATCCTCATAGCTGCGGCCGCCGAGATATAACTGAATGACGCTGCGCTCATAATGAGACAGCCTGCTGGCCATGATGGCGTCAAACCGGACGGCCTCATCACGCGCGATCACAAGATCCTCGGGATTGGGCTGAGTCTGCGGCAATGCAATACTGTCGTCATTGAGCGAAATGTAAGAATTGAGCGGGATATTCTTTAGCCTAGCCCCTGCGCGCACAGCAGACCGAATACGATTTGCAATGCACACGCCAGCATAGGAGCGAAACGGAACGCCGCTTTTCTCATCATAGCCGTGAACCGCGGCCAGAAAGCCCAACATGCCTTCTTGTGCCAAATCTTCCGGCTCCATTGCGCCGCCACCATATTTTGCAGCAAGCGTTTTTACAAGCGGCACCATCCGCGCGGTCAAAAGAGCCATTGCGCCACTATCCCCGCTGCACGCCCGGACGGCCAACATTTCGTCCGCCATCTGCTCGAGCTTTGCGTTAAATGCGGGATCTGGCATAGAACAGCCCACCTCACAAGGGTTCAATGGATACCCTCTTATGATACGCGGAAAATGCGGTTTTGTCAATCAAAAATTTTGTATATTTTTGCTATCTTCCCGCTAAAAAGGGTGAAGGATTTTTCAAGCACGACAGGATGTGTCTTTTTTTGGACTTCTCTACCACCTATTGTGTCTTTAGCCTCAACTGATACGGCCTTCATTACGCACGGCAATGAAAAAGACTGATTTTTGCTATAGAAAGGAGGCTCACGTCAGCATGCCCCGCCCATATTTTTGTTCGATATTTCCCATCAAGCCCTCCAGCCTTTCTGTGCACTGCCGCACACCGCCAGCGGCATGTGCCGTAGCGCCGGCCTACTCAAGAGCTCTACCAAAGCATAAAAATGATTCAGGTCACAATGGAGAATCACACGCTCCTCCAAATACCGCACCTCTTGGATAACATTTGTTTCACTTGTAGGATACCATCCTTTTTCTCGTTGTAAAGCTCTTTTTGGGTTGTTTCAAAAGCAAGAATCCAAAAAGGAGAGGCGCCTTTTCGCAAAAGCAAACGATAAAAAGGCGTGATTTCAGGCGGATTGACGGCCCTGTTAGCATATATCCGCCAACAATTTCAGCCCGAAATTTACCTCCATGAGGCAAAAATGGCTTTTTAAAAAGGGACGCTGCAAAATGCAAAGCATTTTGCAGCAGCCCCTTTCACTGCCTGATAAGCATTCTCGGCGGAGCATTTATTTTTTCTTCGACACCTTTGGGATGATGATGCAAAGTACAATCAGCACAACAGCTGCAATCAGCGCTACAATTACCGGCCAGTAGGAGCGCTGCCCCGTGGCCGCCACGGCAGCCGCCTCCGGCGACACAGCAAACACCTGCAACACAGCCGCAAATACGCCGCCTGCCATCAGGACGGCCAAAACAATCGCAACAACCCGCACGAATTTATTTGACATAACGCAAGCATCCTTTCTGAATCTTCAGAACCGGGCCCATCATCAGCCCTCAATATTCATATATCGCTTCATATCCGCTGCAAGGGCGTCTGTTAGCCGTTGTGCTTTTTCCCGTGTTTTCTCCCGCGCGGTAATATACACCTTAATTTTTGGCTCCGTGCCGCTCGGGCGCACAATCACGCCGCTACCACCCGGCAATTTATAAGATAACACATTCGATTCTGGCAGGGTAATCTCCCGCTGCACGCCGCTTATCATATCCGTTACCACGCGCGCTTGGTAATCATAGAGCAGGGCAACCGGCATCCCGCCGATCTCCTTGGGCGGCTGCGCCCGAAGGGCGCGCATCATGCCTTCCATTTTCTCCATGCCTTCCGCGCCTTCAAATCCAAAATTGAGCAGGCTGCTCAAATACATACCGTGTGCCTCATATAACGCATCCATTACTTGCAGGAGCGTTTTCCCCTGCTGCTTATAGTAGGAGGCCATCTCGCAAATCAGCAGGGAGGCCACCACCGCATCCTTATCGCGCGCATGCGTACCGGAGAGGTAGCCATAGCTCTCCTCCATGCCGATGATGAATCGATCCGCCTCGCCCTTCTTTTCCAGCTTGGTGACTAGCTCGCCAATATATTTAAAGCCCGTGAGCAGATCGACCGTTTGTGCGCCGTATTGATCGGCAATGGCTGCTACCAGCTGAGTGGTCACAATCGTTTTGACGACGACTGGTTTTTTCGGCAGCATCCCCTTTGCCTTACGCTGAGAGAGCAAATAATCCGCTAGCAGAGCGCCCACTTCATTACCGGACATCAGCCGATATTCCTCGCCGTCGCGCACAGCGATCCCAACGCGGTCGCAATCCGGATCGGTGGCGAGCAGCAGATCCGCTGGATGCGCTTTTGCCATCTCCAGTGCGCACTCAAACGCCTGGCGGATCTCCGGGTTCGGAAACGGGCAGGTGGGGAAATTGCCGTCAGGATGCTCCTGCTGTGGCACAACCTTCACATCGGCAATGCCCGCACGGTGCAGCACTTCGCGCACCGGCTTGTTGCCTGTGCCGTTGAGCGGGGTATAGATCACTTTCAGGCCCGCGTTTGCACAAACTTCCGGATTGACACGCTGGGAAAGCACCCGCGTATAAAATTCCTCGATCAGGCTATCTTCGATGAAACGGATTCTGCCATCCCTGCATGCTTCGTCAAAATCCATCCGCTTAATGCCCTCGAAGAGATCAACCTTTTGGATGCAGCGGTAAGTTTCCTCTGCCGCCTCGTCCGTCATCTGGTAACCCTCCGGGTCATAGCACTTATAGCCGTTGTATTTTGCAGGATTGTGGCTTGCTGTAATAATAATGCCGGATTGGCAGCGCAGCCTGCGCACTGCAAAAGAGAGCATTGGCGTAGGCACGAGCTCCCGGAAAAAATGCACTACAATGCCATTCGCCGCGAGTACACCGGCAGCCTCACGCGCAAAGAGGTCAGATTTAATCCTTGAATCATATGCGATTGCAACCTGCGGCGCAGCATACCGGGCATTTAAAAAATCCGCCAGCCCTTGCGTCGCCTGGTTAACCGTGTAGAGGTTCATACGGTTTGTGCCGGCGCCGATCACGCCGCGCAGCCCTGCCGTACCAAAGGCAAGATTGCGATAAAACCGATCCAGCACCTCGTCCTCCTGCCCTGCAACCGCGTCCAGCTCCGCCTTCAAATCAGGATCCAGCACTGCCTTTTCCCTCCAGAGCGTATAGAGAGCATTGATGTCATTCATGCCAATGTCCATCCTTTCCTAAACAATCCGGCGCCTTTTCGCCTGTCCTATGCAGAGCGGCCAAGCCACATCTAAAGAACGTCAAAAAGCAGCCCGCTTTTCTATCCAATATTTTTTGCTTTGATAAGCCATAGGGCTCCGGCGTCAGGAAACGCCCAAGCAGCATGGCCCCCAACCAAAAGGAGCTCTCCACTGCTTTGCCTACCGGCTTATAGATGGTTTTATTTTACCCCTTATGCGGTTGTCTGTCAACGCGAAGCGGCTTGATAGCGGGATTGTTTTTCTTCCATAATTCATGTATAATGATGTATAAATGTATTTTAATACTTATTTTTACATTATTCTTTCCAAAATTGGGGGAAGCCCATATGTTTACATCCGTATACAGCCTTGGCCTTTTCGGCATGGAAACCTTTTTGGTAGAAACCGAATGCGACCTTTCCGGCGGACTGCCGCGCTTCGATATTGTGGGCCTGCCGGATACGGCGGTCAGCGAATCACGCGAGCGAGTTCGCTCTTCCATCAAAAATTGCGGGATGGATTTTCCGGTATCCCGGATTACGGTCAATCTCGCGCCCGCAGATATTCGCAAGGAAGGGCCGCTTTATGATCTGCCAATCCTCATCGCCCTGCTCAGCGCGAGCAGGCAGATCACCACAGAGCTTTCTGATTCCGCATTTTTAGGCGAGCTTTCGCTGGGCGGTGGCGTCCGCCGGGTGACAGGCGTGCTGCCCATGCTTTTGGAGGCAAAACAGAGAGGCCTGCGGCGCGTGTTCATCCCCGAGGGCAATGCGGCGGAGGGCGCTGCGGTCAGCGGCATTTGCGTCTATCCTGTATCGCATGTTTCCCAGTTAATCTCCCATCTGCGCAATCAGGAGCAGATCACTCCCGTCACGCCACTCCAATTTCAGGCCTATGATGCTCCTCCCGGGCTGCCGGATTTTGCCGATGTCAAAGGGCAGCCCGGTGCGAAGCGGGCGCTGGAGATTGCAGCAGCCGGCGGGCATAATGTGCTGATGATCGGTCCGCCCGGCTCCGGCAAAAGCATGCTCGCCAAAAGAATTTCTTCCATCCTGCCCGATATGAACGAAATGGAATCGCTGGAAACCACCAAGCTTTATTCTGTAGCGGGAGCCCTCCCGGCGGGCATCTCCCTGATCCGGGCGCGTCCTTTCCGCTCGCCGCACCACACGGTTTCTTCCGCAGGCCTCTCGGGCGGGGGCGCCGTGCCGCACCCAGGGGAAATATCGCTCGCGCACAACGGTGTGCTCTTTCTTGATGAGCTGCCGGAATTCACCCGTGCGGCAATGGAGGCATTACGCCAGCCGGTCGAGGATGGAACGGTCACGATTTCCCGTGTGGCTGGCTCGTTTTCCTACCCCTGCCGCGTGATGCTCGTGTGTGCGATGAATCCCTGCCCCTGTGGCTATTTCGGCCATCCAACCCGGCGCTGCACCTGCCCGCCTGGGGCCCCGGCGCGTTATCTTTCGCGGGTATCCGGCCCGTTGCTTGATCGCCTGGATCTCCATATTGAAGTGCCGCCCGTCGATTTTCAGCAGCTTTCCGACACGGCAAAGGCCGAGCCTTCCGCCGCCATCCGGGCGCGCGTTGCAAAAACACGGGCTGTGCAGGAAAGGCGGCTGGAGGGAACGGGCATTTCCTGCAACGCCCATATGTCCTCCGCACAGACGCGGCAGTTTTGCCGCCTCACGGACGACGCCAGCTTCCTACTGAAAAAAGCGTTTGAACAACTCGGCCTTTCGGCGCGCGCCTATGACAAGGTTCTGCGCGTAGCACGCACAATTGCAGATATGGAAGAAAAAGAGGAAATCGAGCAGGAACACATCGCGGAAGCAGTGCAATACAGAAGCCTGGACCGAAAATTCTGGTCGGGTTAACCCGTCAGTCAGCCTTCTTGCCGCCGGTAGCACACAAAGTCAAAGCCAATTTCCGTTGTCAGCCCTGTCAGGGCCTCCAACTTTTCCCGGTCTTCCACGGATGTTTTCCAGTGATACGGCGTCATGGTGAATAAATCGCGCACTGCGTTCCCGTTTTTCAATGTAATCTCTCCGCGCACCGGAACACGCTTGAGAAAGGTAAATCCGGCGTACGCCGTATCTTTTGTTTCATTCTCATAGGGCTGCGCGTACACCGCCTCTTTCAGCTGGAAAAGATGGCGGGGAGCGGCCACCGCTAAAATCAAAACGCCGCCTGGCTTTGTGACACGCGCAAATTCCCCCGGAACAATCGGTGCAAAAACACTGGTGAGGCAATCGACCGACCGATCGGCAACCGGCATGTGATAAGCGCTCCCGACCGCAAGCTCCAAGCTGGGATAGCGCTTTGCCGCCATGCGCACGGCGACTTTGGAGATATCGAAGCCCGCATCCCACGCGTCAACACCGCGTTCATGCAGGGCACACAGCAGCCTGCCCGTGTAATAGCCCTCGCCGCAGCCCGCATCCAAAATCACCGGCTTTTCCGCCTGATCCGTCAACTCCAAAACAAGCGCATTCAAGCAATCGCTGAACGGCTCATAATGGCCCGCATCAAGAATCCGGCGGCGTGCCGCCAGCATCTCCTTTCCATCGCCGGGAAGCTTTGCATGCATCCGGTTGGCGGGCAGCAGATGCACATACCCCTCTTTTGCAAGATCGAAGCTGTGCCCATGCGGGCATAGATAACGTTTTTCCTCCTTTTTAAGCGGGCACATGCATACCGGGCAGGCAAACAATTGCATAAAGGCCTCCTCCTCTATCAAACTTTGGAGAGAAAAGGAAAAACCCCGCCCGCCTTTCCGGAAAAAACGGATCAGCGCGCGGGGCTGTGTGAATCACATCATTTATCCTTTTCCTTATTAATATTATCCTTCAGCTTGTCAAAAAAGCTCTTATGGCTCTCGGAACGGTCTTCCTGCGGGTCTGCCCCGCCGACTGGCCGTCCTCCGGAAGCCGCCTCGAATTCTTGCAGCAGCTCTCTCTGTCGCGCGTTGAGCTCCGTCGGCACCTGCACGAGGATGCGCACAAGCTGATCGCCCCGGCCGCGGCCATTGAGATTTTGGATACCTTTTCCGCGCAGCTTGAAAACAGTACCCGGCTGCGTGCCCTTAGGCATCTCATATTTGACCTTGCCGTCCAAGGTAGGCACCTGTAGCTCCGCACCGAGCGCAGCTTGCGCAAATGATACGTTGACATCGCACCATACGTCGTATCCATCACGCTCAAAAAACGGATGGGGCCGGACATTGACTGCCACACGCAAATCGCCCGACGGGCCGCCATTGAGGCCGGCGTTGCCCTGGCCGCGGATATTGACGATCTGCCGGTCGTCGATGCCCGCAGGGATGCTTACTTCCACTTTATGCGCCTTCCGAATATGGCCGCTGCCGCGGCATTTGGAGCAAGGCTTTTGAATGACGGTTCCTTTGCCATTGCAGCGCGGGCAAACCTTGGAGGTGGAGATCACGCCGAACGGCGTGCGCTGCTGGGAGCTGACCTGGCCGCGGCCATTACATTCCGGGCAGGTCTGGGGGGCGGAGCCTTTCGCGGCGCCGGAGCCTGAGCATGCATCGCAGGCCTCCACACGCATTGTTTCAATCGTGCGTTTGCAGCCCTTTGCGGCCTCCTCAAAGGAGATGGTGATGCTCGTCGAATTATCGCTGCCGCGCTGCGGCGCGTTTGGATTCGACCGGCCTGTGCCAAATCCTCCAAAGCCGGAGCCTCCGAAGAAGCTGCTGAAAATATCGCCAAAGTCAAAATCAAATCCACCTGCCCCACCAGGGCCGCCCGCGCCATAATTCGGATCTACGCCTGCATGGCCGAACTGGTCATAACGCGCCTTTTTCTCGCTGTCGGAAAGCACCTCATAGGCTTCATTTGCCTCTTTAAATTTTGCTTCGGCCGCTTTATCGCCCGGATTCAAATCCGGATGGTATTTTTTTGCCAATTGGCGGTATGCTTTTTTGATTTCATCCTCCGACGCACTCTTGCTGACGCCAAGGACTTCATAATAATCTCGCTTTTCCGGCAAGGTAAACGCTCCTTTCAGGGGCTCGGGCTTTTGATTGCTTTGTTATTTATGTGCCCTGCCTACAATACGGGGCCTAGCCCCATCGTTTCACGTTTTCGGCGGAAACGCCGTCTCCCACCGAAAAAAATCATGTAGCTCCAATTTGCGTTATATCCGCCCGCAACCTCAGGCAGAATTCCGCCTGAGGTTGCAAAAGATGGATACGTCCGCTTTCCCTTTCTTATTTCTGGCTGTCGTCGTCCGAAACATCCGTGTAGTTTGCCTCATAGTAGCCGTTTGCATCCGGCCCGGCTTGCTGACCATCCGCCGCTCCAGGGCCCTGCGCGCCGGCCTCCGGCTGCGCCGCCTTATAGAGCTGTTCTGAAATCTCGTAGAATTTTTTGGTCAACTCCTCCTGGCGGGATTTAATCACATTGAGATCCTGCCCCTTGAGCGCTTCCTTAAGGGCATCAACCTTCTCCTGTAGCTCTTTTTTATCGGCCTCCGGGAACTTCTCGCCCTCTTCACTGATGACCTTTTCGCACTGATAAACGAGCTGGTCCGCGTTGTTACGGGTGTCAATTTCCTCACGGCGCTGCTTATCCTCTTCCGCATACCGCTCGGCCTCCTTGACAGCCTTCTCGATATCATCCTTGGACATATTGGTGGAGGAGGTGATGGAGATGGACTGCTCTTTGCCGGTGCCGAGATCCTTCGCGGAAACATGCACGATACCGTTTGCATCGATATCGAAGGTTACTTCAATCTGCGGCACACCGCGGCGGGCCGGAAGGATACCGTCGAGATGGAACACGCCGAGGGTCTTATTATCCCTTGCCATCTCACGCTCTCCCTGTAGCACATGCACCTCAACAGAGGGCTGGTTATCAGCAGCAGTGGAGAAAATTTGGCTCTTTTTGATCGGGATGGTGGAGTTGCGCTCAATGATCTTCGTATTGACGCCGCCCATCGTTTCAATGCCGAGGGACAACGGCGTGACGTCAAGCAGCAGCAGGCCCTTCACCTCACCGCCAAGCACGCCCGCCTGGAGCGCCGCGCCGATGGCAACGCACTCATCGGGGTTGATGCCCTTAAAGGGCTCTTTGCCCATAAACTTCTGGATGGCTTCCTGCACCGCAGGGATGCGGGAGGATCCGCCCACCATCAGAACCTTGTCGATTTCGCTGGTTTTCAGGCCTGAGTCGGACATTGCCTGGCGCACAGGGCCCATCGTGCTTTCCACCAAATCCGCGGTCAGTTCGTTAAACTTGGCGCGGGTCAGGGTTGCTTCCAAATGCTTCGGGCCGGTTGCATCCGCTGTGATAAAGGGCAAGCTGATGTTGGAGGTGGTCACGCCGGAAAGCTCAATCTTCGCTTTTTCCGCCGCTTCCTTCAAGCGCTGCATCGCCATCTTATCGCCACGCAGGTCTACGCCCTGCTCCTTTTTAAAATTGTCTGCCAGCCAATCGATCACGCGCTGGTCAAAATCATCGCCGCCCAGGTGATTGTTGCCGGCCGTGGCGAGCACTTCCTGCACGCCGTCGCCCATCTCGATGATGGATACGTCAAACGTGCCGCCGCCCAGGTCATAAACCATCACTTTCTGATCGGTTTCCTTATCAATGCCGTAGGCAAGCGCCGCGGCCGTCGGCTCATTGATGATGCGCTTCACTTCAAGGCCTGCGATCCTGCCCGCATCCTTAGTGGCCTGGCGCTGGGAATCGGTGAAATAGGCGGGCACCGTAATGACGGCCTCCGTCACCTTGTCGCCGAGATAGGATTCCGCATCTGTTTTCAGCTTTTGAAGGATCATGGCGGAAATCTCCTGCGGCGTATACTGCTTATCATCTATTTTCACATGGTAATCCGAGCCCATCTGCCGCTTGATCGAAGCAATCGTGCGATCCGGGTTCGTGATCGCCTGACGCTTTGCTACCTGGCCAACCATGCGCTCGCCAGTTTTGGAGAACGCAACAACGCTTGGCGTGGTGCGCGCGCCCTCTGCGTTCGCAATGACGACCGGCTCGCCGCCTTCAATTACAGCTACACAAGAGTTTGTTGTGCCTAAATCAATTCCAATTACTTTTGCCATTGTTAACAGCCTCCCAAAATGTATCGGTTGAATTTTGTAAATTTATAAGATCATGCGGCGTTGCCGCTGATTGCCTTTTCTTTGCCCTTTGGCTAATTTGCAACCTTGACCATCGCGTGCCGAAGCACGCGGTCACCGAGCTGATAGCCCTTACTGAAAACATCCGTCACAATATTTTCATCCAGTGTCTCATCCTCCACATGCATCACGGCGTTATGAATATTGGGGTCAAACGGATCGCCCTCCTTGCCAAACGCTTCCACGCCGAGCTTTTTCATAATTTCCATCAGCTGCTGGAAGGTCATGTCAATTCCCTTCTGGAAATCCTCATAGCCCGCCTCCTTATTCTGTGAGGCGCGCTCAAAGTTATCGATTACGGGCAGGATTTCGGTGAGGACGGCAGCCTTTGAATCATTAAACGCCGCCTCCCGTTCGCGCTGAGAGCGCTTACGGAAATTGTCGTATTCTGCGGCAAGCCGCAGATATTGATCCTTCTGGGCGTCCAGCTCCTTTTGCATCGCATCCAGCTTTTCCGCCTGCTGATCCTTTTTTTCTTTTTTCTCCTTGCGCTTGGAGGGTTCTTTCTGTGGAGCAGAGGCTGTAGTTTCCTCCGGCTGCTGTTGCGTGCTTTCCTTCTCGGGCTCTGCGTTCGGTGTCGTATTCATCCGTCCATCCGTCCTTTCCTGCTTTTGTCGTCATGTTGCGGGCCGCGCTATTGCGCTCCCGGTCCGGTATCCGACCCATCCTCGCCCAACGCTTCGCCGAGCAGACGGCCGACCAGCTTGGTCAGATATTCTACATTCGGGATCAGCTTCGCATAATCGATGCGCGTTGGGCCGATGATCCCCAATGCGCCTCCGCGCCCGCCAGAAATCGTGTAGCGCGCAATAATCAAGCTGGAATTTTTCAACTCCTCAAACGGCGTTTCACGCCCAATAATTACCCGCAACGGGCCCGATGAGGTGGCAAGCAGCTGGCTCATCGGCTCGCCCCTGCCCAAAAATTCGAGCAATTCAAAGGCGTTTTCCTCAAATTCGCGGTGGTGGAGAAGGTTGTTCTGCCCTTCCAGAAGAATCTCCTCTTTCGCCGCATCCCATGCCAGCTCTGACAGGGCAATCAGAATCTGCTGCATCAGGCGGGCATTATCCCCCAATAGGGGCGTCAGCCGTTTAATCAGCACGAGGTTGATCTCCGCCACCGGGCGGCCAAGGAAGGTGTGCTCCGTAACCGCATAAAAGGTTTCAATTAGCTCTGGGGTGACTGGCTCCGGCAGGCGGCAGCCCCGGCTGCGCACCACACCGTTGGATGTGACCAACACAAGCATAATCGTGCGCCCACCCATTGGGAGCAAATCCACCTTGCGGATCATGGCCGACTCATCCGCCGGCGTAGTGGATACCGCCGCGCAGTTTGTAATTTCGGCAAGCAGCTCGCCCGCCTGCTCCAAAATCTGCTCTGGATCGCCGGAATGGACAACCATGCTCTCCTCCAGCGCATGGCGCTGCTTCACGCCAAGCGCCCGGCAGCTCATCAAATGATCCACATAATACCGATACCCCAGGTGCGAAGGCACGCGCCCCGCCGAGGTATGCGGCTGCTCAATCAGCCCCAGCTCCGCGAGCGCTGCCATCTCATTGCGGATGGTCGCCGAGGAGATCGACAATTCAAACAAATTGCACAGGGCTTTTGATCCGACCGGCTCACCGGAAGCAATGAACTGCTCGACAATCGCCGCTAAGATGCGCTGCCTGCGTTCACTCAATTCCATGCCGGTCACCTCCTGATTCTCCTGAACGGTAAAATTCACAACCGGATTTTCCGGATTGTTAGCACTCAAACATTATGAGTGCTAACTACCATATACTATACATCGCCCCCTCCGCCTTGTCAACATTCCAATTATGAACACTTTGTAAAACCTTTACGGGGCAGCGTTCACAATCGAGCAGTAAGCGCGCAGCGCCAATGATAAAAAAAACAGGGGAGGTCAACCGCGCTCCACGATTGTAGAAAATCACCGGAACGGATTGTAAAAACCAGCAAAACATATTATAATATTCCCACATTGTTCCTGCTTATGACCCGCCTTTTCGGCCGGTAGAGCGGCATTGTTCTTTCCCTCCCGTGCCAGCCGATGGGGCGAGTGATTTTGCGCGCGAGGCCTATACACACGCCGATATGCCTATGGGAAAATCGAAAAAAAGCACCTGCTGCTGCGTAGTAACCGTTAACCAGTCCCCTATAACCCTCGATTCCTACGCGCTCGGCCATTTCAGCAACTTTATCCGGCCCGGCGCATAGCGGGCGGCTTTTCAGCCTCCCAATTGTTTGCCGTTTTAGAAGGGTGTGCGGCATACGCCGTCTCCTCTTTCTGGAATATAGAGAAGGCTTGTGCCCGAAACAGGGCGCGACGCACAGAAAGGACATGGATCATACAATGAACGAACTGGAAATCAAGGATCAAATTTGCGACGTCTGCCACAAGATGTGGCAGCTCGGCTGGGTGGCCGCCAACGACGGCAACGTCTCCGTAAAGCTTGGGGACGGCACCTATTTCGCCACGCCCACCGGCATCAGCAAAAGCTTCATCACGCCGGAAAAGATCGTTCGCATCGACGACAAGGGCGAAGTTCTCGAAGGGAAGGAGGGCTATCGCCCTTCTTCTGAGATTAAAATGCACCTGCGCTGCTATCAGGAGCGCGCGGATGTAGGCGCTGTGGTGCATGCCCATCCCCCCACGGCAACCGGCTTCGCCGTAGCTCATCTCGATATGGACCGTTATAATATGATTGAAACTGTGCTAACGCTCGGCAGTGTTCCCGTCACGCCCTACGGCACGCCATCCACCTACGAAGTTCCTGAGGCAATCGCGCCCTATTTGCAGGAGCACGACGCGCTGCTGCTGATGAATCACGGAGCGCTCACAGTCGGCTGCGATCTCATCACCGCCTACTACCGCATGGAAACGCTTGAGCTCAACGCAAAAATCAGCCTGGTCGCACACCTGCTCGGCGGCGAGCGGGAGATTTCCCATGAGAATATCGACCGGCTCTGCTCTATGCGAGAAGGCTATGGCATCACGGGCAAACACCCGGGCTTTAAGCATTACCGCGAAGAGAAATGACGACAAGCGCTAGCCTTCCAACAACAGGCGTTAGAAAGAATGACTGCATCAATGAGTCAACGAGAAAGGAACGATCGCTATGCTGAAAGGAATCCCCAGCATCCTCTCGCCGGAGCTTTTAAAAATTCTGATGGAGATGGGCCACGGCGATGAAATCGTCATCGGCGATGGCAATTTCCCCGCAGCAAGCAATGCGCAACGCCTCGTCCGCTGTGATGGGCACGCGGTGCCCGAGCTGCTCGACGCTATGCTCCAGCTCATGCCGCTGGATACCTATGTTGACGCGCCTGTCGCGCTCATGGAAACCACACAGGGCGATCCCCGCCCGGTCATTTGGGATGAATACCGGGAGATTGTTATGAAACATCAAAAAAATGTAAAACCCGAACTTGTCGAGCGCTTCGCCTTCTATGAGCGGGCCAAAAAGGCCTATGCAATCATCGCCACCGGCGAAACGGCCCTATATGCCAATATCATCCTCAAAAAAGGCGTTGTAACCGAATAACAGGAGGGGTTTACGTTGGAGCATCCATCACGCGCGCTTGCCTTTGATTTCGGCGCATCGAGTGGGCGCGCCATTCTCGGCACGTTCGATGGGGAAACCATCCGCATAGAGGAAGTGCACCGTTTCTCAAACGACCCGGTGGCCATCCGCGGCACCCTCTATTGGGATGTGCTGCGCCAGTATTATGAAATCAAGCAGGGTCTGCTCAAAGCAAAGCAGCACGGTGGCTTTGACACCGTTGCCGTTGATACCTGGGGCGTGGATTTCGGCCTGCTCGACGAAGGCGGTTATCTGCTGGACAATCCCGTGCACTATCGCGACCAGCGCACAAAAGGGCTGGTGGAGGAGAGCTTCAAAAGCATTCCGCAGGAGGAGTTCTATCAGCTGACTGGCATCCAATTGATGGAGCTTAACACCGTTTTTCAGCTCATGGCGCTGAAACGACAGCGCCCCGCGCTGCTCGAGCGGGCAAAAACGCTGCTGTTCATGCCGGATTTATTCAACTATTTACTCACAGGCAAAAAGCAAACGGAGTTCACCATTGCCTCCACTTCACAGCTGCTGGACGCACAGACGGGCGGTTGGTCGGAAGAGGTGCTGCTTCGCCTTGGAATCCCCAAAAATATTTTGACGCCGATCGTTCTGCCCGGGAAGCCTGTCGGGCCACTGGAACAGTCGATCTGTGAGGAGCTGGGGCTGCCCCCTGCGCAGGTGGTCACGGTCGCTTCGCACGATACGCAGAGCGCCGTTGCCGCCGTTCCCACACAGGAGAAGGATTTCCTCTTCATCAGCTGCGGCACATGGTCGCTGTTTGGCACAGAGCTGGAGGCTCCGCTCATCAATGAAGCCTCCGCCGCTATGAACATCACCAATGAGCGCGGCGTGGAAGGCACAACAACATTTTTGAAAAACATCATCGGCCTGTGGCTCATTCAGGAAAGCCGCCGCCAATGGCAGCGGGAAGGGCAGGATTATAGCTTCGCGCAGCTTGAGAAGCTAGCGCTTGCGGCAAAGCCTTTCCAGTGCTTCATTGATCCGGACGCGCCAGAATTCGTCCCGCAGGGCGACCTGCCGGGCCGGGTGCGGGAATTCTGTGAAAAAACGGGGCAGTATGTCCCGCAGACGGTTGGCGAAGTCATGCGCTGCATCTATGAGAGCCTCGCGCTCAAATACCGCCTGACCTTTGAGGCGATCCGGAACTGCACCGGCAAGGCCTACAGGCAGATCCATGTCCTCGGCGGCGGCACGAAGGATGGCCTTCTCTGCCAAATGACGGCCAATTCCTGTGGTGTGCCAGTGCTCGCAGGCCCCATTGAGGCAACGGTGCTCGGCAATCTGGCCGTGCAGTTTATCGCAAGCGGAGCGATTGAAAGCATCCGGCAGGCGCGCAAAATTATTGCACAGAGTGAAACGGTTACCCCCTATGCGCCAAAAGATACCCAAAGCTGGAATGCAGCTTATGATCAATTTCAACATTATATTGTCACTTGAAAGGAAGATGCTGAATATGGCAAAGCCAACAATTGGAATCCGACCGATCATTGACGGCCGTTGGGGCGGCGTGCGTGAAAGCCTGGAGGGCAAAACCATGGCAATGGCGCAGGCCGCGAAAGCGCTGATTGAAGCGAATGTGTTCTATACGGATGGCACGCCTGTTGAATGTGTCGTCTCCCCCTGTACAATCGGCGGAGGCGCAGAGGCGGCAAAGTGCGCGGAGTTCTTCGCAACGCAGAATGTATGCGCAACGCTCTCCGTCACTCCCTGCTGGTGCTACGGCAGTGAGACGATGGATCTTGACTCATTGACTGTTAAGGCCATTTGGGGCTTTAACGGCACGGAGCGCCCGGGCGCGGTCTATCTCGCGGCGGCTATGGCTGCCCATGCGCAGCGTGGCCTGCCGGCCTTCTCAATCTATGGTCACGATGTGCAGGATGCGAATGATAACACCATTCCCCCCGACGTAGCGGAAAAAATCCTGCGCTTCGCCCGCTGTGCCGCGGCGGTCGGCCAAATGCGCAATAAGGCTTATGTCGGCATCGGCGCGGTCGCTATGGGTATCGCCGGATCTAACTGTGATGCGCAGTTTTTGCAGGAATATCTCGGCATCCGCGCAGAGTGGGTGGATATGTCCGAGGTGCAGCGCCGCTATCAGCTCGATATCTACGATAAGGAAGAGTTTGAACAGGCCTATGCCTGGACGCGCGCGCACTGCAAGGAGGGCTTTGATAAAAACGCCAATCCGCATGACCGTGAGCGCAAGGAATATGAGTGGGATTTCGTCGTGAAGATGACGCTTATCTGCCGTGATATCCTGCTGGGCAATGAGAAGCTCAACAACATTGGCCGTCACGAAGAGGCGCTTGGCCGCAACGCGATCCTCGGCGGCTTCCAAGGCCAGCGCATGTGGACGGATTTTATGCCCAACGGCGATTTCACTGAGGCAATTCTCAATTCCAGCTTCGATTGGAACGGCAAAAAGGAGCCGATCACCTTCGCAACCGAAAACGACGGCTTAAACGGCCTTGCCATGCTCTTTGGCAAGCTCCTCACCGGCACAGCAAGCATATTCGCAGATGTGCGCACTTATTGGAGCCCGGAGGCGGTCAAGCGCGTTACGGGCAAAACACCGGAAGGCCCGGCGGCAGCGGGCTTTATCCACCTCATCAACTCCGGCGCGGCGGCGCTTGACGCCACCGGCGTCTGCAAGAATGAAGCAGGTACAAACCTGATGAAAAAGTGGTGGGATGTGACGGACGCGGATATTGAAGCCATGACCGCGGCCACCGACTGGTGCCCGGCAGACCTCGGCTATTTCCGCGGCGGCGGCTTCTCCTCCCACTTCAAAACGCAGGCCGAAATGCCGGTGACGATGATCCGCCTTAACCTCATCAAGGGCATTGGCCCAGTCCTCCAGCTCGCGGAGGGCTACACGGTCACCCTGCCCGATGAAATCCATACCGTTCTCGATCAGCGCACCGATCCAACCTGGCCGACAACTTGGTTCGTTCCCCGCCTGACCGGCGAAGGCGCCTTCAAGGACGTCTATTCCGTCATGGCAAATTGGGGTGCAAACCATGGCTCCCTGACCTACGGCCACATCGGCCAAGATCTGATTACCCTTGCGAGCATGCTGCGCATTCCAGTGGCGCTGCACAATGTATCGGATGATGAACTCTACCGCCCGCACGCCTGGTCCGCTTTCGGCACGAAAGAGCCGGAGAGTGCGGATTACAGGGCCTGCGCAACCTACGGCCCGCTCTACCGTTAATGCCCAAAGTATAAATGAAAAGGGGCAGCCCAACAGGATGATTGGGCTGCCCTTTGTTGTTTTTATTTTTTGCAAAGTTTACTTGACAAATTATGCAAAGCAAGCTATACTAAATTTGCAAAGTTAGCTTGACAAATCAAGAAAGGTGGTGCGGGATGGAGAATCATATCGCCGCCTTGCGCAAGCAGCGAAGGCTTTCGCAGGAGGAGCTGGCGCAGGCGGTCGGCGTATCGCGGCAGACGATCACCTCCCTGGAAGTGGGCAAATACACCGCGTCGCTACCGCTCGCGTTCAAGCTGGCGCGCTATTTTGGATGCTCGATTGAGGACCTGTTTCTGTTTGAGGAGGAATAACCGTTGAACGAGACGAACAAATTCAGCAAATACAAAAAAACAATGATCCGCAGGGGAATCCTCGTCTGGATTCCTACCTTGCTTTCCGCTGCGAGCTTTCTGCTGTTCCGCTTCCAGTGGAGCCCGCTGGTGCAAAGCCAGCTAACCGATTTTATGCTGGGGTTTCAGGATGGCATGGTGCTGGCGCTGCTGGTGTGCAGCCTGCTGGCGCTGATCTCCACGCTCCTCACCTGCCGCAATCCTGAGAAGCTCCAAAAGGCCTATGTGGAAGAAACGGATGAGCGCACACAGCTTATTAGCCGAAAGGCGTTTTCCGCGGTCGGTTGGGCGCTGTTTTTCGTGCTGCCACCCGCTGTTTTGACGGCAAGTTTTTTGAGCCCTGCGGTTTTTTTTACACTGTTGGCTGTAATGCTCTTTTTTGTTGCCGTCCTTATGATTGCTTTTATCTATTATAAGCGCAAGCTTTAATCCAGGTTTTAACAGAAACGCTTGACGGCTGCTGACAAAACCCGTATACTGAATCCGTTGAATGGATCTTCTGTTAAAAAACAGGGTAGGGGCGGCATGCCGCCCGGTGAAAGGAGTGGTTTCATGCGGCTGACAGCCGAAAACATTACCAAGAGCTTCGGTGCAAAGCAGGTGCTCAAGGGCATTGATCTAAGCGTGGAGAGCGGGCGCGCGCTCGGCTTGCTCGGGCGAAACGGAGCGGGCAAAACAACCATGATCCGAATCGTCATGCAAGTTTTTCAGGCGGACAGCGGGCGTGTGCTGATCGATGGGAAACCGATGGACGTAAACAGGGTTCGGATCGGCTATCTGCCGGAGGAGCGCGGGTTGTATCCCAAAAAGCTCATCATGGAGCAGCTGCTCTATTTTGCAGCGCTGCAAGGGGTTCCGGCCAGACAGGCCAAAAAGGACGCGCTGCGCCTGCTCGATCGCCTTGGCATGAGCGAATATGCCAACAAGCGGCTCGATACGCTCTCAAAGGGCAACCAGCAGAAAATTCAGCTTGTGGCAACGCTCATCTGTGATCCGCAGATCGTGATCCTCGACGAGCCGTTTTCTGGCCTCGACCCTGTGAACGCGATGCTGCTGGAGGATCTGGTGAAGGAGTGCATCCAACAGGGGAAGATCGTGTTTTTCTCCAGCCATCAGATGAACTATGTGGAAGAATTCTGCAACGAAATTGCAATCCTCAATCAGGGTAAAATCGTGCTTTCCGGCAATATTCGAGACATCAAGCGCGGCTATGAACGAAACCGCCTGCTTGTTTCCACCCGCCAAACGGAAGCGATCCGGCAATGGGCGGCCTCGCTGCCCACAGAATTGATAAAACAAGTGGATGATAAAGACGGTGACCTGCTGATTACCCTCGCCGCCGTCGATCAAAAGGACGCCTTTTTGACCGCGCTAACCGGCCAAGGTTTTGATCTCGATGGATTCCAGGTTTATGAGCCTTCGCTCAACGATATCTTTGTCAGCTATACGGAGGGAGCGGTATGAAGCAGTTTTTAACGGTATTCCGGTTTGAATTCAAAAACTATGCGAAAAACAAAGTGTTTATCGCCATCACGCTGCTCGCCATCCTCCTGCTCGGCGGCGTGCTCTTCTTTCCGCGTCTGAAGGAAGCGTTCAGCTCTGACACACAGGTGGAAGAGCCAGGCCAGGCCAAGGAGATCGTCGCCCTAGCGGATGCATCCGGCGCCAACGCGCAGGAAAGCCTCGCCTTTTTCTCCGCAGCCCTGCCACAATACGAGTGGCAACTGACCGATGCGGATACAGACGCGCTCAAGGCAAAGGTAGAGGACGGTGCCTACCGCTTTGCCCTGTTGTTGCAGGCTCCCCTGAAATATCAATATATCGTGGGTAACATCAGCATGACGGATACAGTATCCTACACGCTCGACGAGCTCATCGTGAGCAAATACCGGGCGGATACCATGCAGAAGCTCGGCCTAAGCGCTGAGCAGTCGCAGCAGCTTCTCTCCGCTCAGGCGCAGGGCGAAACGATTACCACCGGCAAGGATCAGATGAAAAGCTATTTCTACACCTTCATCCTGATGTTTGCCCTGTATATGACAATCTTGATGTACGGCCAGTTTGTTGCGCAGAGTGTTGTCACAGAAAAGAGTTCTAAGGCTATGGAACTGCTCATCACCTCTGCGAAACCCAGCAGCCTGATGTTTGGCAAGGTGGTCGGCACAGGGCTTGCAGGGCTTGTGCAGCTCGTGCTAATCGTAGGCTCGGCGTTTGTATTCTTCAATTTGAATAAAAGCTATTGGGATAGCGGCTCTGTGATCACCTCCCTATTCGACATGCCGCTGGAGCTGGTTCTCTACACAATCCTGTTCTTTGTCACCGGTTATTTCCTCTATGCATTCCTATTCGGCGCGCTCGCATCCCTCGCCAGCCGTATGGAGGATACCAACACGCTCGTTATGCCGGTTGTGATGCTCTTTGTCGCTTCTTTTATGGCGACGATCTTTTCCATGGTCGGCGGCAAGGTAGATAGCGTATTGATGAAGGTCCTCTCCTTTGTGCCCTTCACATCACCTATGGCGATGTTCGCCCGGATTGCGATGAGCGAGGTGCCTCCCATTCAGATCCTCCTTTCCATCTTGATTTTGTTTGCCTCCATCGTTGGCATCGGCTTCCTCGCGGCAGGCATTTACCGCGTGGGCGTGCTGATGTATGGCAAGCCGCCGAAATTCAAGGAGCTCGTGCGCATCCTGCGCGGCTCGAAAGCCTAACGTGATTTCGCGCCATATTACAAGATCCGGCCTTCCGCCTGTGCAGAAGACCGGATCTTATTTCATTTCAGAGGCAGCTATGCCCTTTTTCAACGTTACTGCAACAAGCTCTGGAAAATTATGCAGCCTCAAGGGAAACAGGCTGTTGCCCAAGCCGCGGCTAACAATCATCGTCGTCGCCTCCATGGTATACAGCCCTGCCGTGTACTTTGGGAAAACACCCTGGCCAGGCGCATACAACCCACCGACGCCGGGCAGACGGAACTGGCCGCCGTGCGCATGCCCGCAAAACACCAGATCTACGCCCGCCTGCGCATATGTAGCAAAGCGCTCTGGGTGATGCGCCAGAAGGATCCGAAAGCCCTCCTTACCTTCCAGCAGCCTGCCGAGCGCTGGGAGCAAAACCTCCTGCCCATCTCTCCGGCTTTCCGCCGGTTGGCACGTTTCATCGGATACGCCTGCCAATAGGATTGATTCATTGCCCCGTGTGAGCGTTTCACAGCGGTCATCTAAAACAACAACATTCGCTTTTGCAAGGAAGCGCTTAACATCCTCCGCTTGACCGGACCAATTTTCATGGTTGCCCGTCACGAAATAAACCGGCGCGATCTCGACCGCACCTTGAATAAATGCAGCGGCAGGCTGACCACCCTTGCGCCGCCGATCGATTAAATCCCCCGTCATGACAATACAATCCGGTTTTGCCGCCCGCAGCGCGGAAAGCAGCCGCTCTTGGCGGGGGCCAAACCGTTTATCGTGCAAATCCGCTACCTGTACGATGCGGAATCCATCAAAAGCCGCCGGTAGCTTATCATCCTGATAAAAGAGCTGTGTTGTCCCCAAATCATTATTCTCCAAGTACCATGCAGCCCCTACAGCGGCTGTAAGGAACCCCGCAGCAAGGCAGGTAAGCACTTTTCTCTTTTTCTTCACTTTTTCCCCTCCTATGCTTTTCGGTATTGCACGCTTCCTTCTTTGATGGTGACAAGCACTTCAATTTTTCCAATTTCATTTGCCGGCACCTTTAGCGGATTTGCACTTAAAACAACAAGATCGGCCCGTTTCCCCACTTGAATAGAGCCTTTTTCTTTCTCTTCAAAATATTGATAGGCTGCGTTCACCGTTACGCCGCGCAGAGCCTCCAGCGGAGAGATACATTCCTCCCGACCTAGCACGGCTCCGGTTTCCGTCGAGCGGGTAACGGCACACTGCACGGTACGCAGCATATCCGGCGGCAAAACCGGCGTATCTTGATGAAACGTATACGGAAGATCCAGCCCGAGCGCGGTACGCGCCGGGCTGATGGCATAAGCGCGCTTCCCAAGCTGCTTGCGGTGCACATCACCCCAGTAATATGTGTGCGCAATAAAGAAGGATGGGATCATATGCAGTTTTTTCATCCGTTCCAGCTGATCCCGGCGCACCGTTTGCGCATGGATCATCACAGGGCGCAGGCTGGAGGCCTCTGGGCGAAACGCCATCACCTGCTCATAACAGGCAATCAACTGCTCGGCCGCCGCATCGCCGTTGCAGTGGGCCAAAAGCTGCACGCCATCCCGCAGAGCTGTTTCGATGAACTGCATCACCTGTGCATTGGAATAGACCGGGTATCCACAATAACCATCCGGCGTATCTTCATAAGGCTCGCTCATCCAGGCTGTGCGCCCCTGCGGGGAGCCGTCCAGAATAATCTTGTAGCCACCCAACCGGAAGTGATCTCGGTATCCTTTACAATATTCCGGGTGCTCCTTCAGGAGGGTCGGGCTCTGCTTAAGATCTGCAAAGCCCACCGCATCCACATGCAGCGGCGTATCACGCATCAGGTTAAAACCTTGCTCCTGTAAGAGACCGTCCTGCACGGTGGTCACGCCATATTTCAAATATTCCCGCTCTGCCTGCTGCAATAGGGCTTTCTGCTCCTCCAGACCGGGCACCGGCACAAGCGCGGCCAAGGCCATGAACGCCTTTTCCTCCAGATAGCCGCTTGGTTCGCGCGAGCCCTCAACACGGCCAATGTGTCCGCCCTCCGGATCCGGTGTGTCAGCGCGAATACCGGCCTTTTCCAACGCACGCTGATTCACCGCGCCCATATGACCGGATTTGTGCGTAATCATCACAGGGATCTCTGCGCTAACAGTATTAAGCAGCGCTTTATCGGGGTGCCGATGCTCAGCGAGCCGGTTGTGATCGTAGCCAAATCCAATGAGCCACGCGCCTTTGGGGAGATCCCTCCGGTTCATAAAACCCAGCAGGATCTCCTTCATCTCCGCAAAACTTTTGGCCTGCGATAAATCCGCTAGCGCCAGCGTGCTGGCATATGCGGTAATATGGCTGTGTGGGTCAATAAACGCAGGCATCAGCGTCCGCCCCTGTAAATCAAACGCCTCAGCTCCGGGGCCGAAGGCCGCCTCCAGCTGCTGCTTAGAGCCAACGGCACGAATGCGCCCGCTCTCCACCAAAATCGCCGGCGCGTAAAGCTGCGGCTCCATGGTTAAAATATCGCCATTATAATATAAAACGCCCGGCATTCCACCGTCTCCTTTGCAAAAAGAGTTCCTCATGCTGATAGTATGGCCACAAAATCCACTGCGTTACAATCTTTTTTCACCAGATCGCTTTACATAGATTAAATGCGGCATATCCTTGCCGCGATAGTGTTTGACTAGCTCGCCTTCCGCCCGCATCCCCAGCCGCTCTGCCACACGGCGGGAAGGTATGTTTTCCGGCCGGATCTCCGCAATTACCTCTGATGCATTCCTCTTGTAGAAGGCTTCGTCAAGCAACGCCTGCGCACCCTCTGTGGCGTAGCCCATGCCCCAACAATCCCGGCGGAGAAGATAGCCAAGGCCAAGCTTTCGCTCACCATCAAGCTCCTCCATCAAAAGGCCGAGCATGCCAATCAACTTGCCGGTCTCTGATGCCTGGGCCGCCCAATAACCGCACCCATCCTTTTGATAGCGCGCCTGGTTCGTTTCGATCCACCCCCGAATCTCCGCATCCGTAAACGCATGCTCCCAGGCATACATAACCAACGGATCTTGCAGAATTAGGCGCAACGCGCCCACATCCTCTTTCTCCAATTCCCGCAGCGTCAGGCGGCGGGTTTGCAGAATCAATTTCATTCGTATTCCTCTCCTGCGGCGCGGCTATCGCCCGGCCCCTCTTCAAAAAGCTGTGCAAGCATTCGCCCTGGATTTTCTAAAAAGCGGCGGGTCAGCAAGTAGTGCTCCGTTTGTTCATACGGCGTTTTTTCCATCCCATCCGGCGTTAAGACATAGATTTCAGCACCCGGATAGGCCATCAGGATGGGTGAATGCGTTGCAATGATAAACTGGGAGCGCTGCTCCGCCAGCTCATGCATCCGTGCAAGCAATGTCATCTGCCGAGCAGGAGAAAGCGCGGCTTCCGGCTCATCGAGGAGATACAGCCCTTCCCCGCCGAACCGGTTAAGCAACAGGGAGAGAAAACTCTCGCCATGCGATTGATGGTGTAGGGACACGCCCCCGTAGCTGTCGATCACGGGGCGGCCCAAGCCGCCGCCCGCATCCAGCCGATCGATCTCCGTCGCCACATTATAAAAGCTCTCCGCACGCAGGAAAAAGCCGTCGCGCGGCCTGCGGCCCTTTGCAACCGACAGGGCATGGTAAAGAGGGGAATGCGTTTCATTGGTTGCAAAGTTGAAATTCTTCGTGCCGCCTTCGGCGTTAAAGCCGCAGTGCACAGCCAGCGCCTCTAGCAATGTGGACTTTCCCGTTCCATTTTCCCCACAGAAAAAGGTGACGGGGCTGCGCAGCGTAATCTCCTTTAAATGGCGCACCACGGGCAGTGCCCAAACATAGCTTTTCTCCGCTTCGCAATCTTCTTTAAGCAGAATCCGTTTTAAATAAAGCTCATTCATCTCGGTCATCCTCCGAGGGGGCGGCGCCATCGCTTGATTGTTTCTTTCGTACGCCCGCAGGGCGCTCACAGTAGGGCGGGCTGCCCTTTTCTAGATGATAGGCGCGGCAAGCTTCGCAATCCCCGAAACGCGCGCATTTTTTCCGCTTGCACGGGCAAAAAAGAGCCCTATTCTTCAAATCAATTGGTTTCACAGTTCGCCTCTTTTTCTGCTGTTTTCGGCGCCGTCATGTGCGCATGCTCTGCACTCAGCTCTGCAAACAGCCGTTCCAACACCCAGCCACGGTTTGTCGGCGTAACCACTGCCTTGATCGCCTCCCGGCCCACGCGCGCATCACGCAAGGCACGCAAAACCGCCTGCTGCTTTTGGGCGGCAACGCCGCTGAATACAATCACCTGCCCCGGATAAGGCGCCTGCTTTCCCGCCACGGGCGGCTCTCCGGCCAAAAAGGAGGCCACCGTTTGCCCCAGCGCCTCTTCGGGAAGGCTGCAAGCCTCAATATGATGTTGAGAAAGAAGTTCGCGCAGTACCGCTCCCTCCTGCTGCGTCTCCTTAAAGTGATAGAGCACAGCTATTTCCGGCTGCGATGGGATCACTCGCGCTTTCATCATCGCTCCTCCTTTGATAGGGTCATTTGTCGTTTTCCTCAAATCCAATCAGCCGCATCGACCGCTATGCGGTTAATCCGGCTAATCCGAAAGGGTTATAGATCAATTCTATCATCCTTTCCCCTTTGCGTAAAGGAGGAGGCTTATGGCTTTGCTTTATTATGCTCCTGAAACGCACTCAAATGCAGTGCAAAAATCCCGCCCCGCATAAAAATCAGGGCAGGATTACATCAGTGTACAGGCGGCGCTGTCGTGCCTCCATGCCGGAAGGAAAGTCCGTATTTTGGCGCGGTCCGCTATAGACGGGCCCTGATTTTAAAATATCGATACAGGTCGTAAATGTCCACCATGATAATTCTTAAAAGGATCTATTTGAGTAGGCTTTTTGATTCATCATACACGCAAAGCCTCTCTCTGCGAAAAATGACGTTGCCGCTCAGCGAAAGGCATTTTTCCAATGCTTCCAAGTTTCAAAGCTTGAAACTTTGCGACCCGTTTGAAGCTATTTTTTCATGTCCGCCAGCCCTTTATAGCAGAAACGATTCTATAAAAAACGGAGTTTGAATAATCCGTTTCCAGCACGGCGGCATGGGAGATCAACATCCGGTAGCAATATACGGCCACTAAGGCAAACAAAAATGCCGCTAAAAGCGCCATTTCTACCTTCCGATTCCGTGAGAAGGGCAGAAACTCCCGGAACACAACGTAAAGAAGCCCTGGGATCAGCACAAAAACCAATGGATGATACGCTGCCGCTGTCTGGAAATCCAGCCGCAGCAGTGCGGCACACGCCCGTGTCATACCGCAGCCAGGGCAGGATATACCCCAAAAACGCCGAATCGGGCACCCGCCCATCAGCGATACCAACGCAACAGCAACCGCAATCAGCAGCAGCCGAATCGCCACTTTTTCCCATTTCGTACACAACTGCAACCTGCCATTCTGTTTCGGCATACTGACTCCTAGCAATATGAATTTATTTCTAATTTGTATAAATGATCTATTTTTAGAATAACAGAAATCGTACAGCCCGTCAAGAATGATTGAATATCCATTTTTCAAATCGAATCAGTGCGCAGGGATTGCATCTGAAACGACTGTTATATTATAATAGATAAGTATTTTGTGTGCAGCGGCCACAGCGGCACCTTACGCATGGCGCCTCACCGGGCAACCATGGACTAGCAGTGAAAAAGGAGCAATGATTTTGTCGTTTTTACAGGATGCAGTCGCATTTACAAACCACTATCTCTGGGACTATCTGCTTTTATTTCTTTTATGCGGAACCGGCGTTTATTTCACCTTACGGCTGAGGTTTATCCAGGTTCTCCATTTTGGCGAGAGCTTTCGCCGCACCTTTGGCGGAATCCGCCTGCGCGGTGCAAAGGCGGATGGCCAAGGGATGAGTTCCTTCCAATCCCTCGCTACGGCAGTCGCCGCTCAGGTTGGCACGGGCAATCTTGCGGGTGCGGCCACGGCGCTGATTGGCGGTGGACCAGGCGCAATTTTCTGGATGTGGCTGAGTGCCTTCTTCGGCATGGCGACAATTTTCGCAGAGGCGACCCTCGCGCAAAAATTTAAAACCACCCGCGACGGCGAAGTAACTGGTGGACCAGCATACTATATCCGTGCAGCGTTCAAGGGCCGTTTGGGTAAAGTGCTTGCCGGTATTTTTTCTGTGCTGGTGATTTGTGCGCTCGGCTTTATGGGAAATATGGTGCAGTCCAATTCTATCGGCGCTGCGTTTCGCAACGCCTTCGGCATTCCACCTCTCGTGGTCGGTGTGCTCGTTGCAGCAGCGGCCGGTTTTGTTTTTTTGGGCGGCGTACAGCGTATTGCCAGCGTGACGGAAAAAATCGTGCCCGTGATGGCGTTGTTCTATATCATTGGCGCATTTCTCATCATCGCCGTCAATTTCCGCCGAATCCCCGATGCTTTTGCCCAGATTTTCACCGGCGCTTTTTCCCCGCAGGCTCTCGCGGGCGGTGCAATGGGCATCACCGTGCAAAAGGCAATCCGCTTTGGCGTGGCGCGCGGCCTTTTTTCCAATGAAGCAGGCATGGGCTCCACGCCTCATGCCCATGCGGTAGCAAAGGTGAAGAATCCATGCGATCAGGGCGTGGTGGCCATGATGGGCGTTTTTATTGACACATTTGTCATCCTGACCTTAACTGCCCTCGTTGTGCTGGTAACCGGTGTGCTGCCGCGTGGTTATGCGGGGGAGTTGCAGGGCGTCGATCTGACTCAGGCAGGGTTTGAAACCATGTTTGGCCGCGGCGGTACGGTATTCATCGCTGTTTGTATGCTTTTCTTCGCGTTTTCCACCATCATCGGCTGGTATTTTTTTGGAGAGGTCAATATCCGTTCTCTTTTCGGAAAAAAGGGCGTGAAGGTCTATGCGCTGCTCGTATGTATCTTCGTGGCCGTAGGCTCCACGCTGAAGGTTGACCTTGTCTGGAGCCTTTCCGATACTTTTAACGGCTTAATGGTGATCCCGAATCTCATTTCCCTGCTCTCCCTGAGCAACACCGTTTCGCGCTTATACCAGGCCTACAGGAGGCCAAAGCAAATTCAGGAGGCGTCCTGAGATGGGAGTTGTCGTGCATACGCTTCCCCCGGTTTATGATCAGAGCTCCCTTGTTTTAATCCTCGGCACAATGCCCTCTCCAAAATCTCGGGAATACGGTTTCTACTATTCCCATCCGCAAAACCGTTTCTGGCGCGTTCTTTCGACCCTTTTTCAAGAGCCCCTACCACAAAATAATGCGGAAAAGGAGGCGCTCGTGCGTTCGCATCACATTGCGCTTTGGGATGTGCTTGCCTCTTGCGAAATCCAGGGCGCAGCCGACGCAAGTATCCGCCGCCCCGTGGCAAACGATCTGCGGCCTATTTTTGAAACAGCGCCCATCCGCGCTGTGTTGACCACTGGGAAAAAGGCGACGCAGCTCTACCGCCGATTCTGCCTAGCGCAAACAGGGATGGGCAGCGTTTATTTGCCCTCCCCCAGCGCGGCGAACTGCCGCGGCTGTACGCTTGAAAGCCTGATCCAAAGTTATGCTGTAATTAAGCAATATGTTGATGATTAGGGATCTGATTACAGGATGAAAATCCGGGACATGATCGCCGGCAATCTCGGGCCGCTCGACGCGCTCTATCAGGAATTCTGGAACAAGGCGTCCAAGCCGGCTGCTATGCGCCGGCAGTTTCTTCGCCTGGCTGAAACAAATGCCCAATAGGATTTGTATGAATCGTTGAAAATAGGAGAATTTCGTTGAATACTCATGCTTTTTCCCATATAGTGAACCCTTTGCTAACGTGGTATCGGCAAAATGCGCGCCGTCTCCCATGGCGCGACGAACCCACACCCTATCGCGTGTGGATTTCAGAAATCATGCTGCAACAAACCCGCGTTGAGGCGGTTAAACCCTATTATGAGCGTTTTTTACAAACGCTCCCGGATGTGCGCACACTCGCAGAGGCAGATGAGGCCACCTATCTCAAGCTATGGGAGGGGCTTGGTTACTACAGCCGTGTGCGCAACCTACATAAAGCCGCTAACCTTGTAATGGAGCGTTATGGCGGCGAATTGCCCCGCAGCTATGAAGAATTGCTCACCCTGCCTGGAATCGGCCCATACACAGCCGGCGCGATTGCCTCGATTGCCTATGGAATTCCGGTGCCAGCGGTGGATGGGAACGTTCTGCGCGTTGCCACCCGCCTGATGGCCGATCCATCTAATATCAGCGACCCGAAAACCAAAAAGCGAATTGAGAAGAGCCTCCAATTCATCCTTCCCCAGGAGGCTCCCGGCACGTTCAACCAGGCCATGATGGAGTTGGGCGCCACAGTCTGCCTGCCAAATAGCGCGCCGCAATGCGAAGCCTGCCCGTTGCACAGCCTGTGTGCAGCGGGCGCACAGGGGAATCCCTGTGATTTTCCTGTTAAAGCGCCGAAAAAGGCGCGCCGCATAGAAGAACGCGCGGTTTTTCTATTTCTGTGTGATCGGAAGCTCGCCCTGCACCGCAGGCCGAATCAGGGGCTTTTGGCGGGCTTATGGGAGCTTCCAAATGAATGTGGTGTGGCTTCCCCGCAGGATGTTCAAAAATGCGCTGAGCAATGGGGCTTAAATGCTTTGCGGATTGAAAAATGCGGCCAGGCCAAGCATATTTTTACGCATATCGAATGGCATATGTCTGCTTATCGCATCCGTGTGGAGGAAGCGGTGGCCAAAGATCTCGTATGGGTCACGCAAGAGCAGCTTAACCGCCAGTTTACCCTTCCCTCCGCCTTTCGTCCATTTTTGGAGGATATCGAATTTTTCGGCTGGGGCGGATAAAAAGCGCCGTATCCTGGTAAGCCACTTTGCTTTCCAGCAGGCAGCCCTCGATTTTCCGGAACATATCCTCCTCTTTCTTCTTTAAAATCTCTTCCTGGTTTTCTGCTCCAATTCCTTCGAAAATCGTAGAAATGAAAAAAATACTGTACAAAAGACAATTCTTTGTATTATACTATATTTTGGTTTTGTTTCGATTAAAAACCAATTGCAGTTTCATGCGGATCAATCCTCCTGAAAGCTTCAGGCGAGCGCAGTTGTCCGCCTGTTTCTATATAAAACATTTCTTTTGATTGAAAAAGCAAAAAGGAGCACCCATATGACAATTGACCTGTCTACCTTTTTGAGCCAGCTCGTTTCTAATCCAGCGCTGCTCATCACCTTTGCCTTAACCTTGGGCGTCATCCTGGTAAACGGCTGGACGGATGCGCCCAACGCAATTGCCACCTGCGTATCTACCCGGGCCATCAAGCCACGGTCAGCGATCCTGATGGCCGCTGTGTGCAACTTTTTAGGCGTGCTTGTTATGACGAAGATCAACGCCACCGTCGCGCAAACCATCTCCAATATGGTTGATTTCGGCGGCGATGCGCATGAAGCGCTCATTGCGCTGTGCGCGGCACTTTTCGCCATTGTGATCTGGGCCACGGCTGCGTGGGTGTTCGGCATCCCCACCAGTGAAAGCCACGCGCTCATTGCGGGCGTATCCGGTGCGGCAATCGCTATGCAGGGCGGCCTCAAGGGTATCAACGGGGGCGAATGGATCAAGGTAATTTATGGCCTGATTCTCTCCACTGTGATTGGCTTTATCGCCGGATTCGTGATTGTGCGAATTTTAGAATCTATCTGCAAAAACATGGATCGCCGCAAAACCAACCGCTTTTTCAAAAAGGCGCAGGTTGCGGGCGGCGCAGCCATGGCCTTCATGCACGGCGCGCAGGATGGCCAGAAGTTCATGGGCATCTGCATGCTCGGCGTCGCGCTGGCGCAAGGGCAGGGGCAGGCCGAAAACTTCGTCATCCCAATGTGGCTGATGGTGGTCTGTTCCCTCGTGATGGCCTTCGGCACCTCAATCGGCGGCTACCGGATCATCAAGGCGGTCGGCATGGATATGGTGAAGCTCGAATCCTATCAGGGCTTTTCCGCAGATCTCGCAGGCGCGCTCTGCCTGCTGCTCTCATCCCTGACCGGAATTCCCGTCAGCACAACGCACACAAAAACAACCGCTATCATGGGCGTCGGTGCATCCAAGCGCCTTTCTTCCGTCAATTGGGGCGTTGTCAAGGAAATGGTGCTCGCATGGGTGCTGACTTTCCCTGGCTGCGGTTTCATCGGCTATTTAATGGCAAAGCTGTTTATGATGATTTTTTAAAAACGTATGGAATATAGATAACAGAAAGGATTTAACCGGTTATGGCCAAAAAAAGAGATTACAACTATTTTGACGCATTTGTCCGTATGTCCGATTATGCCTGCCAAGGGGCCGAGATGCTCCATGAGACCCTGCGCACCTTCGACCCTTATACCCTGCCTAAAAAGCTCGATGAAATCCATAAGATCGAGCATGAGGCTGATATCTGCAAGCATGAGATGATGAATAAGCTAACGGTAGAATTCATCGCCCCCATTGAGCGGGAGGATATCATCGACTTAGCACAGGAAATTGACGACGTGACAGACGCTGTCGAAGATGTTTTGATTCGCGTGTATATGTATAACATCAAGTCTATCCGTGCAGAAGCGTTGGAATTCACACAGGTGATCGTCAACTGCTGCAAAACGCTGAAGGCCGCATTGCAGGAACTACATAATTTTAAAAAATCCGATACCATTCACAGCAAGATCATTGAGGTAAACCATGCAGAAGAGGTGGGCGACAAGCTGTATCTAGATGCGGTGCATAGCCTCTATCTGGAGGAAAAAGATCCAATTCTCGTCATGGCCTGGACAGAAACGCTCGACCGGCTGGAAAAATGCTGCGACAACTGCGAAGACGTCGCCAATGTGATTGAAAGCGTCATCATGAAAAACACCTGATCTCATGAAGAAAGGACTCCTTTCCAATGAAAACAGAGCGTGAAAAAATGCTTGCCGGTGAACTCTATAACGCTGGGGATGCGGAGCTCTGCGCGGCAAGAGCCCGTGCGCGACGGCTCTGCCGGGCATTCAACACAACGCCGGAAGAGGATGGAGAAACGCGCGATGCGCTTCTCCGGGAGCTGTTGGGCTCGGCCGGGCAGGATATCTATGTGGAATCTGATTTCAAATGCGACTATGGCTGCAACATCCATGTGGGTGAAAACTTCTATGCCAACTTTGACGTTGTCATCCTCGACTGCTGCGAGGTGCACATCGGAAAGAATTGTATGCTCGCCCCACGCGTATGCATCTACACTGCCACGCACCCGCTTGATCCATATGAGCGCAATGAAATCGGCCTGGAATATGGAAAACCCGTCACCATTGGCGATAACGTTTGGATCGGCGGCAGCGCGGTCATTAATCCCGGCGTGACCATTGGGGATAACGCCGTAATCGCCTCCGGCTCTGTTGTAACAAAATCCGTTCCCGCTCATACGGTTGTGGGCGGGAATCCGGCCCATGTTCTGCGTGTGCTGGAGCAAAAAATTTAAGTCGTATCAGGCGCTGTTTGTGCAAAAAGGGATTTTTCCCTTGGGCTTCAAATAGCGTCTTTTTATTTGAGACATTTGAGAAGGGAGTCGAAGGCAATGATTCGGTTTCGTGAAGCCACGCAGGGGGATTTGAAAGGCCTGCTTGCGCTCTATACCCAGCTCAACGATAACACCATGCCGGAGATCGACGGGCGGGTAACCGGCACATGGGAACGCATGCTCCGGCAGGAACAGCTCCATACGCTCGTCGCAGAGGAGGGCGGCGCTCTCCTCTCCACCGTAACGCTCATCATCACAGAGAGCCTTACGCACGGGCAACGCCCTTTTGCGCTGGTGGAATATGTGGTGACAGACCAAAATCACCGTGGCCAGGGCCTGGCATTCTCCCTACTGGGGCTTGCCAAGCAAATTGCCCGGGAAGCCGGGTGCTATAAGATCATGCTCGTCACCGGCCACAGCGAGCCCGGCGTACACCGCTTATATAAGAAAGCAGGATACCATTCCGAGGGAAAAACAGCGTATTCTCAGTATCTTGATTGATAAAATGAGCGTGGAGGGAATTAATATGAAACGAAGGTCAAAAATCATTCTAGCTATCGTTTTCGCATCCGTAATTCTTCTATCGTCTGTTGGGCTCCTTGTGTTTCATCTCCTAACCAATCCCAAGGTGGAGGCCAGGCCAACGCTCAGCGGCAACCAGTCCGCTGTAGTCAGCAAAACGGATCAGCCTCGTTACATCGCGCACCGCGGCTTTTCGGCCGTTGCGCCTGAAAACTCGATCCCTGCGCTGACAAGGGCAGGGGAAGCCGGCTTCTGGGGCGCGGAGTTTGATATCCAGCGCACGAAGGATGGCGTATGGGTGCTCTCGCACGATGCGAATATCAAGCGCATGACCGATGGCTATGGCGACATCCACAATATGACCTATGAGAAGCTGCAATCCTATTCCTACGATAACGGCGCAAATATCGGCAACTACCCCGGATTAAAGCTCGCTACGTTTTCCCAGGCGCTTGATGAATGCGCCAAATATCAGATGATTCCCTGTGTAGAGATTAAAAAAGAAAACGGGATGGAAGGCCTCGAGGACGTGGTGGCGGCTCTGCGTGAAAAAGGGCTTGCTGAAAAATGCGTCGTCCTTTCCTTCCGCTATGAACAGCTTGAGAAAGTGCATGCACTCGCACCGGAAATCCGTCTGTGGTATCTTTCTGAAAAAATTACAGATAAGGCGCTGGAGCAGTGCAAGGCGATCGGAGCGGGGCTGGATTTTAAGCTTAGCCATAAGTACAATACCGATGAGCGGCTGAAAGCACTTCAGGAGAGCGGCGTTGAGGCCGGCGCATGGACAATTAATACCATAGAAGCGCATGACCGTGTTTATAGCGCCGGCATCCGCTATATTACCACCGATACGATTGCCCCCGCCTGATAAAACTGTGTGGACTTGCTACTGCACTATATACTGTGTGTTCGCCCCTATGGAACGTGGGTTACATACGCTAAAATTGATTTCGTATGCCTGATTGGGGCCAATGGCGCATCTTACAAAAAAATGGTATACTAAAGGGGCGGGAAATCCGCTCCTTTTGACTTTATTCGGACAGGGAGGCAAACACATTGCAGGCTTTCGGCATTCGCGAGGGCGAATTGAAGCCCTTGAAAAACAATAGCTGGGATCAAGAGACGCCCGGTCTCCTTCTCATCTGCAATAATATGGAGCTTCTTCAGCTACAGGGCAGCTTCGGCTTTGACGACGGGACGATCGAGGAGTGTATGACAATTGACGACTATGCCCGCTTTGAGAGCTTTGAAACCTATGATTTTATTACGGTCAACTACTTCTTCTATGAAGGCGAAAAGCTAATCTTTGAAGAAATCGATCTTTATATCGGCACGGATTATCTGGTGCTGATCCTCAACAATGAACAGCTGCGTTCCGAGCTGCTCGCACGGCTACAAAAAAGGACGCAGGGCCCGCGCAGAGCTACGCACAATTATCTCTATTATCTTGTTTTCGATTTTATCTTGGATCAAATGTTTCAAACGCTGGAAAATCTCGAGGATCAACTGGAAGATCTCGAAATGGATATCCTCGTCTATGCGGCGAAAGAAAAGTTTAATCGGATCATTGAGTTAAAAGCGCAGGTCAATCTCCTGAAAAAATATGTTCGGCCTCTGATTTATCTGGGCGACGCCTTTCATATGAACGAAAATAAATTCATCCGCCGTGGAAACGAAAAATACTTTTCAGGCATTGGCACTCGCTTCAAAAAGCTCTACGACTTTGTTGCGAGCCTGGGCGAACTGGTATCCCAAATTCAAAATTCCTATGACAGCGCCGTTTCCATGCGGGAGAGTGAAACAAGCGAAAGGCTCACCTTGCTCGCCGGGATGGTCGCGCCGCTGACCGTGATCACCGGCATTTATGGCATGAACTTTGCTTTCATGCCGGAGCTGCATTGGAAATGGTCTTATCCAGTTGTGCTGGCTGCGATGGTGGTGATCGAAATTATTTTTTATTTCCGACTGCGCAAAAGGAAAGGCAGATCATAATCAGTAATCAGGTTGCAGGATTGACGCAGGGTGCGCTGAAAAAATTTCAGTGCACCCTGCGTTTAGCATATAGCACATCTTTTGCACATTTATCAGTTCACCAATCAATCACCGAAACAACGCCTGTAGAACTAATTGCTCTGCAACAATCCACATAAACCTCAATAAAAGCGTATCCCCCGCGCATTGCAATCGAACGAGCCTTTTCAAGCTCTCCCGGCAGTGTTTGACCACTTTTATAATGTTCAATAATCTCCCCTGCCATGTCGAGCGTGTGTACCTCATAGGGCTTACCTAAATAGCATATAGAAACAAAGCCAAGAAGGACGCCGCTGATTTCTATCTCTGGAAACTCGCCACGGATCGCATCAATAATCTCAATAATCCTGTTTTGGTTGTGGGTATGCCCGCCTACATCAAGTGTTTGTAGAGCATCCATATATTGTTTTGACCGAGGCTTGCGCAAAAGCCTATCTAATTTTATCTTATCCATTTGTTGAGTCTGCTGTTCTCGATTCTGCTGATACACGGCACTCATTATATTGCTTGATTGACTCTGTGCTTGAGTCTGCTTTAACATTGGTTTCGGCATTTTTATATTCTCCTAAAGTTATTATCCAATTGTTACTATTAAATCTATTCCATTACAAATTGTGCCCCGCCGACCGCTGATCTGAATGATAAAATCGTGTGAAAGCTCCAAACATCTTTCATATCGGCGTAGCATCCCATCACACTAACACTTTACGTGTCCTAGGGCTAGTTTTCTTTTGAGAGAGCTCTTCTCCCCCAATAGGCTTTCCAGAAGCAGGAACTGCACGCTCTTTTCCCCAATCACGAATTGCTTCAATTTTTTCAGGGCTTGTTTGCGAAAGAGGAACCACATTATTAAATGCCGTAATCATATTCTCTTCATTAACTTCAAAATTATTATTTGCTATTGAACGATATGCTAAATCTCTAACCGTTGATTCAAGGTCGGCGCCTGTGAAACCATCTGTTAGTTGCACAATCTTATCTGCAAAGGGACCAGTAAAGTTAATTTTTAAATACTTCTGCATATATAGTGAAAGGATATCTCTTCGTTCATCTGCCGTAGGCAAATCGACAAAGAATAACTCATCAAAACGGCCTCTACGCAAAAGTTCAGACGGCAACATAGCCACATCATTTGCTGTGGCTACCACAAAAACTTGTTTTTTACACTCTTGAAGCCAAAACAAAAATTGCCCAACCATCCGAGTAGAAACGCCGCCATCGTTTGAGCCTCCTGCACCTGATAATCCTTTCTCAATCTCGTCAATCCACAGAATACAGGGAGATACGTTTTCTGCTGTGGTTAATGCATCCTTAAGTTGTTGCTCAGACTGGCCAACATAACTGCCTTGAACTGTCGCAAAGTCTAAACGATATAGCGGTAGTTTCCAATTAACAGATATAGACTTTGCAGATAGCGATTTTCCACATCCCGGAACACCTACCAATAAAATACCTCTTGGTGGCTGTAAGCCTTTTGCACGTAATTCATCTCTTTTTTCAGGTGTCAGCAGTTCTTTTTTTTCATCCAACCATTTTCTTAGCCCCGTTAATCCACCAACATCCTTGACACTTTCATCAACATCGATTTTTTCCAGCCCAGATATATCAGAAAACAGCCTGTCTTTCGCATAGCGTATTTCATCCATATCAGATTTTTTGATACTCTTGTTTGCTATCAAAGCGGCAATTACATTTTCGGCTTCAATACGAGTAACGCCGGCTAAAGTTGAGGCTGCCTCCCTAATATCCGTATTGTCCCACTCAATAGGGATCTCGGTACGGTAATCATCTATGTATTCTTTAATAATAGCATACATTTCGTCTTCATTAGGAAGATCAATTTTGATAACCATACCTAATCTTTGCAACTGATTCCATATTGCATGATTGGTGAGAACAATGACAACTCCACCAGATTCATTGGCCAAAGTGACTAAGTCAAGAATTTGTTTGGAATCACTATTATCACCACTCAGATCAGGCACCTCGGTCAATATAAGCGTCATATACTGCTTTCGCTTCATTTGTTCGCTCATAAAATCGATCGCACCATATACCGATTTATCGTCATTGATAACCTTTTCGGTCGTTAAATCGTAAAGCCCCTTCGATAGCGTATGCACATAAAAAGGTAATGCGAGTTCCTCAGCGATCTCTTTTAGAATATCCAAGGTTCTTGCTCTTTCAATTGTGTTTACAGCTATGAAGGGAATACGAGCGATAGAGTATCTTTTTAAAAGTTCCTTACTCTTTGCCACATCACTCATAATATTAAGCGTTCCTTTCAAAATGCATTTACTTTATTATTTCTTACTATACTGGCAAGCTTTCCGCTTCTATCTTTTTGGGCTGACTCCTCAAGGGAACGCTGCATACAATCCGCTTGATCAAGCACTAATTGATAATAGTGCCGACGCTCTTTCTCTGGAATAGCAGAGATATCCATCACTTTTGATAAAAAACACATTTCCTTGCGAAGGGCAAGGAGAGCCTGTACAATGGCTCTCTCCTGCCCATACGCACGACCCATTTCTTTTTGGAATTTATCGGAAGCACAATTCATTCGATTATTCACTACATCTATGAGCTTTTTTGCAAAACGCTCAGCTACACCGGATTGCCATTCAATTGTCCCCTGCTGCATTGCTACTAATACGGACGCATCATTCGTTTTAGCTTTTAACATGTCGAATAGAACAACCCACTCTGCGTATGTATGTGGAGGGGTAATCGCCATAGCTATCATTACATTAATGCCTCCTAACCAGTACCTGAGGCGGCTCAATGCTCCATTCGGGTAGCCCCTGAGCGAACACCGTGCTTGGTTCTACATATTTCACAGCTTTTGTTCCGGTGGGGGACTCCTTTGCAGGCTCGAAGGATAGAGTATTTTCCGTATAATCTTGAGGAGCAGCTAATTCTGCACCACAAGAAGCGCAGAACTTGCTATCTGCCTTGTTGTTTGTTCCACATTTAGGGCACGGCATCGCCTCGCCAGTGGCAATTGCATTGATAAAATTTGCTTTACGTTTTGCATCCATCTTCTTCTTCTCCTTTTATTTAGAAACATGAATTCTGCGGTTTGTGTCAGACAGTTTTCTTACATACTGTTCAGGGCTAATTTGTTCAAGAAAATCGATAACCTTTTGGCTTTCTCCATCTTTTACAGTAAATTCAGCTCTAAAATCAACGACCTCTGCCAATGTGGCTCTGATAATCTGAGTGCCGTTGGTCCGTTTTTGTTCAAATTGATTTTCAATATTTTGACGAGATGATTCAATCTTTTTTTTCTTCGAAAAATGATTGATAATCATGCCAATACCGGCGATAATAGCAATAATACCGAGAAACGGATTTCCTACAAAAAGCATAATCAAACCAATTAAAGCAATCGCGGCTCCTCCATACAGACAGAACTTTCCAAATCCAGACAATACGCATTGGGCAAGGGCGTTTGCCTGCTCCTTATCAACTAATGTATTAAATCGATCAATCAGTTCCGTTTCATTTTGCCCATCCGTGGTCTTGTCATTGAATGTATCGACATTTATTTCGATTTCATTTGGAATTTTCATGCGATTTTGAGCTGTTACGTCATTATAAGCGTTCGTGATCCAATCCTTGGAGAGCGCAATTGCAAATTTTTGAGTGGATGCACTTGCGTGAGAGCTTTCCGGTTTCATCGCTGCATCGGTCAAAAGCTGCGTAAAATCTTTATGGGTATCAAAAGCAGTCTGTTCTATCACCATATTTTGACGAGCGCGCTGTTCGTCCCCTTCAAAGTCAATAATAAACTGCTCAAATTTTTCTTCCCTCCGAAGGGGGAGTTCTTCGTCATCGAAATCAGTTACAAGGCTATTCAGAATCTCATCAAGCTGAACTTTTAAAGAATCAGTAGAAACCTCTTGCTCAAAAATCACTGTAAAATAACTAAGAATTTCTGCGTGAAGCATTGCTCCTTCCATAATATCCTGTAATACGGGCCAAGTTTTACTATATTTATGTAAATATGCATAGTCACTCGCTTCAAGAGGCTTTCTCTTTAAATTAATTGCATCAGACCATTGTTGCGTTTGTTGCTCAACAAAACCGGACTTGTCTGCAAGATGATCCATCCATTCACTCATCTGCTTAGAAATTACGCCCTCGGAGTCTGCACCAAGTAGACCGCTCGCAAAAGCATCTAAAATGATGATCGTCTTTCTATCCAGATTTTCCTCATCTTGATTTGCAAGATAACGCTGAGTCCACTTCAGGGAAGCAGATTTGCGATCTGCTCTTCTGCAAATTAAGGCAAAGAAAAGAGATGTCTTTTCGTCATTTCTTTTAATGCCTTCCCTTAATGCTTTCTCTGCAAGCTCGGGCTGATCGTTAATCCACGCGGCTAGAGCAACAAGACAAGGTGCAAGCCAATAGTTTGGAGTCGAGATCATCAATTCTTCTGTTGCATTGCTAATGGTATCTTTTTTCACGAGACCGAGATCGTCCGCTTGAAGAATGCCTGTAGTTGTTCTTCGAACAATATCATAGTGTCCATACTTTTTTTCCAACTCCTGTCTGATTTGAACTAGTTTCGTGTGTGCTTGTCCCAATCGATTCGCTTTCACCTGAAGCTGGATGAAATCATGGAAATCTTTTGCGAGAGCGCCGATTTCATCGTAAACAATTTTCACATTATCATTTACGGTGTCGACACTTGAATCAATTGCCTCCAGATCTCTGTGGATCGAGTTTAGATTTTTCTCAATATAATTGAGATTGGCCGCACTGATCGCATACTGCTCTGCCATAGCTGTTACCTCCATTGTTTGTGAATGTGTTTATAATGCTCAGCGAAACTTGTCTATCGCCGCTCATTCAGTCACTTTTTGAGCCGATATATTGCCATACGCCGTTCTCGCTAAAAATCAGTTTACGTATCAAGTTTCTTCATCAGCTCATGGTTAAAAAATAAATGACCTCTAAAGTTGTGCCTGATTACTTTTGTCATTTTTGCGATACACGTTTAAATTGGCCCTGTTTTGATGCACGGCCTATAATTTTTGTCAAAAAATGAAATATTCTCTTAGCCATGACTTGTCCAAGTCCTATTTCAAAAATATTTAGCGATATAATTATACATAATATTGTCAGTTTTAGTCAATAAGATAAAAATAATTTTTGGGAAATATTTTATAATATTGATGAAAAAGGTGATAATAATAATATTTTTTTACTTTTATACCCTTATTTGAGTTCTTACCCCCATCATTTTTTGTTGATAAATTTAAATGTATAATAATTTCAAAAATATTGGTATAAAGAAAGGCGAACGCAAAATATCGCTTCCGGCATTAACTTCCTCACATCTTATCTTCAATAGCTTAGCAGGAAAAGGCTGGAGAATATTTGTATTCTGTAGTTCCAGATAGGTATTTCAATCACTTAATAATGACACTTCTTAAGATCGTGATCATGAAGCCACGCAGAGTCCCCTCATGTAGCAATAAACTACATCAAAAAAGGGGGGGATTGGCACCTAAAAACAGATCATAGATTAACAGTTAGAAAGCATCCATAACCACAGAGTAAAAAATGCCGAGAGCCTTGCTAAAGCAAGACTCTCGGCATTTTTCTTGGCACCCCCAGTAGGAATCGAACCTACAACTAGCCCTTAGGAGATGGACCCAGTGCATATATTCCCTATCAACGGAGATAAAGAAAATGC